>Ga0194124_10004695_pt1 | contig 13140 bp, 14 predicted proteins | sample TA2KigCas0mmetaG_FD_148605 | JGI IMG/M metagenome (GOLD analysis project Ga0194124, IMG submission 148605) | Freshwater microbial communities from Lake Tanganyika, Tanzania - TA2015031 Kigoma Deep Cast 0m | ecosystem: Environmental > Aquatic > Freshwater > Lake | place: Tanzania: Lake...
GCTTCGTTTATTTCTTTGAATTTTTCTTCGGCTGCTTTGTCGCCTGGATTTTTGTCGGGATGATACTTAATCGCAAGTTTGCGGTAGGCGCTTTTAAGGTCAGCGGCTGTTGCGCCTTTTTTTACACCCAAAACGTCATAGTAATCTTTTTTTGCCATTCGTTTTAACTTTCACTTTTAAGGACAATCCCCCTCCTTATCAAAAGAGGGGGACCCTATCCTTTACAAACAAACCCTAATAAAGGTTATTCGCCTTTTTTGTCGTCATTATTGACCTCTTCAAAGTCTGCATCGACAACAGAGTCGTTCATCGCTTCATCCAGAGGATTTTTTGCGCCCTCTGTTCCGCCTGCGGCTTGCGCTGCTTTGTAAACAGCTTCACCCAATTTCATCGCGGCTTGCATCAACGTTTGTGTTTTTGCCGTAATGTCATCCACGTTGTCTGTTTCTTTGACAGTCTTCAAGTCTTGAATGGCATCTTCGATAGCTTTTTTATCAGCATCGCTGATCTTATCTCCGTGCTCCTTCAATTGCTTTTCTGTACTATCAATCATAGAATCAGCATGGTTTTGGGCATCCACTAATGCACGACGTTTTTTATCCGATTCTGCATTCGCTTCGGCATCTTTGACCATTTTTTCAATATCGGCCTCACTAAGCCCACCGGAAGCCTGAATCTGAATCTGATGTTCTTTGCCCGTTGCCTTGTCTTTTGCCGAAACATTAACAATCCCGTTGGCATCAATATCAAAGGTTACTTCGATCTGCGGAACGCCCCGTGGTGCAGGCGTAATCCCCACCAAATCAAATTGACCGAGCATTTTGTTATCCGCAGCCATTTCGCGCTCCCCTTGGAAAACACGAATTGTCACTGCACTTTGATTGTCGTCCGCCGTTGAAAAAGTCTGGCTTTTCTTGGTTGGAATGGTGGTATTCCGGTCAATGAGACGCGTGAAAACCCCCCCCAATGTTTCAATACCCAAAGAAAGCGGTGTGACATCCAAAAGCAGAACGTCTTTCACGTCCCCTTGAAGCACACCCCCTTGAATAGCCGCACCCATCGCAACCACTTCATCCGGATTCACCCCACGATGCGGTTCTTTCCCAAAGAGCTTCGTCACGCGTTCAATAACTTTTGGCATACGGGTCATTCCCCCAACCAAAATCACTTCCGCAATGTCAGAGGCTTTAATGCCCGCATCTTTCAACGCCGCTTCACAAGGCTTCATGGTCCGCTCGATCAAATCATCCACGAGAGATTCTAGTTTTGCCCGACTCAACTTCACATTCAAATGCTTTGGACCCGTTGCATCGGCCGTGATAAAGGGCAAGTTCACATCTGTTTGACTGGTGCTCGAGAGTTCAATTTTCGCTTTTTCAGCTGCTTCCTTTAACCGTTGCAAAGCCATACGATCTTGACGCAAATCAATGCCGTTTTCTTTTTTGAATTCTTCGGCAAGATATTCAATAATCCTTTGGTCAAAGTCTTCACCCCCAAGGAACGTGTCACCATTAGTGGACTTAACTTCGAAAACGCCATCTCCAATTTCCAAAACAGACACGTCAAATGTTCCGCCCCCAAGGTCATAAACAACCACTAAGCCTGATTTGCTTTTATCAAGACCATAGGCAAGAGCGGCCGCTGTTGGTTCGTTGATAATCCGCAGCACTTCTAGTCCTGCGATTTTCCCCGCATCTTTTGTTGCCTGACGCTGTGCATCATTAAAATACGCAGGAACAGTGATAACGGCTTGTTTTACTTCCGTGCCCAAGTGCTTTTCAGCCGTTTCTTTCATCTTCTGCAAAATGAAGGCACTGATTTGGCTAGGGCTATATTTTTCCCCATTTGCTTCTACCCACGCATCACCGTTAGGACCCTTTACAATTTTATAAGGCACTAACCCCTGGTCTTTTTGAGTCAAAGGATCGTCAAAGCGCCGACCAATCAACCGTTTGATTGCAAAAAATGTATTTTGGGGATTGGTAACAGCCTGACGCTTTGCTGGCTGGCCAACAAGTCGTTCCCCGTCGGAAGCAAAGCCAACGATCGATGGCGTTGTCCTTAATCCTTCTGTGTTTTCAATTACTCGTGCGTTTTTTCCTTCCATCACAGAGACGCAAGAGTTCGTTGTTCCTAAGTCAATTCCAATTACTTTACTCATCCTAATCACCTTCAATTAGTCTATTTTCTTTTATAATATATACAAATTTTAGCACTCTTCAAGCCCAAGTGCTAAATTTTTATGAAAGGTGAGGATTATCAATAGGTTACAAGGTAAAGATTCTTATTGTTTATTCCCTTTTGGCTTTTCTTCCTTCGGTTTAGGGGGATTCAATTCGTCTAAAATCTTTTTTCCACCGTCCGGCAAATAGTCAACGGCTATTTTACCTTTGCTATCTTTCAAGGTTTGGTCGGCCCCTAATTGAATTAGCATCTTAACCGTATCGTCATGCTTATTAATCGCTGCTTCATGCATAGCGGTTGTTCGGTCATTGCTTTGGGTATTAAGATCTAACCCTGCATCTTTTTGCTTATAAAGCTTGGTAATAATTTCATTAAATCCTCCAGCTGCTGCATAGTGCAAGGCTGTTCGACCTGACTTATCCACCCCGGACATGTTGGGACGCACGGCAAGCATTAAAACAACATCCAAAAGGCCGGAGTGACCTTTTTTTGCAACCCAATGAATTAACGTCATGCCCTGATCATCTTGCATATCTTGTAAAACGGAAGTTTTGTGAAAATCATCTAAGGCTTTCATATCCCCTTTCACATGATCCATAAATAGTTCAACCATTTCAGCGTTTCCATACTTTATCGCCTCTTCCTGGGGGCGAACTTCTCCCACATAAGTTGTCGGATCAGCGCCATGTTTTAAAAAGGCCTCAACCCCATCGCCAAACTTTGATTCAATAGCTTTTGTAAACGGTGTCGCGCCACGTTTATTTTGAACCCTAAAAGAAGCCCCCATTTTTAGAAGCGCTTCAACGGTTGGCGCACTTTTTGATGATACAGCATTATGGAGCGCTGTACTGCCATCTGTCTGAGGCAAGTCAATTGTTGCCCCAGCGCCCCCAATTGCCTCAGCAAGAGAAGGTTCACCCATAAGGGCAGCATAGTGCAACATTGTCATACGATCTTTTCTGTCAACTGTATCAAATTTTGCTTTATTATCCTTCAAGAGGTTTATTATTTTGTCCTTATCCCCTAAAAGCATAAGAAGGGTTAAAAGCTTAATATCACCTTTGTCTGCCGCATAATTAAAAAGACTTTTCCCTTTAGCATCCTTTTGATAAAGATCGACATCTTTTGTCTCCAGAAGAGACTTTAGTTGATCGCGATCATCTCGATATTTTTTTAATATTGTCTCCATCCCCTGGGTATTAGAAGAACTAGATGCTTTTTGAAGTGTTGCTTGAAGGGCTGGCAAATCTTGTGCCTCTACACTTCCCAAAACTTGCAGGGCTGCCCCTGTACTTCCGCTCGCTGCAACCGCTAGAGGTGTTTGACCTTCCTTGTCCTTAGCCTTTGTATCGGCACCCATTCTTACAAGAAGGGCTGTCATTTTTCCATCGCCTTCTGCCGCAGCATGATGAAGCGCTGTTTTTCCTGTTGTATCAGATTCATTAACATCAAAACCCTTGCTCACCAAAAGTTGAACCATGACTTTATCGCCCTTTTTAACGATTTCCTGGAAAATTTCACCCCCATTTTTCTTCAGGGCGTTAAGATCTGCTTTATTTTTAAGAAGTTCTTGTACGGTTTCTATATGGCCATTTTTTGCGGCCCAACAAAGAGCTGTATTCTCCAAAGAATCTTCGCCATTTATATCGAGTTTTGTCTTTTCAAGAACACCCTTCACAACTTCTGTATGACCATAACGGGCTGCACGATGGAGGATCGTCCGTTTATCATCATCCGTTATTGTTGGATCAGCCCCTTTTTCGATTAAAAAAAGTACCACTTCAGGGTGTCCCCGCTCTGATGCCCAATAAAGAGGGGTCCTACCATCAACATCTTTAATATTTAAATCAGCGCCTTTCTCAACCAGCTTTTTGACAACATCGATATTCCCCCCACGCGCTGCTTCGTGCAAAGCAGACATTCCCCAAGGACTTTGATTGTTAATATCAAATCCTTTAGAGGCAATAAGGGTTTGCGCTGCTTCATTTTGTTTGTTTTTGAGCGCCCAATAGAGCGGACTTTTACCATTCCCATCTAACATATTAGGATTAACAATTCCTAAGCCTAGTATATAAGTTAACACCTCTTTTTGGCCGTACTGAGCGGCTAAATGAAGAGGCATCATTCCTAAGTCATCTTGAGATTTTAGCAATTTCTCTAAAAGTCTTGGGTTCGATTTTCTTAGCGTGTTACCAACTGTTTGAATAACCCCAAAATTTCCCTTAACGGTTGCTAAATGAAAGAGGTTCCTTTTCTGAGAATCTGTTGCTTTCAGATCAGCGCCTTTGGATAAAAAGAGATAGAGAAGGATATCACCGCGCCCTTCAGAGGCTGCGGACAAAAGAGGTGTTAGGCCATTAGTATCTGTCTTGCTAATATCGGAACTAGGATCATCAAGGGATTCTTTTGCAACATCAAAAGTTCCACACTTAATGGCATAAATATTTTCCTCAATTGTTTTTGCTTGAACGCTTATACCAACAGAAAACAAAAATAGAAGCAAAAGTCTTGCCATAGGTCCCTCTCCATTAGATTTATCATATCGTACTTGGATTAGAAAATCAAAAGGTGGGAATTGTTTTATCGTCGAACTTTAATCTTGAAAATTTCTTGACGACTTCCTATCTATCCGCTATAGATTCAACCATTAGTAAAGTTTAAGAAAGGTTTTTGAAAATGACAAGGCGCTGCGAAGTCACAGGAAAAGGTCCTGCTGTTGGAAATAACGTTAGCCATGCCAATAACAAAACGAAGCGTCGCTTTTTGCCAAACCTACAACAGGTTAGCTTTTTAAGCGAAGCATTAGGGCACTCTGTTTCATGCCGTGTCTCTACACGAGGCATCCGGACCGTTGAACATAATGGCGGTATTGATAATTATTTGAAGACAAAATCAAATTCTAAGTTAACACCAGAAATGCAAAAGCTTAAGAAACGTGTTTTAAAGGCATCCGCTTCTTAAGATTCCAAGACATTGACTTTCAAACCCGCTTAGGCGGGTTTTTTATTAGAAACACTTTATGGCAACAGTCGAACATCTTCTTTTTTTCTTGAATGCGCTCAATCCTTGGTGGATTTTTGGGGTTCATGTGGTCTTTTGTGGGTTTTTAATTCTACTTTTTATGCGTATTTGGGGAATTTTAGGACTCTATTTATATGGAGCCCTTGCAACTATTGCTTCCAATATTGCGGTTCTAAAGCTTGTCCAGTTTCCTCTTTATGACAAACCAATTGCCCTGGGGACTGTTTTATTTATGTCCTTATTTTTATGCAATGATATTGTGAATGAATATTATAGCAAACGTGAGGCGATTCGCCTTATTTGGGTTGGATTCATAGCGTATTTTGTGTTTTCTCTTTTTATGTGGGGCGTCATGACCTATACCCCTTTTGAGGGGTCTATTGAGGTGCAAAATGCCTTAAAAATTCTTTTTATTCCAGCGCCTGCCCTTTTTTGTGCCAGTCTTTTAGCGTATTTCATTAGTCAATATACAGATCTATTTCTCTACCGATTTATAAGGCGCATAACAGGAGAAAGATTGTTATGGGTTCGTTCCGTTGTTTCAACAATTTTCGGTGCTTTTTTAGACAACACTATTTTCAGCATTCTTCTGTGGTACGTTTTTATGCCTTTTTCCAAAGGATTAGAAGAAATTTTTTGGACTTATGTCATTGGGGTCTTTTTAATGCGCGTCCTTTTATCGTTTATCAATACTATTTTTATGTATACTTCCAAAAAGGTTTTTTCCCATGCACTATCCTAATTTTTCTTTTACCTATACATCTACGTCCACAAAACATCGAGGAAGGCGGGGCCACATACGAACACCCCATGGCGCCATAGAAACGCCTGCCTTTATTTTTTGCGCCACAAAAGCTGCAATCAAAGCGGCAACGATCAAACAAGTCAAAGAAGCTGGAACGCAAATTATTTTATCCAATACGTATCATTTAATGCTTCAACCAGGGTCTTCATTGGTTAAAAAGCTGGGAGGCCTTCACAAATTTTGTGGATGGGATGGCCCTATGCTAACTGATTCTGGTGGCTTTCAAATTTTTAGCTTGGGGTATGGATCTGTCGCGGACGAAATTAAAGGTGCAAGACGTTTCAATCAACGACAAAGTGCCGTTAAAATTTCTGAAGAAGGGGCCTTATTTAAATCTTATACCGATGGAAAAAAACATCTTTTGACCCCCGAAAAATCTATCCAAGTTCAACGCGACCTAGGCCCTGACCTGGTCGTTGTTTTTGACGAATGCACCCCCTTTCATGTCAGTAAAGAGTACACAGCCTCTTCCATGCGTATGAGTCATCGTTGGGCGCTTCGCAGTATGACGGAATTCGATCGTCATAACGATGGAGCCCAAGCTCTTTACGGGATTGTGCAGGGAGGAGTCTATGAAGATCTCAGAAAAGAAAGCATCGACTTTATTAACGATCAAGATTTTTTTGGGATTGCTGTTGGGGGCTCCCTTGGTGCCTCAAAAGAACAAATGTACGAGGTTGTTCAAATGGTGATGCCAAAACTTACACCCAACCGTCCTGTGCATCTTTTAGGTATTGGTGGTATTCGCGATATTTTTTCAGGGGTACGCCAAGGAATCGATACTTTTGACTGTGTCCATCCAACCCGAATTGCCCGTCACGGTGGCGCTTTAGTCAAAAAGGGAGAAAAAGAACATATTAATCTTATGAATGCTCAATTTAAAGACGACCCAAATCCCATTGAAGAAGGATGCCCTTGTGAGGCCTGTCAAACCTATTCTCGGGGGTACATACATCACCTTCTAAAGGCCAAAGAAATTCTTGCCCTCCAACTGATTACACTGCACAATATTACCTACATGAATCGACTAATGGCAGCGATCCGTGTTGCTTTAGAGACAGATACTTTAGATGAAGAAGAAAAACGATGGCTCAACGACCAAGAAGCTTCCCAAGATCTTTGAAAGACGTTGCTCATAAAATAACTCGCACATGCTTTAAAAAGCAGGGGTTTTTGAATGGCTCAATTATTGAAGACTGGCAAGTTATTGTAGGAACTGAGTATAAAGACCAAATTTTACCCGAAAAGATTACGTTTTCTCGTGGGAAAAACAATGGCGGAACGCTTCATGTATCGGTGACTAGCGGAGGTGCCGGTCTTTTGGTTGATCATAACAAACAGGCAATTTTAAGCCGCATTAATACTTACTACGGATACCAAGCACTTGCTCACATTCAAATGAAAGTTTCTTACTTTCAGGGAAAGCCTATAGAATCGCCTAAAAAAAATATCTCTCTTTCCTCTGAAGAGCATTTGTCTGTTCAAGAGTTGCTTCAAAATATTAATGATAATGAATTGAAGGGTATTCTCGACCGTTTAGGATGTGCTATGATCTTAGATAAAAAAGAACAAAGAGAGGGAGTAAAACGCAATGGTTTTTAGAAAATTTTTGATTATGTCTGCTTTAGTTTTATGGGGCACTTTAACTTACGGGGCAAAGGAACCGTCAAGAGCACATCGCTCCACCAAAGCTGTAGAAATTGAATATACTATTGGAAACCCAAACGCCCCTGTTACGTTTTACGAATATGGATCTTTGACATGCCATGTTTGTTCAAATTTTTATAAAAATGTTCTACCAAAAATACAAAAAGATTTTCCCGAAATTAAAATTATTGTCCGACTAATGTCATTTGATAAAATAGATATGGCTGCTGCTAAGATGATCTTGCATAGCAAAGATCCCCATGGACTATCCCTTGCCTTTTATAAAGCCCAAAACCAATGGATGGAAGCCCCTGACCAACTAGAAGCTTTGAAAAAAATTGCCCTAGATTTTGGTATGACAGAAGAAGAAATAAACACAAGTCAACAGGATAAAAGCCTTGGACATAGTCTTCTTTCAAGACGTCTTATTTTAAAGGCAAAATCAGCACCGCTCTTTAGAGTGGGGAAAAGCTTACTTCCAGGTCTTCCAGACTATGAAAAATACCTAAAGCCTCTGTTGAGACAAGCTGTAGACTATTCAAAAAAAGGAGATATCTTAGAATATGATGTTCTACAAGAAATGGTCGACGCTGAAAAAGCCAAAGAAGAGAAAGCAAAATCCTAACTATGTCCTTTGAAGAGCGACTTAAAAAGATTGAAGATTCTATGGAGAAAAAAGAGCCTAATAGTTTCCCAAAGAACGAAGTAACTTTTAAGCACCTTGCTTTAAGAGCAAGTACCGATATGATAAGTTCTTTAATGGTTGGATCCACACTTGGATGGGGTGTCGATCATATCCTTGATTCCTTCCCTTGCGGTTTGATTGGCGGATTTTTGTTAGGAACAATCGCTGGGCTTTGGACTATTTATAAAACCCTTTTAAGGATTGATCTTAATGGATAGCCCTTTAACACAATTCATGGTGAAGCCTCTTGTGTCCCTTTCTATGGGACCCATTGATATTTCTTTTACAAATTCCTCCCTTTTCATGCTTTTAACTGTTTTAAGTATTATTCTTCTGTTGTCAATGGGCCTTAGGAAACGGTCGTTTATCCCAGGAAAATGGCAGTCTTTTGTTGAATTACTGTATGAACTTGTTTTAACAATGCTTAAGGAAAATGTTGGCACTAAAGGGATAGCCTACTTTCCTTTTGTATTATCTATCTTTCTTTTTGTTTTATTTGGCAATTTAATAGGGCTTCTGCCTTATGCTTTTACCTTTACAAGCCAACTCGTTTTAACCTTTGGCTTAGCCATGCTCATTTTTGTGGTGGTGACTTGTATAGGATTTTTGAACCATGGCTTAAAGTTTTTTAAGTTTTTCTTACCAGAGGGCGCGCCCCTTATAATGGCGCCTTTGCTTATTCCCATTGAAGTCATTTCCTACCTATCAAGACCTGTCAGCCTGTCAATTCGTCTTTTTGCAAATATGATGGCAGGTCATACAATGCTTAAAGTTTTTGCTCTTTTTGGCGTTCTTTTAGGCGCTTATGGTATTTCAACTGTTCTTTTAAATACTATTTTAATCGCTTTTGAAGTATTAGTTGCTTTTTTACAAGCCTATGTTTTTTCTGTTTTGACATGTTTATACTTGAGTGATGCAATTCATATGCATTAGACTAGTAAAAAATAGGAGTTTAAAATGGATGTAGAAGCAGCACGAATGATTGGCGCAGGACTTGCGGTTTTCCCCTTACTAGGTGTTGGACTTGGTATCGGTAGTATTTTTTCGAATCTCATTAAATCAGTTGCGCGCAACCCTGAAGCGAGAAAAGAGGTTTTTTCTATCGGCATTCTAGGATTTGCTTTAACAGAAGCGGTTGCTTTGTTTGCCCTTCTTATTGCCTTTTTAATCTTGTTTAAATAAATGCCTCAGCTTGACGTTTCGACCTATAGTTCCCAACTTTTTTGGCTGGCGCTTCTTTTTTCTTTTTTATTTATGATGGTCCATTTTTATTTTGCCCCTAAAATGAAAAAGATTTTTAGGATGCGGGACTTAAAATTCCGAAAAATGATCGCGCTTTCTAAACAACTAAAAAAAGAAATAGAAAAGATGGAAGAAAAAATTGCCCAGAAAGAGGGCTATGCACATGATCACATAAGATCCATAGTGCATGAGGCGGAAATCCAGTCTCAAAGGGAAATTTTTGATCACAAGCATGCTCTATCTGTTGTAAACCATCGCCTTTTGAAGGATTTTGAGAGTGAACTCGAAGAAATGCAACAAGGTTTCCTGACCTCCTCAAAGGAAGAAGAAGATCTAACACGACTTCTGCTGGATAAAATTTTAGGATTTCCCCTATCCAAGAACGTATACAAAGAAGCACTAAACCGAAAGGATCGCTATTCACATGTGGCATGACCCCTCGTTTTATCTTGCCCTTTCTTTTGGTCTTTTTCTTTTTATTTTTTCCCGACCCCTTTATAAAAAACTAAAGGACTCTTTAGACTCTTATAGTCAGAATATCCATGCCCAAATGGACAATGTGAATGCTCTTTATAAAGAAGCTCAAGAAGCGCTTGCACAAAAACAAGAACAGCTTCTTTTATTGGAAAATAGAATTGCCATTTTAGAGAAAGAGGCTGAGGAAAAGATTTTTTTAATCCAACAAAACAAACAAAAAGAATTAGAGCACTTAGATACGCTTTTTGCCCAAACCCTTAAGCAAGAAAAAGAAAACATGAAGGACGATTTTCGAAAATTAATTCAAAAAGAACTCATAGAAAAAAGCTATGAAAACGTCACATGGATTCTAGAAAAAAAGCTAACAAAAGCCCAAAAAGAAAAAATTACATCCTCTTTTCTAGAAAAACTTTAGCCTAAAAACCCTTATGCTTCTTGAGGATTTTTGACGTCTTCCGGAATAATCATCCCAGCGGACACAACCATTTTAATTCCAGCTTCCACCGTCATATCAAGAGGAATAATTTGATTCCGAGGAACAAAAAGAAGAAACCCAGAAGTAGGGTTCGGGGTCGTTGGAACAAAAACATTGACCATATCTTTTAGAGTTTTTCTTTGAACTTCACCTTTAGTAGACCCTGTAACAAAGCATAAAACCCAAACGCCAGGACGGGGATATTCCATTAATCCAACCTCTCTGAAAGAATTTGATTGGCTTTGTAGAACCGCTTCTGAAATCTGTTTTGTTGTGCTATAAACTGTTCTAACAATTGGCATTTTAGAAAAAATTTGCTCGCTATACCGCAAAATTATTTTCCCAAAAAGGCCTTTTGTGATCATACCAATTACGACAAAAGCAAAAACCACAACCAGTAAACCAATTCCTGGAATCGAAAAGGGGAAAGAGGGCTGACTTAAATAACTATAGGGAACGAGATGATGAAGCCAACCATCAACTGTCTGAACAATCCACACCAAAACATACAAACTAAAAACAAGGGGAAGCGAAAAAAGAAGACCTGAGACAAAATAGCTACGAAAACGAGCAACAAGGCTTGGTTGATTGGATGGTGATACCATAAACTATTCCTTTTATTGTTTTCCTATGCTCGCTTGAAAGGCCTTTTTTGTCAAAGAGTTTATAATCCATCCCTATGATCTTCAATAATATGGGCTGGATCTTGATGCAAAATAATATCAGCGTTTGGAAAAGCTTCTCGAATTTTTTGCTCTACTTCATGAGAAATTATGTGCGCTTCTGTTAAGGACATACTACCCGAAAGCTCTAAATGACATTGGATAAACTCCCCTGTTCCAGAAGAGCGCGTTCTTAAAAGATGGTATCCATGAACTTTTGGGTGAGAACGAATGATATGCCCAATTTTTTGTCGCTCAGTCTCTGATAATTCTCTGTCCATTAAAATAGCCAGAGATTGTTTAAGAATCTTATAAGAAGCATAGGCAATATAGCACCCAACGATCGCTCCAAAAAATGGATCCAAGAATCCAATATGCAAATATTGATCGCCTATAATAACCGCAAGGATACCCCCGTTGATAAAAAGGTCTGTTTTGTAATGCGCATGATCTGCTTGAATCGCCAGAGAATTTGTTTTTCGAATAACACGCTTTTGAACAAAAACAAGGACTGCCGTAAGAATAATAGAAATAATCGTTGCAGCAATAACAAAGCCAGAGTTTTCTAAGGGCTGTGGATGAATAAATCGCTCAACTGCCTCCTTAAAGATAAAAACTGAAGATCCTAAAATAAAAAGAGATTGCCCAAGGGCTGATAAAGCCTCAATTTTTCCATGACCGAATCGATGATCAAGATCTGCGGGTTTTGCCGCATGATAAATAGCAATTAAGTTCAGAAAAGACGCAAAAGAATCAACAAGAGAATCAATCAAACTTGACAACAAGCTAACAGAATCTGAAAGATGCCAAGCCACTGCCTTAACAGCAATTAAGATCAGGGAAATCCCTGTTGCAAGCAAAGCTGCAAACTTTTTCAGCGCAACGTCGTTCAATTATGCCCCCTTCATCATTCTTTATATCAAGATATCAAGTTAAAGCTAATGCTTCAAGGTTTTCAAAATACTTTAATGCCTCAGGATTGGCCAGCGCATCCTTATTTTTAACAGGACATCCCTCAATAATATTTTTAACGGCAAGCTCTACTAATTTTCCGCTTTTTGTTCTTGGAATATCTGGAACCGCTAAAATGATTGCAGGAACATGGCGAGGCGTTGCATTTTGCCGAATACTAGTTTTTATCTGGTTTTTAAGATCTTCGGTTAACGTAGATCCCTCTCTAAGTTTTACAAATAAAATAATTCGAACGTCATCTCCTGTGTTTTGCCCGACAACAATACTTTCAAGGATCGTATCAACTTTTTCGACTTGTCGGTAAATTTCTGCCGTTCCAATTCTTACCCCTCCTGGGTTTAAAACTGTATCGGACCGCCCGTAAATGACAAATCCATCGTGCTCTGTTTTTTCAGCAAAATCCCCATGGCACCAAATATTGGGATATCGTGCAAAATAAGCATTATGATATTTTTTTCGGTCTTCATCTTTCCAAAAATAAATCGGCATGGAAGGGAAGGGTTTTGTACAAACAAGTTCCCCTTTTTCTTGTAGAACAGGGCTCCCTTCGTCATCAAAAATTTCAACAGCCATCCCAAGTCCTGCTGTTTGAATCTCGCCCCGCCATACAGGAGCAATTGGATTCCCTAAGACAAAACAAGATAAAATATCTGTTCCCCCTGAAATAGACATCAACCCTAAGTCTTCTTTGATGTTTTGATAAACATAGTCAAAGCTTTCTGCTACAAGAGGGGATCCCGTTGATGCCATGTCTTTTAAAGAAGAAAGATCGTGGGATTCTTTTGGACAAAGCCCACGTTTTCTCCATTCATCAATCACTTTAGCAGCAATTCCGAAAAAAGTTATGCGCTCTTGTTCTATAAAGTCAAATAAAATATGGTCACTTGGATGCACAGGTGACCCATCATAAATTAAAACAGTGGCACCACTTGCAAGAGCACTCACCTGCCAATTCCACATCATCCAGGGC
>Ga0194124_10004700_pt1 | contig 13139 bp, 16 predicted proteins | sample TA2KigCas0mmetaG_FD_148605 | JGI IMG/M metagenome (GOLD analysis project Ga0194124, IMG submission 148605) | Freshwater microbial communities from Lake Tanganyika, Tanzania - TA2015031 Kigoma Deep Cast 0m | ecosystem: Environmental > Aquatic > Freshwater > Lake | place: Tanzania: Lake...
TGGCGTTCGGGACCGTGTTTTTCACAGCTTCGAGCAGTCTCATTGTTCCCATCGCGACTGAGTCTACAGTTTCTTCAGGGACGTCAAAAGAGGTTCGAACATGAGACTGGGCTGCTAAATTGTAGATCTCGTCAGGTTTATTGTGTGCGAGAATCTTGTACATAGAACCCACATCGTTGAGGTTTCCGTATACAAGCTTAAAGTTTGGATTGTCGTAAAGATGGTCGATGTTTGACGTGTTGATTACAGATGTTCTTCTTTTTACGCCAATGACTTTGTAGCCTTTGCTAAGCAAAAGCTCTGACAGGTAAGATCCATCTTGGCCTGTGACTCCTGTGATGAGCGCAGTTTTCATTTTTCTTTTTTAGAAATAGCCCTTCCTAGCATTCGTTCCCAGTCTCTATCTTCTCTAACTTCAAGATTCTTTTCCCAAGCCGCTGAAAGAACTGTTGACTTCACACCCAACACTTTTGCCACATGTATCAACGCGTTAACGTCCTTTGGAAAGCAATTGTGGACAACTATTCCATTGCACACCCAGAATAGATCATCATGTTCTTTATCGATGGATTGCAACTCTAGATTGTGAACTGTTCCCGTATATTTTGAAATTTCAATTCTCTCAATCTTTACTGTCTTCATAGAATACCTCTTTCCTTAAGTTCTTCTTCGAACAGAAGAACTATTTTCAATTCTGGGTTAGACTCGTGTATCTTCTTCCATTTCTCTTTGCCTAGACTGAAATGATAGTGGTTCTTAATGTCGACGTACTCATTAGAGTCAGGAAGATAGAAATCAGGGTAATACGACCTCGTTTTTCCCTGTTCGTCAAGATAAGGAATTCTGCCTCTGTGCGCGATGAATGGAATTCCATTTTCGTCGAGCCACATTGCATAGGCAAGTTCCCAGGTGCCTTGAAGGTTACAAGTTGTTCCATCTTGCTTAGTGAATTTATGCCACTTGCACTTTCCAACCCTGGCACCGTCAAATTTGCCGGCGGCCCAAGCGTGTCTAACGAGATCAGATGTCATCTGTCTGAAGCTCTCATCAGTTTGAAACTTTTTAGATCTACTTACACCCATTCTAGTTGCAACTTCTCGATTCTTCATCGGATTCTTTTCACCCAGAATGTGACCTCGTTCACGGTGTGTACTTGAAACTCTCATCGCCCACTCTGGGTGGGTTTCCTTGGTCCTATATGTCTTCCCAAATGCCGGATTATTTTTGCCAGTTTGATATGAGTTGACACAGTCTCGAGAACAAAATTTCCTATTTCTATTCTTGTAAAGCACTGTAAATTTCTTTTCACACTGCTTGCAGATGAGATCGATGTTTGCCATGAAAGTAAGTATTGGCGGTCTCTGTTTTCTATGCTACAAAAAGTTCATCAGACTCTAAGATGTCCTTAGCTTGAAGAAGTACTGTTTGTCCGGCTCGACGCACTGGCAGGATGTGGCACGGTGTGCACGTAACTTTTCTTTCGAAACCATCCGCATTAACAATAAATGTGATCACTTCTCCGTCATACAATCGAGCATGAGTTTCATTCACTATCTTGACGTCTAGTTCGTTCAAAAGATGAGATGTGCTAGTGACTTTATGGCCAGGTTCAATGTTTTGAACAAGAATGCTTCCTTCGGGCTTTGAAACTACTGTGTCCCGAACGATACAGTGTCCACCAAAGCCCCTCAAACCGTCAGGTCCAGGTACGTTCCAGTGACTTGGTCCTACTCTCGCGTCATGAGAAGCATATTCAACCACTTTATCATAGTCAACATTTAGGCCTGTCTTATCTAGCGCTTCACAAATTTGAAGCATCTCGTTAGCAAAAGCGACCTTGACGGTCAAGAAATTATTCGTCAAATACTTTACCATCTCTGCAGTCGTCGACGATGTTTTGATCATCTTCGCATTTGGAAATGCTGTTCTAAAAACTTGTTTAACAGTATTAATCCAAGGTCTCGGACCTCCCAAGATGATTCTATCTTGATTGCGCATATCGTCGAGGGCCGTTCTTTCTGTCAAAAATTCAGGATTAAAAACGACGTGTAAACCTGTGCCTTTAAACATTTCGTTCCACCTCTCTGTAGAACCAGGCGGAACCGTCGACTTAATTACGGCGATTCTTTCGCCTGGTACTGCTGCTAGCTCTTTTAAAACGCCTTCGACGATGCTAAGGTCAGCAGAGCCGTCTTCAAACATGGGCGTAGGAAGGCACACAAAATAAACTTTAGAAAAACCCGGTGTTCCACCTTCCTCATTATCTCCGATTAATTCTGTGATGGATCCAGGGTATCCTGCGACAGCATCTCCATGACATGGTAGCGCACCTTTCGCATACTTACCCGCTTTGTCGTAAGCGTAGACATCAAAACCGCGCTCGGCAAAAACTGTTGTTAAAGAACCGCCAACAAAACCTTGACCAATTACTGCGATAGATTTATTCATAGTTTGTTCTTAGACTCCAATCGTTCTTTGTAGATTTTTTCTTTTAAATTGGTCGTTGAATACATGTGAGGCCTCTCTAACCAATAGACTGCTTTTCCTAGATCTTTTCCCGTATAATTTGTTGATTTGTATTCAACACCTAAGATTCTCACATCATAATCAATATTCTTTAAAAGTTCATAGAGCTCAGATTCTGTATTGTAAGTTACAATCTCATCGATAAATCGAATCGACTCTAGAATCTCTTTTCTTTCTTTAATTGTGTGGACAGGCTTACATTTGTTGCTTCTTTCAATAGTAGGGTCACCTTGCAAAGCAATAATCAAGTAGTCACAGACTTTTTTAGAGTCTCTAAACATCCTAACATAACCAGGATGTATCAAATCAAATGAACCAGCTATGATGCCTTTTTTCACTTTTTCAACTCTCTCAAAGATTTTGACAAGGCTGAGCTAACAACTTGATGCATGTCATAATATCTGTATTCAGCTAATCTTCCTCCAAAAATAACATTATCTAACTTGCATGACTCTTCGTGGTATTTCTGTAAATCTCAGTGTTCTCATCATTATTAATCGGATAATACGGCACCTTATCACGAGACCAGTCGTCTGGGTACTCATATGTGACTACTGTCTTTTTTGTGCTTGATACACGATGAGGTTGAAAGTGTTTGTGCTCAATTATTCTCGTGTAAGGAATTTCTGGCTCTGTAAAGTTTACTGTTGCAGGGAAATGCTTCTGCGGATCGATAAAGAGAACTGTGCTTTCATTTTTTGTTAGAGTCAAGGTTCAATCTCCAGTCTATTGCATTAATTGCTTTGTCGTCAATAAAAAAATCAGCATGGGGTTTTTTGTTCATGATCAATTCGTGATACTTGATACCCCAATTTTTGAGCTGAGATTGTGTTAAACTTGACCAGTCTTTACCCGACACAGATCCTCTTGCTGTCATAAAAATAATTTTATGTCCTGAGTCATAAAGATGATTGATTTCAGCAATCATGTCTTCAAAGGGCTCGGCTTTTTCGTACTCGCTATTTTTAACAGAAGAACAAATTGTGCCGTCTATGTCAAAACAGTAGATCATGCAGGTACATGTAGAATTATTTGATGAACGCATTCTACAACGCCGTAATCTTTTGAATCAACCCAAAATTCTTCTTTTGCTGCAGAAGAATAATTTCTCAGCTTATTACTTTTATCAAATCCTGACAAAATAATAAAGTCAAGAGAATTTTTCGCACAATAATCAGCACAGTTTAAAATATTGACAGAATTACCCGAAGAAGATATCAAGATCACCAGCGTTTCTGGGTCTGAGAATTCTTTCAAAAATTGACGATTAGCTTCTTCCATGCCGTAATCGTTGATGTAACATGTCAGCCTGGAGGGATCTGAAAAAGTGAATGATCTCTTTTTAAGTTTCTTGGTGTAATCTTGAGAAATGTGACTCGCAACAGCATTGCTACCTCCGTTTCCTAAGATTATGACAGTTGACTTTGACTTAACAAGTTCGCATAAATTTTTAAGCTTTGCTGGGTCTATTTTATTGCATGCTTCAATAACATCTACAATATTCATGTTACCTTACCTGCATGCAAGTTGGGCCTGCATGACAAACATCTATTTTAACCATTTGATGACCGGTTTTATCTTGTAGACGGTCAATTTTTGAATTTTTGTTTGTAAACGCTAAAAAGTATCCGCCGTTTCCGGCCCCTAAAAGTCTATGGGCTAAAATATTTTCATCATTTTCTAAGATTTCATCAAGATCTATGACTCTCTTGTCTTCAGCAATTTTTCCTGTTGATTTTTTAATCAACCATCCTTCTTTGATCAATTCTAGAACACCCCGCGAGTCACCATTCAGAATGCAGCAGTGCATCTGTTCTGCTGTATCTAAAAGCTTCACGCATTTGTCCGGGTCTATCGTTTTTAAGACGTCTGTTGAGCTTCTTGCTTGGCCTGTATGAATCAGATATGCATCAAAATTATTGAAAATATTAGCGTTTAGGTTTTCTATTCTGACTATTCCTGAATTATTAAAGTCAAATCTATTAAATCCGCCTGTACCGCAGCTATATGGATCTTGATACCCTGTTAGAGGATTAAATTGTTTTTCAAGAATGTGCGATAATTGGCACAGCTCCCTTTTTGTCATGTTTAGACCGAGTGATGTTTGAATAGCATTGATTAATGCAATCAAATAAGAAGTTGAGGATGCGAGTCCTGAACCTGACGCGTATATGTCGCTTGTGAACCAAACTGTAGTTGGATCAATATTGAAATAGCTCAATGCAATTCTTGCAACATCGTTCTTTATGTCACCAATAGTGTCAGTTACTTCTCTTTTCATGTAATCAATTACATATTTTTTCTCTAAGCCGTTTAGACCCATTCTGTCCGACTTTAAAGTGATATAATTGTAAATGTTTGCAGAAAAGCTAATTACTGTTCCTCTTCCATATTTCTGCAAGAATAGATCTAGGTCAGTAGATCCACCAGCTAGAGAAACTCTTACGGGACATTTAGAAATAATCATATAGACGTATGAGTTATTTTTTCTAATTTTTTACTGTAGCATACATGCTGATCATTTCCAATAGAATTTGGATTTAATTCCGTGGTCCAAAATTCATCATTAAAATGAAAATTATAATTTTTTGTTACAAAAGTTGAGTAAGCTTGGCTAGTGTGAATTCTCTGTCCAAGATAAGATTCTATAGACATTCTACCTCTTTTAAATTTTCTCCAGTCATAGTTGAAAAATTTTTCATTATTTATCCAAAAAAAAGCTCCGCTGTAATGCCATTCTCCTTCAATAGATGGACAGTGCCATTTACAATCTTTTTTTAAGATTCCACTTGTTGTATAATTTTGTTTTAATTGTGTTTCAGTTTCTTTTAAATAAAGATCGTCTAAATTAAAAAAGAACATTGAAAAAATCCAATTTTTTAAGCAATTGTCTAGCGGCCAAGTACTTCCTTTATTATGAGCATAAAAAGTCATAGAGTCCTCACAATCTTTTACGCTCTCTAAAAGTTCAATAAAAGTTACTGACTCTCTATCAGTAGAATGATTATTTGTAAAAATAACGTCATCAAATTTACTTAAGACAGAAAAATTTTTTAGTATCGTATTTTTTATACTGTCATCTAGATTATCAAGTGCGATATAGACAATCTTTTTACCATCAAATATGTGAATATAGTTGTTAATGCATCTAAGACTAAATTTAGTAGATTCATCAATTTCATCAATATTTTTTATATAACAGTGGTATAGAAAATTTTTCTTCATTATAACTCATCAATTTATAGATTAGAGCTGATGCTAAGAAACGAGTTGGTGCTAATGCAAATTATGCGAATGAGCTATAGCTTTATTTGGGTAAATGTTAAAATTTAATATATTTTTTATAACATTTAAATTATGATTATGAATTAGTCCATAGTTGTCAACTTGCCAATCTAAAGAAGAGATGCCTCTATTAATAATTCTATGAGGAATTTTTAGACTATTGATCGACTTAAAAAGTCGTTGTTCTATTATCTGACTGTCATAAGTCGGACTAATCGCTAAATTAAAAAAATCTATTACTTTACTTGGTTTAAAAACGAAAAAGTCTGTGCAGTATTGTTGATCGTATTGTTTATCTACGATAAAATGATTATCACTATTAATTTCTTCTTCAAGAAGAATTTTTATATATTTCTCTTCAACAATATAAACGTCTGGTGTTGTATGTATGACATAGTCGTAGTCTGCAAATTTATCAAAAGTTTCATTAATGGCAATTAACTGCCCCCTATGCACACCATCAGGAGGATTTGTTGTTTTGACAATTTCAACTTTGGTATCGTAAACGCATTTTTTTTTTAAGTCTTCAATGTTAATATTATCACTATTAAAAGTAACTAAAACGTCGGTATTATTTTTTAAGAATTCTGTCCTGTTAAAGAATTGACTTGACAAAAAGTATTCTTCAAGCTGTCTGTGTGAATTTAAATGCCACAATAATTTCATTATATTGTTTGCTCTTGTAATTGTTTAATAGAAATAAATTTAATGCCAAGATCTATTAATTTTTGATTATTTTTCTTTATTTCGTCAAAAAAATTCCATGCCATTACTACTATTATATCTGGCCTTTGAGACTCAAGAACATCTTTTGAGTAAATAGGAATTTTAACTCCGGGTATTAATTTTCCATGCTTTAAATTATTGTCTTCGACGATATAGTCTATGTACTCTGTTCCTATCTCAAAATAATTGAGTAAAGTAGTTGCTTTAGCGGGAGCACCATAACCAACAATCTTAAGACCTTTCTGCTTCAATAATTTTAAATTATTTATGACATTTTTCTTTGCTTCTTCTATTCTTAGAAAGAAATTGTCATAAGTTTTTTTATCTAAAATTCCAAATTTTTTTTCTTCATCTAAAAATTTATTTACACTTTTATCTATGATGGATCCAATGCGTTTAACATAGACTCTTATAGAGCCACCATGTGTATCGATGTGTTTAACGTTTGTCACGCTTAAGCCAAGACTATTAAAGAAATTATTAAGTGAAGTAACAGACCAATAATTTACATGTTCATGGTAAATGTTGTCAAAAGTTAAATCTTTAATCGTATCAAGTAAATATTGAACTTCAATTATAAAACAACCGTCGTCTTTAAGCAATTTAAAAACATTTTCTGTTATGCTCTTAATTTCGTTAGAATGCGCAAATACATTTGAAGCTGTCACTAAATCAGCATAAGAAAATCTAGTTAGAATTTTTTTAACAGCATGTTCATCAAAATATGAATTTATTGTTTCTATTCCTTTTTCATTAGCTAGCTTTGCAATATTGCTAGCAGGTTCTATTCCAATAACATTCATCCCTAAGCTTTTAAAATAACTTAGACCAATTCCATCATTGCTGCCAATATCTACTACTACTGAGTCTTTATTTAAATTAAACTCATCAATGTAATCTTTTGAAGCATTTTCAAAATGATCTCTAAATGATTTAGCTGTAGATGACACATACAAATAAGTGTTAAATAGTTTTTCAGGTGATACTGAAAATGAAAGTTGTGAGTTTGTACAAGTCTCACAGAACATTACATCTAGAGGGTATAATTCGTCTTTTTCATTAATATTGTTTAGCAAATTATTTGCGAGAGGAGACAAGCCTAAAGGAATAGTTGATTTTAAATATTTGCTATTGCAGCATCTACAAGTTGCTTTTATCATCTTTACCTTGGTGTTCTTTTTAAATTACTAACAATCATATGTAAATTTTTACTTATGTCGACGAATATTGTTTCCACTGTGTCATTAAACTTAAAGTTGTAATCTGTTTGAAAAAGCGAACTATCACAATTAAAACTATAGTTTGTAGGTAATGAATCATTGACTATAAGCTCACCGCCATTAATATTTTTAATTTTTTCTGCAAATTCAATTATTTTTGCATTTAACGAAGTTATGTTATAAATTCTATTTTTAATAGTATCACTTTCTAAAATAGCATGTATAGATCTACACAAATCTTTCATGCCAAGCACAGACCTGTAATTTTCTGGATTTGTTATAATCATTTTATTTGATTTTATAGATGCTGTTGCAAGAGAATTTATAAGATTTTCGCATCTAAAATTTTTAGAAAAACCTCCTATAGTTCCTAGTCTTAATCCCACTATTTTTTTATTTGGGTATAAGCTTGCAATATTATCATTACAAATTTTTGTATAGTCGTAAAAACTAAGACCGCCTGTTATAGGGTAAGTCTCGTCAACTAATTTATCATTGTTTCCATAGACAGCTGCACTACTCATATAGATTAATGTTTGATTATTGTTAATCTTTTCTATTAGTCTAATAAAGTTAGAAACATTATTGTTAAAACAAGACTCTAATGAATTTGAACACATAGCCACAGATGAATGTGCAGCTAGTAGAATGATATGAGAAAATTTATTAATAAATTCTACAGTTAATTCATCATAGTTTTTTTGAATTGTATTCTGATGCATCTTGCCAAACCAAAATAGATCAACGTTGCATATATCGTACTTTAAGTTAGTTAAGTAGTCGTATAGACTGCTGCCGATATACCCGTCACTTCCTAAGAGAAGTATTTTTTTATTTTGATTTTTCATTTAAATTCTTATATTTTTGCAAAGTCTATAAGTTCTATTGTTTTTCTCTACAAATCACACGTATACTTATCAGTATTTTTTATGATTTAATTTGATCTAAAAAGATATCTTTAAATTGTTTCATTACATTTTTTGGGCTAAACGTATCTTTATACACGTTCCAATCGCAGCTTTTAACAAAATCATGACTTACATTAATAAGAATTTGAAATAAATCTTGAGGCGTTTTGTAATATATTCCTTTGTCTCTCAAGATTTCAATGTGTCCTCTGTCGTAGCAATCAATAAAACCGTCCCATGTAATCACTGGTTTGTTTTTAATTGAAAATTCTGCTGTAGATAAACTAAAAATTTCTCCATCTAATCTTGCATGAATCATCGCATCGCATGTATTGATAAATTTATTTTTTTCTACTTCTTCAAGAATAGCAGTCAAGTAGATTACTCTCTCATGCTCAACAAATCTATCAGTGTTTAAGAGTAAAAAGTAAGCATCTTTTCTAACTTCTAAAACATGCTTAATGACTTCCTTGACAAATTGTATGCTAAAAGTATCTTTTCCTCCGTGCCGTCCAAAAACAAATGCATCTTTAGGAATTCCTAATTTTTCTCTTAGATCTTCTTGCACTTCAGGCGCATCAATTATGTGATAAACATATGGATGCACTCCTCCGTATTTGTCAGAGATATACTTGCAAACCCCTGCATATACATCACCATGCGGTTGGTCCATTCTAAAAATTGCATGCGCAAGCCTTTTGCAATTTGTAGGCATAAAACCATCATCTTCTCCGCCTTTAATCGCATAGAAGGCATCTACTTTTTCTTCAGCGACTATCTTTTCCATACTTGATCTTAAAGAATTATTTTTTCCATCGTTTATCCATACGTCAGGATAAAGAATTGTCTTAAATTCTTTAGAAAATCTGAATAAAGATGGTGTGGGTCTTGAAGAAGTAGAAATTATTATTGATTCATTGCCTAAAATTTCTTGATTATGCTTTGCATATTTGTAGAGACAAATTTCTGTGCCTCTTTCGCCAAGCTGATAGGAGTGAAACGCAATTTTCAATGTTTTCTCCTATAAAAATCAACAACTTCTTGAATTACTTCATCGACACCTTTTGTAGGTTTCCAGTTGAGTAATTTCTCAATTTTGTCGCTATTAGGTATTTTTTCAGGAGCTTCTGCAAAAAGCGGGCCATGTAATTCTGTTGGATCTACGTGTGAAATTTTGGATTTTGATTTTATTAAGTCTTTTACTTTTTCAGCAAGATAAAGAATTGACCTTTCATTATCTTTATTTCCAATATTCCATTCTTGATTCCACAAGTCAGGCGGAGCTGTTGAAGTTAAAAAGATTCCATTAACTATATCTTTGACCCATGTAAATGCTCTTAACTGTTTTCCATCGTAGTAAACAGTAATGTCTTCGTTATTAAGCGCTTGATTTACAAATCTTGGTAAAACAAATCCACCATCAGGAAGCTGATATTCTCCTGTTACGTTAAAAGGTCTTACAATTTGGTACTTAAAATCATTATTGATTTTACCGTGATTAGCTAAAACAATTTCAGATAAAAGCTTAGCAATTGCATACTCATTTCTAACCGTGAATTCTCCATGAAGAACTTTATCACTTGATTCTTCAAGATAACTTTTTTCTTCTCTGTGACCGTAAATTTCTGATGTTGAAATGAAAACAAGCGGACAATTATTTTTCTTAGCACCAGATATTGCCCAATACATGTCCTCAAGAATAATTTTTGCCATATTACCTGCATGCTTAAGGACACCGATTGGTCCCACAGGTGATGCAAGATGAACGATTAAGTCAAAATGAGGAAGATCTTCCCAATTTACATCTAAAATATTCTTGAGTATTAGATTTTCTTTGGAAACAATGCTTTGATCAGGAGAAATAGCATTTGAAGAAAGATTGTCAATAATATGAACTTCCCAACCTTCAAATTGCCACCTCTCAGCACAATGAACGCCTATGAATCCTAAACCTCCTGTTATTAAAACTTTTCTTGTCATGTCTAGCCAATTTCTTTCACGTCAATTATACACTTATTTTTTCCAAAAATTTGTCCTGAGTACGGAACGGAAGAAGTTCTAAAAGCTCTAGATATACCTTGAAAATTACTTACGTGAATATTCTCAGGAATACCGATTTTTGGACCTACACCATAATAATATCCAAGAACACTACAGTTCCAATCTAACCATTCTTTACTTTTTGCTTCTGCTAGAGAGTATTCTTCGTATTCTTCTTCTTTTAGTAATTTTTCGATACTCTCTTCATTAAATTTCCACTTATTTATAAAGTGAGGTTCTGACTTAGAAAGAGGAACATCAACAGATAATTTTGATGGCTTAGACATGTAGTTGTAATTTGATTCATGAGAGTCATAGATTGCAATATCTTTTAATTTTAACCTTAAAATAAAATCGTCATCTTCGTAACCGCCGCCGAGATATCTCTCATCCAGCCATCCTATTTTTTTAATAAGACTCTTAGATAATCCGCAAAATCCGATGCTATACATTCCTACGTAACCAAATCCTGCATCAAGTAAAGAAATAATTTTTTTTAGTTCGCCTGAATTTGGTAAAACTTTATCATTGATTAAGACAACTACATCTGTTTTTGAGTCAGATATTGCTGTATTTACCATTTTAGAATAAGAGACATACGCATCAGGATGAATGTTTGATCTCTTTCTAACGTTTACTTTGTCAAATAAAGATAAATCTTTTTGAAGAATTTCTAATTGTTTATCAGCAACAGATTCATCAGATGCATGCAAGCAAATTGTTATTTCTTTAGTTCTAGCAATAGTCATATTTATCCTATTAAATTTTTAATTATTTCAAGAGCTCTAGCTTCTGTAGTTCCGTACTTTAACAACCATTCTCTTTGAGCAAAGAGCATTTCAAGATATTCTTTAGTGGGCTTATTGTTGACGACTAGTCTATTCATAATGTCGTCTAATTCTTCTAAAGAAGAATAGCTGTAGCAAGGTAATTCTTGAGGCGCACAAAGCTTAGGTTTCTTATCATATTCCTTAAAAAGAAGAAGAGATCCTGCTGCCATAATTTCATAATGTCGAAGAGAATCCCAACCTCCCTTTTTGCAAGTTAATCCAAACCAAGACCTTTGCATGTCTTCGTAATACTCTTTTTCTTGACGCCATGTGTAAGGATAGTGAAGCCTTAGATGTTGCATCACTTCAGGCTTAAAAAAAGCCTCAGCAGGAGCAGTTTTTTGAACCTGTTGATCTTTGTCAAAAGAAATTGGTCTTATTTGATAATGAGGAATTCCAAATCCTGTTGGATGTACATTTTCTTCTTGACTAAAGAGCTCTCTTTTAAAACAAGGTTTCTTTTTAATATCTGGGGTGTCGTGCCCGTCAATGTACCAGACATTTTTACAGAGTCTATTTATTTCTGGATAATCAGTTACACCGTAGGCATTTGTCACCCCGTATAGAATTACATCTATACTTGATAACTTTCGCTGTTCTGCATCAAGATCCATCAGGGGTCTAGTGTAAAGAGTAAAACCTCTACCGTGTAGTTCATCTCTTGTTGTTTCAGAAAAATCACCATACATTACTTTTTTTCTTGGTAGATCAACTACCCCATCGCCCAACAAGCTTCTTAAACCGTGAAGAATTATATTTTCTTGAAAGTCACCTTGAGCTCTTGGATTTGACGTAGTAATATAAAGAATTTTCATTATTTTCTTCTTGATACAATCTCTTTAGTCATCTCATCGAGGCTTAAAATATTTAGAATTTTTTCTCTATTGATCATGTATGAATCCCAATTTTCTTCTATTTTTTGTTCTAAATAATTGTCCTTATTAGTCTCTGTTTTGCAAAGAACTCCAATAATATCCTGATACGAATCTTGATTTGGATCATCTTGTTGATATGAACAAAGATAAAGATTCTTATTTTTTAGATTTCCGTTTCTTATGCTAATCCAAGCTTTATAAGCAGACCCGCATGCTGTTTCTAATGTTTGACTTTCTTCACGTGGTCCAACATCATGAAAACAAATAATTCCTTTTGGATTTAAAATATTTAAAGCATTAATTGCATCTTTTAGAACTGCATCTCTATGGTGGTCAGCATCGATAAAAATAATGTCAAAAGTTTCTTTAGTTGACTTTAAAAAATTTGTTGTATCATCAATAACAACTGTTTCATTTGGACTTATTGAAATACTCAGCTTTTCATGATCAATATCTACACCTATCTTTTTTTCACACGAGACATTTAAGAATGTTTCAAAATTTCCCAAACCAAGTTCAAGATAAGATTTTAGACCTAAAGATTTAATTAAAAAATTAATTAAATTAGAATTACAAAGATTCATATGATAAACTTCTTTCTTAGAATTGTTTTGCACAGCGTAAATGAGAAGGTTCAAGGGTAGCTTCTGACTGTGAATTTGTGAAATAAGATTCATCCCAAAGACCTCCACCAGCAAAATGTCTGAATATCGTATCTTTTCTGTGGGG
>Ga0194124_10004703_pt1 | contig 13133 bp, 10 predicted proteins | sample TA2KigCas0mmetaG_FD_148605 | JGI IMG/M metagenome (GOLD analysis project Ga0194124, IMG submission 148605) | Freshwater microbial communities from Lake Tanganyika, Tanzania - TA2015031 Kigoma Deep Cast 0m | ecosystem: Environmental > Aquatic > Freshwater > Lake | place: Tanzania: Lake...
GCCCGCGCCCGCGCCCGCGCCCGCGCCCGATTCGGCCCCCGCATCCGCGCGCCCCCCCCCGCCCTGAGCGCCCGCGCCCCCGAGGTTGACAGCCGCCGCGCCCATCGCCCACCATACGCCCACGCGCTCCCCCCACCGCCCACCGGAGCGCCCCCGCCCCCGCGCCGCGCCGCGAGAGAGAGCCCGCGATGATTGAGCTCACCGCCGCCCAAGAGAACGTCCGAGTCCGCGCCCTGCGCTTCTCAGAGGAGCGGCTCGCCCCCCGCGCCGCCGACCGCGACCGCGTCGGCGAGTTCGCCGCCGAGGACCTCAAGGCGCTCGGGCGCGCCGGCCTGCTGACCGTGAACGTGCCCGTCGCCCACGGGGGACTCGGGGCGGGGGTGGTGTCGTACGTGGAGGCGGTGCGCGCCCTCGCGCAGGGGTGCGCCGGCACCGCCGTGGGCATGATGGTCACCAACATGGTCGCCGAGGCCATCTCGCACTTCGGCACCCCCGAGCAGCGCGCCCGCCACCTCCGCCCCCTCTGCGCCGGCGAGTGGCCCGCCGCCGCCTTCTGCCTCAGCGAGCCCGAGAGCGGCAGCGACGCGGCGTCGATGCGCGCCACCGCCACCCGCGAGGGCGACCGCTACCGCCTCAACGGCGTCAAGGCGTGGATCACGAGCGGCGGGGAGGCGGGCGTGTACCTCGTCACCGCTAAGACCGACCCCGCGGCGCGCGCCAAGGGCGTGACCGCCTTCCTCGTCCCCGCCGGCGCCCCTGGGCTCTCGGCGAGCCCCCCCGAGAAGAAGCTCGGGCTCAGGTCGTCCGTGACCACGCAGGTGGTCTTGGAGGACTGCCTCGTGCCCGCGAGCGAGCGACTCGGCGAGGAGGGGGAGGGGTTCAAGGTGATGATGAGCTCGCTCGACGGCGGGCGCGTGGGGGTGAGCGCGCAGGCGGTGGGCGTGGCCGACGCCGCCCTCGCCCACCTCCGCGCCGCCTACGAGCGCGCCCCGACCGCCGAGCTCGCCGACGCCCTCGCCCGCTCGCAGGCGGAGCGCGACGCCGCGTGGCTGCTGTGCCTGCGCGCCGCCCGCCTCAAGGACGCCGGCGAGCCGCTCACGCAGCAGGCGTCGATCTCCAAGCTCTACTGCACCGAGATGGCGGGGCGCGTGTGCCAGCGCGCCCTGCGCGCGCAGGGCGCGGCGGGGCACGCCGCCCTCGGCGGGGTGGAGCGCCTGATGCGGGACGCGCGCGTGATGAGAATCTACGAGGGCACCAGCGAGATCCAGCGCCTCGTGATCGCCCGCGAGGCGCTCCGCGCCGGCGCGCGCGGCGCGTGACGAGGTGAGCGGCGTGAGCGCGGCGAGCCCGCTCGCCCCCCCCGCCGCGCCCTGCGTGGTGGAGCCCGCCCCCGCCCTCGCCGCGCGCGGGCGCGTGACGATCTATGAGGTGGGCCCGCGCGACGGGCTCCAGAACGAGCAGGCGTTCGTGCCCACGGCGCGCAAGGTCGAGCTGGTCGAGGCGCTCTTGGGGGCGGGGCTGCCCAAGGTGGAGGCGACGAGCTTTGTGCACCCCCGCTGGATCCCCGCCCTCGCCGACGCCGACGCCGTGATGGCGCACTTCCGCGGCGGCCCCCACGCCGAGCGCCTGAGCGCGCTGGTGCCCAACGAGCGCGGGCTGGGGCGGGCGGCGGAGGCGGACGCGCGCGAGGTGGCGGTGTTCATGTCCGCCTCCGAGACGCACAACCAGCGCAACATCAACAAATCCCGCGACGAGGCCTACCGCGCCTTCGAGCCCGTCTTTGAGGCCTGCGCGGCGCGCGGGGCGCGGGTGCGCGCCTACGTGAGCGTGGCGTGGGGCTGCCCCTACGAGGGCCTCGTCTCGCCGCGCGAGGTGGCGGCGGTGGCGGCGCGCCTGCTCGGGATGGGGGCGTATGAGGTGAGTCTCGGGGACACCACGGGGGTGGGGGACCCCGCCCTCACGGCGCGCGTGTTGGAGGCGGTGGGGGGGCGCGTGTCGCTGTCGCGGGTGGCCATGCACATGCATGACACGTGGGGGCGGGCGCTGGCGAACTGCGCGGTGGGGCTCGAGGCGGGGGTGCGCGTCTTTGACGCGAGCGTGGGCGGGCTCGGCGGCTGTCCGTACGCGCCGGGGGCGAGCGGGAACCTGGCGACGGAGGATTTGGTGTCGATGCTGTCGCTGATGGGGTTCGAGACGGGGGTGGACTGGGGGCGCCTGGTGGCGGCGGGGCGCTTGGCGCAGGAGCTGGTGGGGCGCGAGCTGCCGAGCAGGGCGCTGCGGGCGGCGCTGGCGGGGGGGTGAGCGGGGGCGCATGTCACGCCAGGCGCGGGGCAGGGGTGACACACGCCCCCCGAAAGAAACCCCTCACCGCCCGTGTCTACAGGGTCAGCGCCCCCCACCGCGCCCCCCCTCACCCCAGGAGCCGCCATGCGCGACCCACTCCCTCGCATCGAGATCCTCCCCCTCCGCCGCGCCGCCCTCGAAGGCCACCCCAACGCCCTCGAGCTGCTCATCCAGGTCATCGCCCCCCCCCTCCCCGCCGACCACAAGCCCAAGCCCCTCGCCCTCGCCCTCGTCATCGACCGCTCCGGCTCCATGAACGGCGCCCCTCTCGACGAGGCCAAGCGCTGCGCGGAGCTCGTGCGGAGCCGGCTCGGCGCGGGGGACCGGGTGGCGCTCGTGGACTACAGCGACGAGGCGCGCCTCGTCCTCGGCCTCAACGCGCCCAGCGCGCAGACCTTCCGCGACGCCCTCGAGGGCGTGGTCGCCAGCGGCCAGACCAACCTGATGGGCGGCTGGGAGCTCGCCGCGGAGCTGCTGCGCGAGGGCGCTGAGGGCTGCGACGTGCGCCGCGTGATGCTCTTGTCGGACGGGCAGCTCAACTCGGGCGTCACGCAGCCTCAGGTGATCAGGGCGCGCTGCGAGGCCCTGCTGCGCCAGGGCGTGAGCACCTCCACCTACGGCCTCGGCGTGGATTTTGACGAGAAGGTCATGCGCCTGATGGCGGAGGTGGGCGGCGGGCGCGCGCGCTACGGCGAGCGCGTGGAGGACCTTATGGAGCCCTTTGTGGAGGAGCTCGACCTGCTCACCCAGCTCTACGCCTCCCGCCTTACGCTCAAGGTCACCCCGGCGCCGGGGGTGACGCTCTCGTGCGCGAACGGGCTGCCCGCGGCGGAGGGCGGCGGGCTCATTCTCCCCGACGTCGCCTATGGGGCGCAGGTGTGGGCGGGCTTCACGGGGACCGCTAGCGCGGAGGCGCTGCGGAGCGGCGCGCCCCTCGTGCGCGTTGAGCTGCTGGGGGGCGCGGCGGAGGGCGCGGGGGTGCGCGCGGAGGCGTCTCTCTCGCTCCCCCTCTTGGGCCCCGCCGCCTTTGAGGCGGTCGCCAAGGACCCCCTCGTGGAGAAGTACCTCAGCGAGCTCAATGTGTCGGAGCTCCGCGACCAGGCGGCGGAGGCGGCGGAGAGGCGTGACTGGGCCACGGTGGAGCGCCTCGTGCAGCAGATGCGCGCCCTCCCCTCCACGGAGTGGCTCGCGCGCCAGATCCTTGAGCTCGAGCGGTTCACCCGTCTCCGTGAGCGCGAGCTGATGATGAAGGAGTCTCGCATGAGCTCTAGCTCGGCGCGCTTCTCGAATCAGTCGGGGGCGCGCGGGTATATGTCGGGGGAGGGCGAGAAGCTGTACCTGAGCAAGAAGCACCGCTTCGGGCGCGCCTTGGAGGAGGGGCGCACCCCGCCTCAGCCCTTGAGCCCTCCGGAGGGCGACGGGGGGGCTAGGGAGGGCGGTGGTCAGGGCGGGCGGCAGTAGCGCGCGGCAGTAGCGCGCGGCAGTAGCGCGCGGCAGTAGCGCGCGGCAGTAGCGCGCGGCAGTAGCGCGCTGCGCTGTTGCCCCCGCGCCTCACGGCGCGGCGGAGCGGGCGCTCCTCAACCTCTTCGTCAACGTCCGCCTGCACGCCGGGGCCCGCCGCGTGCGGGGGCGCTCCGCCACCTCGAGTGACTCTAGTCGCGCGGGACGGCGTCTCAGCTCAAGGGCACCGCACATCCTCCCTCAGCCACCGATTCCCGTTCAGCGTCAGCGAATCCGCGGAGGCGCTCACCTCAAACTCGCTCACCTCCCCGCTCGCCCAGCGCACGCTCAGCGTCTGCCCGCGCACCGCCCACCGCCCGTCCCCCCCCGCCCGCGCCGCCCCCGAGCCGAGCTGGCTGACGCTGCTGGCGTCAAAGGAGCGAAAGACACGCCCGTCCGCGCACAGCGTCAGCGTCTCGCGCTCTGAGTAGCCGGAGGAGGTGTGAAAGCGGTTGAGGCGCTTGTCCGCGAGGGCGGCGGCGAGGGGGCCGGCGGGGGCGGCGCCGGCGGGGGCGGCGCTGGCGGGGGCGGCGCTGGCGGGGGCGGCCTTGAGGGGCTTGACGCTCTGCGCGAGCTCGCGCGCCGCGCGCTCGCAGGCGTCGAGGGGCGCCGTGGTGCACACCGCGACCACCACCGCCGGGGCGCGCCCCTTGACCGGGCGCGCGATGATGTAGGCCTTGAGGGCGTCGAGGCCGGGGACTCCGAAGGGGCCCTCCAGGGCGCCGCCGGGGCCCTCCTTGAGCGGGGCGGCGGGGGTGAGGGTGACCCCCTCCGCGATCTGCGAGCCGCGCTCGAGCTCCGCGCGCAGCTCGGTGAGCGGGGCGGGGCTGGGGGTGAGAATCACCTGCAGCCCCTCGCCCCGCGCGGCGATGAAGCCAGGGCCGCCGCTCGGCAGGCTCCCGGTCCAGCCGGCGGGCAGCGTGAAGCGCATGCCGGCCTCGGCGCTCTCGAGCGTCTCGGGGCCGACGTAGGGGGTGTCGGGGGTGAGCGGGCGGGCGGCGGCGGGGGGGCTCGGGAGCAGGGGGAGCAGGAGGGCGAGGGGGAGCAGGGGGGGGCGCTTGGGCATTGGGCGGGACTCGGGCGGGGTCAGGGGGAGACCTCAGCACAGCACACCCGATGGCGTGCACGCAAACGCTACAAAAGAGCGCCCCCGCCGCCTTGCGCGGCTCACACTCTCTCACCGCTCTTGAGGCGCGCGAGGCGCGACCGAAGCGCTTCTAAAGAATCTTTACCGCTGGGGCGGTCGCGGCTAGCGTGCCTCCCCTCCCTTATCTGCTGACCTCTAGTCCACCGCCACGGAGCGCCTCATGATCTGCACGTCCCTTTTTCGCCTCTCGGCCCTCGCCCTCGCCCTCAGCCCTCTCAGCGCCCTCGCCGACACCTTCACCCTCGACGCCTCTCACAGCGCCATCCTCTTCAAGGCGAAGCATTTCGGCGTGGGCTACACCTACGGGCGCTTCAACAAGATCACGGGCTCTTACACCGGCGGCGCCGCCCCCGCCGTGAGCTTTGAGGTGGACGCCTCGAGCGTGGACTCCGCCAACGCCAAGCGCGATGACCACCTCAAGGGCCCCGATTTCTTCAACGTCAACGAGACGCCCAAGATCACCTTCAAGAGCACCAAGTGGGAGGACAAGGGCAACGGCCTCGCCCACGTGACGGGCGACCTCACCCTCCACGGCGTCACCAAGGCCATCACCGTGCCCGTCACTAAGGTGGGCGAGGGCAACGACCCCTACGGCGGCTACCGCGTGGGCTTCGAGACCACCTTCACGGTCAAGCGCTCCGATTTTGGGATCAGCTACGGCCTCCCCGCCGCCGTGAGCGACGAGATCACCCTCATCGTGAGCTTTGAGGGCACGCGCGACAAATGAGCCTGAGCCCCACCGCTGAGGCCGCGCTGGCGCTGCTCTGGGGCACGCTCCTCGCCCCCGCCGCGAGTCTGCTGGCGGCGGCGGGGCTCGGGCGGGTGGGGCGGGCGCGCGCCCTCGCCCCGGCGCTCGCCCTCGCCCTCGCCCCCGCCCTCGCCCTCGTCGGCGTGGCGGGCCTCGGGGAGCTCACGCGGCTCGGGGCGCGGTCGTGGTGGGCGCTCGCGCCCCTGCTCCTCTGCCTCGGCGCCCTGCGCGCCCCCGCCCTCGGCGCCCTCGGCGCGCTGGGGGGGGCGTGGCTGGTGGTGAGCGGCCACGCGGGCCTCATGGCCGAGGGGGCGGCGCTCGCCTTGGCGCGCGGGTGGGTGCTCGAGCCCGCCGCCCTCGGCTTGGCGGTGGGCGCGGCGCTGTGGCGCCTGGCGGGAGAGGCGGGCGAGGGCGCGGGCGACGCGGGGAGCGCGCCGCGCCCGCTCGCGCTCGCAGCGGGCCTCGCGCTCTCCTACGCCGCCGCCGCCGCGGCGCTGGCCGCCAGCGGGAGCGCCTCCGCGGGGCAGCTCCTCGGGGCCGTGGGGCTGTCGGTGGCCGCCGTGGGGCTGTGGGCGGCGCGGGCGGGCGGGGCGGGGGGCGGCGCCCTCGGGGCGGTCGTCTCCTACGCGCCGCTGCCCACCGCCGCGCTCTACGCTCATCACTTCTAGAGTCCCGCCCTGCCCACCCCCGTCGCCGCCGCGCTCATCGCGCTGCCGCTCCCCCTCGCCCTCGCGCCGCGGCGCTGGTGGGCGGGGGGCGGGGGGCGGCAGGTGGCGGTGGCGCTGGCGCTGGCGGGCGCGGCGGCGGCGGTGGCGCTGGGGCTCGTGGCGGTGGTGGAGCTGGCGCGGGCGGCGGCGGCGGCGGCGGACCCGTATGGGGCAGGGTACTAATAGAGCCTCGGCGGTGCTTCTTGCCGCTTGTGTCGCCCCGCGCTCTTTGCCTAGCCTAGCGAGCCGCCTTCGCCCTTCGCCCTTCGCCCTTCGCCCTTCGCCCTTCGCCCTTCGCTCTTCGCTCTTCGCTCTTCGCCCCTCCCCTACCCCCCTCACGGCCCCAACAGGAGTCTCCCCCCTATGCCCTCGCCGAGTCTCGCCGCCCCCCACGCTCTCGCCCTCTCGCGCCTCGAGGCGCTCGCCGGAAACCTCTGGTGGTGCTGGGGGGACCCCGACGGTGCCTGGCTGCGCGAGAGCGCGGCGCACGGCGGTAACCCCCGGCGTATGCTCCGCGCCCTCAGGGCGGAGGGGGGGGCGCTCTCTGCGTACCTCGATCGCCACGCCGAGGACCTCGCGCGCGCCCACCGCGCCTTTGAGGACTACATGAGCCCCGCCGCCCGCGCCGCCGCCTGGCACGCGCGCGCCGGGGCGCCCTGCGGCGAGGGGGCGCGCGGCCCGGAGGTCGCCTACTTCTGCGCGGAGTTCGGGCTCCACGAGTCGGTGGCGATCTACTCGGGCGGGCTCGGCATCCTCGCCGGCGACCACGTCAAGAGCGCCTCCGACCTCGCCCTCCCCTTTGTGGGCGTGGGGCTCCTCTACCGCAACGGCTACGTGCAGCAGCGCCTCGACGCCGCGGGGTACCAGCAGAGCGAGCACCTCACCTACGACTTTGACGACTACCCCCTCACCCCCGCCCTCGACGCCCACGGCGCGCCGGTGCTGGTGGAGGTGCCCGTCCTCGGCGACCGGTGCGTGGCGCGGGTGTGGCGGCTGGCGGTGGGGCGCGTGGAGGTCCTGCTGCTCGACGCCGACCATGACGGCAACCCCCCCGCGCTCCGGGCGATCACCGCCAAGCTCTACGGCGGCGATTCGGTGACGCGCGCGCAGCAGGAGCTGCTGCTCGGCGTGGGCGGCGTGCGCGCCCTGCGCGCCCTCGGCTACGCCCCCACCACCTTCCACCTCAACGAGGGGCACTCGTCTTTCCTGTCGCTCGAGCGTCTGCGCGAGGAGGTGGCGGCGGGTCGCAAAAAGAAGCGGGAGGAGGCGCTCGCGCGGGTGCGCGCCACCTCCGTCTTCACCACCCACACCCCCGTGGAGGCAGGGCACGACCGCTTTGACCCCGACCTCGCCTGGCGCGCCCTCTCGTGGCTCGCTGAGCCGCTCGGGCTCACCCGCGACGCCCTCCTCGCCCTCGGGCGCTGGCCCGACGAGCGCGACCCGGGCGCGCTGTTCAACATGACGCTCCTCGCCCTCCACACCTGCGCCCACCTCAACGGCGTCGCCGCGCTCCACGGCGAGGTGTCGCGCGAGATGTTCGCGCGCTTCTGGGGCGTCGCCCCCGCCGCGGCGCCCATCACCCACGTGACCAACGGCGTCCACGCCCCCACCTGGCAGGAGCCCGCCGTCCGCGCCCTGCTGCGGCTCGGGCTCGGCGGCGCGGGGGCGGAGCGCGAGGGGGGCGACCCGGCGTGGGCGCGCATCCACGAGCTCCCCGACGAGGCGCTGTGGGGCGCGCGCGCCGCCGCCCGCGCCCGCCTCCTCACCCTCGCCCACCAGCGCGAGGCGGCGCGCCGGGCGCGCCTGGGGCTGCCGGCCTGGGGGAGCCGCCTCGACCCCCACGCCCTCACCATCGGTTTCGCCCGCCGTTTCGCCACCTACAAGCGCGCCGCGCTCATCTTTAGCGAGCTCGACCGCCTCGTGCGGCTCCTTGAGCGCGCGCCGGGCCCCGTGCAGCTGCTCTTCTCGGGCAAGGCGCACCCGGCGGACGAGGGGGGCAAGGCCCTCGCCCGCGCCGTCTATGAGGCGAGCGAGCACCCCGCGCTGCGCGGGCGCGTGCTGCTCGTGGAGGACTACGACATGGAGGTGGGGCGCGCCATGGTGCGCGGCGCCGACGTGTGGCTCAACAACCCGCGCCGCCCCAAGGAGGCGAGCGGCACGAGCGGCATGAAGGTGGCGATGAGCGGCGGCCTCAACCTCTCGATTCTCGACGGGTGGTGGCCCGAGGGCTTCAACGGCCTCAACGGCTGGGCGATCGGCGAGCCCAAGGACTACGCCGACGAGGCGACGCAGGACCGCGAGGACGCCGATTCCCTCTACTCCCTCCTAGAGCGCGAGGTGATCCCGGCGTTCTTTGAGCGCGACGAGGCGGGGCTGCCGCGCCGCTGGCTGCGCATGGTGAAGGAGTCCATCGCCACCTGCACCCCCGGCTTCCACAGCGACCGCCAGGTGCGCGACTACGCGCGCCTGCTCTACGCGCAGGCGAGGGGCTGAGGTGATCGCTGCGCCGCGCGCCCTGCTCGCGCCCCTCGCGCTGCTCGCGCCCCTCGCGCTGTTCGCGGCCTGCGGGGGCGGCGAGCGCGCGCCGCGCCTCTATTACGAAACCACGCTCGTCAAGACGCCCGACTCCAACGCTCAGGAGTACGCGAATCTCCAGCGCGCCGTCCCCAAGCTGCTCGAGGGGCGGCGGGTGTCGGTGGTGGAGAGGGGGGAGGCGCGCGCGGTGAGTCCTCGGCAGCTCGCGCAGCTCCCGCACGCGCTCCTGCGCGCCCTCTGGATCGCGCATCAGGAGAGCTTCTTTGGGGGCGAGCTCGACCTCAAGGTGCGCACGCCGCAGGGGACGACGCCGGTGACGGTGTGGGTGGGCGTGGGCGGCGACGTGCGGGCGCAGGCAGGCGCGTGGCCCAGCCGCCCCGCCCCGCGCAGCCCCGAGGAGCTCGAGCGGCGCTGGCGGGTGCAGGTGGACGCGAAGGACCGCGGGTGGTCCGAGCGCGCCCTGCGCGCCCTCGACGTGGCGCTGTCGCTCTTGTCGCCTGAGGAGCTCGCGCTCATGCGCGATGTGCCGATCTTCCGCGAGAAGCGCGGCGACTCCAAGCGCAAGGCGGCGCTCTACACGCAGGGGACCAACTGCGCGGCGCGCGTCACGCTCTACGACACCGCGGTTACGGCGCAGAGCGACCAGTTCATCGGGGACGTGAGCGTGCCGGAGCGCATCTACCCCATCACCACGATGGCGCTGCTCCACGAGGTGGGCCACGCCGTCCACAACGCCCCAGGGCGGCGGGCGCAGTGCGCGTACCTCAAGGCGGTGGCGGAGCGCAACGCCCTCGCCCAGCGCGCCAACGCCGCCCGCGGCGCCGAGAACGCGCGGCTGGTGTCGGAGGTGGCGGCGCGGGACAAGCGGCTCAAGGGGCTCGAGGCGGCGATGACGCGCGGCATGAAGCGCGGCCCCGTCCTCGCGGCGTACGTGAAGGCGCGCGGGAAGCGCCGCGCCCCCACCACCTACGGCGAGACGTCGGACGGGGAGTCGTTCGCGGAGTCGTTCGCCCTGTATCGCGCGGACCCCAAGGCGCTCAAGCGCGCCCTCCCCACCGCCCACGCGTGGTTCGGCGCGGGGGCGCACCTCAAGGAGATGAGTAAGTGATGTTGAAGCCCCCCGCAGGCCCGCTCCCCACGCCCCTCCCCGCCGGCGCCCCCCTGCGCCCCGGGCGACTCCCGCGCCTGAGCGCGCCGCTCGTGATCGCCGTGATGGACGGGGTGGGGCTGCGCGCGCCCGCCCCCGACGGCGCGCCCGCGGCGGGCGACGCGCTCGCGCTCGCCCGCACGCCCACCCTCGACGCGCTCTGGGCCCGCTACGGGCGCCTCCCCCTCGCCGCCCACGGGCGCGCGGTGGGGATGCCCACCGACGCCGACATGGGCAACAGCGAGGTGGGGCACAACGCGCTCGGCGCCGGGCGAGTCTTTGAGCAGGGGGCGAGTCTGGTGCGCGACGCCATCGCCTCGGGGGCGCTGTGGGAGGGCGAGGGGTGGCGCTGGCTCATCGAGGGCGCCCTCGCCACCGAGGAGCCCATGCACTGGATCGGGCTGCTCAGCGACGGCAACGTCCACAGCCACCAAGACCACCTCCACGCCCTGCTCCGCCGCGCCGCCGCCGAGGGGGTGCGCCGCGGGCGCGTCCACGCGCTGTGGGACGGGCGGGACGTGAGCGAGGTGAGCGCCCACCTCTACCTCGCGCGGCTCGAGGAGGTGCTCGCGGAGCTCAACGCGCAGGGGCTCGACTACCGCGTGGCGAGCGGCGGCGGGCGCATGACCACCACCATGGACCGCTACGAGGCGGACTGGGCGATGGTGGAGCGCGGCTGGCGCGCCCACGTGCTCGGCGAGGGCCCCCGCCACCCCTCCGCCGCCGCCGCCCTCGCCGCCGCCCGCGCCGCCGCCCCCGGCATCGGCGACCAGGCGCTGCCGCCGTTCGTGGTGGTGGACGCGGCGGGGGAGCCGGTGGGGCCGATTCGCGACGGGGCGAGCGTGTGCCTCTTCAACTTCCGCGGCGACCGCGCCATCGAGCTCACGCGCGCCTTTGAGGAGGGGGAGGGCTTTGGGGGCTTCGGGCGCGCGCCGGTGCGCGCGCGTTTCGCGGGCATGACGCAGTACGACGGCGACCTCAAGCGCCCCGCGCGCTTCTTGGTGAGTCCCCCGCAGATCAATGGCACCATGGGCGAGCTGCTGGCGCGCTCGGGGGTGCGGCAGCTCGCCTGCAGCGAGACGCAGAAGTTTGGGCACGTGACCTACTTCTGGAACGGCAACCGCTCCGGCGCCTTTGACCCCGCCCTAGAGACCTACGTCGAGGTCCCCAGCGACGGCGTCCCCTTCGAGGAGCGCCCCTGGATGAAGGCCGCCGAGGTCACCGACGTGGCGCTGCGCGCGCTCGAGGAGGGCCGCCACGCCCTGATTCGGCTCAACTACGCCAACGGCGACATGGTGGGGCACACGGGGGACCTGCGCGCCACCGTCCTCGCCCTAGAGGCGCTCGACCTGTCGCTCGCGCGCCTGCTGCGCGGCGTGGAGCGCGCCGGGGGGCTCGCGCTCATCACCGCCGACCACGGCAACGCCGAGCAGATGTACGAGCTCGACAAGCAGACGGGGGCGCCCCTGCGCGGCCCCGACGGCGCCCCCAAGCCGCTCACCAGCCACACGCTCAACCCCGTGCCCCTCACGCTCTTTGACCCCCACGGCAAGGCCCCCCGCCTGCTCACCGCCGAGGAGGCGGCGGCGGCGGGGCTGCGCCCAGGGCTGGCCAACGTGGCGGCGACGGCGCTGGAGCTGATGGGGTTTGAGGCGCCGGAGGGGTACGAGCGGAGCGTGGTGCGCTAGGGCGCTGCTCGCGCTCGGTTTTTCAGCCCCGACCTGTCCGCAGCGGGCCGCGGGGAGCGTTAACGAGCGTGTCCCTCTCCCCCCACGCCGCTCGGAGCCCCGAATGTCACACCCCAGCACGCCCCACAGCCTCTCCTGGAGCCCCTCCGCGACCTCCTCCGCGACCCCCTCCGCGAGTCGCCCCACCCAGCACGCGCGCCACCCGCACCGCGGCGCTCACCTCACCGTCCACTACGCCACCTTCTACCACCACGGCGTGGACTGCGGCGACGGCACGGTGATCCACATGTCCCGCGAGCTCGGCGGGGTGCGCCGCTCTAGTTTCGAGGAGTTCGCCGATGGGCGCGATGTCTACATCGAGGAGCTGCCCGCGCGCTTCTCCCCCGACGAGGTCGTCCGGCGCGCGGCGGGGCGGCTCGGCGAGGGGGGGTACAACGTCGTGAGCAACAACTGCGAGCACTTCGCCACCTGGTGCCGCGAGGGCCACGCCCGCTCTCGTCAGGTGGGCGACGTGAAGCGCCGCCTGTGCTGCGCCGCGATCAAGACCGCGGGGCGCGAGCTGAGCAAGGTGCTGATCAAGGAGGGGGTCAAGGAGGGCACCCGCCTCGCCGCGCGAGAGGGGGTGAAGGCGGCGGGCAAGACGGTGGGCAAGACGCTCGTGAAGGGGGGCGGGCTGATGATCGCGGCGGACGCGGCGCAGATCGCCGTGGAGCACCTCGGGGGCAACCTCGGGCTCAACCAGGAGGAGGCCAAGACGGCGGGGCGCGCCGTGGGCTGCGGCGCGCACGTCGCCATCGGCGCCGCCTGCGGCGGGCCCGTGGGGGCGGTGGTGGGGGCGGCGGTGTGGGGCCTCGGGGAGGTCATCGGGGGGCTCTTTGACTGAGCGGGCGAGGCGGGGCGCCGAGGTCGGGCGGCGCGCTCAGGCGTCGGCGAGCGCGGGCTGCGCGAGGAACGCACCAAACCAAGACGCCCCCGCCGCGCCCTCCCCGTTGAACCACTGCGTAAAGGAGGGGAGCCCCAGCAGCGAACGGCAGCTGTCCTCGTACTGGCTGAGCTGCACAGGGCGCCCGTGCGCGGCGTCATTGCGCAGCTCCCGGAGCGAGCGCACGGCGTCCAGCTCCACGAGCTCGAGCCACTCCCCCCACCCCGACGGGAGCGCAAAGCGCGGGAGGGCGCCCGCCCGCGCGATCCGCTTGAGCGCGTAGAGGAGCGCCTCGATGTGCCCGAGCGTGCAGGCGCCCCCCTTGGTGTACTCGCTGAGGCGCTGCCTGTAGTGCTCGCCCCCCTTGCCGTTGAGGAACTCAGAGATGTCATTCAT
>Ga0194124_10004706_pt1 | contig 13128 bp, 12 predicted proteins | sample TA2KigCas0mmetaG_FD_148605 | JGI IMG/M metagenome (GOLD analysis project Ga0194124, IMG submission 148605) | Freshwater microbial communities from Lake Tanganyika, Tanzania - TA2015031 Kigoma Deep Cast 0m | ecosystem: Environmental > Aquatic > Freshwater > Lake | place: Tanzania: Lake...
CCCCCGCCGACGAGTTGCATCGACATCAGACTCTGAGCGATCACACGTGGGACGCGCTCACATCGGTGTATTCCACCGAGCAGGTGCTCGACGTGGTGGCCACCGTGGGCAACTACACGATGGTGGCGATGTTCTTGAACAGCACCGGAGTGCGCCTCGACGAGGGCGTACCCGACGAGCCGGCCTTGCGCCGACGCAAGAAGTAGCGGGTTGCGTCAGCCGCGGCGGCGGGCTTGGGCCGACTGCTCGCGACGACGACGCGCGGCTTCTTGTTCGGCTGCCTTGCGCGCCTTGCGCTCGGCCTTCAGCGCTTCGCGCTCGGGGCTGTCTTCTTTCTCGAGGACGACTGGTGCGGTGGTGACGGTGGGTGCCGGCGGCAACTTCCAGTCGTCGTCGTGCTTCAGGAAGCGGATGATGATGGGGGAGGCCACGGCCTCGCCGCACACGACCGACGCCAGCATCACTCGGGTGAGGGGCAGGCCGTGCTTGTCGATCACTCCGGGAAGAGCGTCGCGCAACTGACCTTCGCTCGGATCGTCGGCGGCGCTACCGAGAGCCTCGATGCAATCAGCCAAACAGGCGTCGGTGAGTACGAGGGCGATGCGCTCGAGGTCGCCGTTGATGCGGCCCTTGGCGGCGGCGGTGCGAGCCGCCGACACGATGGCAGCGTCGTCGGGGTTCTGACCCTTCACGCCGAGCAGGTGCTGGAAACCGTCCTTGGCCTCGTCGTCGAGCGCGGTGTAACGCGCGACGATGGTGGCGTCGTCGACGAGGCGAATGGCCCGATCGAGGAGTGAGATAGCGGCGAGGCGGTTCTTGACCTGATTCACAACTGAATGAGGCTAGCGGTGCGAACAGCGTCAGAATGGGGGCATGAGCCAGCCCGAATCGTTGAAGAACCGCATGCAGAACGACCTCACCGCGGCGATGAAGGCCGGCGACGATCTCGCCAAGTCGACCATTCGCATGATGTTGGCCGCCGTCATGAACGCCGAAGTAGCGGGCAAGGAAGCCGTCACGCTTTCCGACGAGCAGGTGATCGGGGTGTTGCGTTCCGAGTCGAAGAAGCGTCTCGAATCGGCCGAGGTGTTCGAGCAGGCCGGCCGCACCGAGTTGGCCGTGAAGGAGCGCGGCGAGATCGCGATTATCGAGCGCTATTTGCCGGCTGCGATGGACGAAGCACAGTTGAACGCCGTCGTGAGTGAGGAGGTGGCCAAGGCCGCCGCCAACGGTCAGACCGGTCCGAAGGCAATGGGTGTGGTCATCAAGGCCGTGAAAGAACGCGTGGGCGCGGGGGCCGACGGTGCGGCCATCGCCGCTGCCGTGAAGTCAGCGCTCTGACGCGCTCGTCGAGTTTTTCCGTACGAGGCGAATGACGGCCCGGTTGCCCGGGCCGTCATTCGCCTCTGGGGGAGGATCAGTTGCTGGAGTGTTCGATCAGAGTGTGATCACCCGCACCGTGGCGGGCACCGAGACGGTGCGTCCACCCTTGTTGGTGGCGGTGATCGTGACCATGGCGCCTTCTCCCACACCCATTCCATCGATCGCCCAAGTGCTGCCGGTCCCGGCGGTCGAGAGCTTGGTGCCGGTCTTCGTCATCGGCTGGAAGAGTCCCATCGAGTTGCGTGACAGGTAGCTGATCTTCACATTGTCGATCTCGGCGAGGACGGCGCTGCTCTTGGCGTTCACGAACACGCGAGCGTTGATCTTCGTGCCGCTCTTCTGGAACGTGTAGATGAGGATCTCGGGCGTAGGAACCAACGCATAGTTGGGGAGCGCACCGCCGAACGAGGCGCCACCGGGAAGTGTGACGACCGGGCCCGAACTCGAACCTGACGGGCGACCGGGTTCGGGAGCGGGTTCGGGAGCGGGAGCGGGTTCGGGAGCGGGAGCGGGCTCCGGCTCTGGCTCGCCTTCGACGACCGGTGCTGCTTCGGCGGCCGGAGCCGACGCGACGTCGTCAGCCGGAGCATCTTGCGCGGCCGGAGCGTTGTCGACGATCGGAGCGACCGGCGAGTCGACGAGACCGGCGAGCTCGGGGGCGACTTCGGCGATCATCGCCGGATCGGTGTTGGCGAGGATCTCGTCGATCGCTCCGTTGTCGCCGTTCTGAGCGGCGGAGAGGAGTGCGGCGACGATGTCGTCGGCCGACACCTCGGTTGCGGTGTCGTTCTTGCCGCCACAGGCGGCGGTTCCGGCCACGAGGGCGGCGGTCGCCACGGTGGCGAGAGCGGCCTTGCGGAGGTTGTTGAACTTGGTGGTCTTCATGGCGGTGGTTCCTTTCGGTTGGTGCGGGGCCCCGTTGGCCTCACACCGGACAAGAGGAACGACCGTCCGTGGTCTTGCACTTTTCTCGCAGAAATCCTCAAGACATTGTCGAGGACTGCCTTTGCCCTGCTCAGGGGCGGTTTTCAGGATCCGAACTGGCGCCCACGGTAGGAATCGGACCTACGACCTTCTGCTCCGGAGGCAGACGCTCTATCCACTGAGCTACGTGGGCAACGCGACCGAGCCTACCCCGGTGTGTTCGCGGTCGATTCGTGCTCGACGTGCGAGCGACGTGTTGCGATCAGGCCAATGATCAGGGCTGATCTTCTCGTGATCGGCCACAATGATTCACGTGGCCGACCCCCTCGTGACTCTCGCTGCGTGTCTCGCGCCAGCTTTCGAGGCGGTGGCCGGTCGAGCCGGCATCGATCCGGTGGTGCGTCCGTCCGATCGCGCCGACGCGCAGGCCAACGGTGCGCTGGCCCTGGCCAAAGAACTGGGCAAGTCGCCGCGTGAAGTTGCCGACGCGGTGTTGGTGCAAGCCAAGCAACTCACGGGTGTGTGCTCGTCGATCGAAGTAGCCGGTTCGGGCTTCCTCAACATCGTGTTCGACAACGCGTTCTTGGGTGACGAACTCGCCAAAGTGGCCGCCGACGAGCGACTCGGTGTGTCGACGGCGTCGCGCTCTCGAACAGTCATTGTGGATTACTCGGCGCCGAACGTGGCCAAGGAGATGCACGTCGGTCACTTGCGCAGCACGGTGATCGGCGACGCGCTCGTGCGTCTGCTCGAATTCGTGGGTCATCGTGTGATTCGTGAGAACCACATCGGCGACTGGGGCACGCCATTCGGCATGCTCATCGAACACCTCGTCGATCTCGGTGAAGACGAAGCGGCCGATCATTTGTCGTTGGGTGATCTCGACGGCTTCTATAAAGAGGCACGAGCCAAGTTCGATGCGTCCGACGAATTCAAGGAGCGGGCCCGTGCGCGCGTCGTCGCGCTTCAGAGTGGCGATGGTGAGACGCGCCGTCTGTGGCGCTTGTTGGTGCAGTTGTCCACTGAGTACTTCAACCTCGTGTATTCACTGCTCGGCGTGCGCCTCACCGACGACGACATCATGGGCGAGAGTGCGTACAACGACGGTTTGTCGTCGGTGCTCGAACGGCTCGGAAAGTTGGGCCTACTGGCCGAGAGCGATGGTGCCGAGGTCGTGTTCCCTCCCGGTTACACGAACCGTGACGGCGATCCGTTGCCGCTCATCGTGCAGAAGGGCCAGGGCGGGTTCAACTACGCCACCAGCGACCTGGCCTGTGTGATCGACCGCATCGAGCGAATCGGCGCCGACCTTCTTCTCTATGTGGTCGGCGCACCGCAGGCGCAGCACCTGTCGATGGTCTTCGACGTCGCGCGCATGGCCGGTTGGCTGAACGAGCCAGCCGAGGCCGTTCATGTGGCCTTCGGTTCGGTGCTCGGATCCGATCGCAAGATGTTGAAGAGCCGGAGTGGTGAGACCCCGAAGTTGGTCGAATTGCTCGAAGAGGCCGTGGCCCGCGCCGGGGATGCCGTGGCCGAGAAGAATCCCGAGCTGCCCGAAGGCGACAAGGCCGTCATCGCTCGGATGCTCGGGATCGGTGCGGTGAAGTACGCCGATCTGTCGACCGATCGCATTCGCGACTACGTGTTCGATTGGGAGCGCATGTTGTCGTTCGACGGCAACACCGCGCCGTACCTGCAATACGCGCACGCTCGTATTTGCAGCATCTTCCGTCGCGCCGGCGTCGATCGTGCATCGCTGCGATCGGTCACGCCCACCATCGTGGAGGCGCAAGAGAAGGCGCTCGCGCTGGCGGTACTCGGTTTCGATTCGGTGGTGGCCGACACCATCGAGAAGTACAGCCCGCATCGCTTGTGCACGTACCTGTACGACCTCGCCACTGCGTTCACCGCGTTCTACGAACATTGCCCGGTGCTGAAGGCCGACGATGCCGTTCGCGAGTCGCGGTTGGCGCTGTGCGATCTCACGGCTCGCGTGATGGAGCGCGGGTTGGGTCTGCTCGGCATCGACGCACCGGAGCAGATGTGAGTTCGCGTCCGGTTCCGATGCGGTTGCTGCCCGAGAACGCGCGGGTGGAGGGTGATGGCTCGTTGTCGATCGCTGGTTGCCGGGTCGACCATCTGGCCGCGCAGTTCGGTACGCCCTTGTTCGTGTACGACGAGGCGCATTTGCGGGCTCGTTGTCGTGAGGCGGTGTCGGCGTTCGGCACCGATCGTGTGATCTACGCGTCGAAGGCGTTCTTGTGCACGGCCATGGCTCGCTTGGCTCACGACGAGGGTTTGCTCATCGACGTGGCCACGGGTGGCGAGTTGTTCGTGGCTCTGCACGCGGGTGTGCCGGCCGATCGGTGCGTATTGCACGGCAACAACAAGAGCATAGACGAACTCGAGATGGCGCTGAATGAGGGTCGTGATTCGCAGACGCGTCCGGGTGTGCGCCACATCGTGGTCGATTCGTTCGACGAGATCCACCGTCTCGATGCGCTGCGTCGTGATGGTCATCCGCTCCCGCGTTTGCAGGTGCGTGTGACGCCGGGTGTTCATGCGCACACTCACGATTACATCGCGACCGGCCAGGACGATTCGAAGTTCGGTTTCAACCTCGCCAACGGTGACGCCGCCCGAGCGATCGAACTCATCCAGCGTCTCGGTTGCGGTGAGTTGGTGGGTGTGCACTGTCACATCGGATCGAACGTGTTCGCGGTCGAGTCGTTCGCCAAGGCGGCCGATGTGATGTCGCGTTTCGCAGCGCCGTACGAGTTCCCCGAGCTCACGCTCGGTGGCGGACTCGGTGTCGCCTACACCGAAGACGAGGAAGCGCCCACCATCGGTGCGTGGGGCAACGTGCTGCTCGATGCGTGTCGATCGATCGGTATCAAGTCGGCGGTGTTCGTCGAGCCCGGTCGTTCGATCGTCGCGAGTGCCGCGATCACCGTGTATCGCGTGGGCACGGTGAAGGACATTCCGGGAGTGCGGCGCTACGTGTCGGTGGACGGTGGAATGAGCGACAACCCGCGTCCGGTTCTGTACGGAAGTGGTTACGAAGCGTTCGGTGTCGCTGATGTCGGTGCCGAGCGAACCGAGTCGGCGCGCATCGTGGGCAAGCACTGCGAGAGCGGTGACGTGCTCATCTTCGATGCCGACCTTCCGGCCGGTGTGAAGGTGGGCGACCTCGTGGCCACTGCGGTCACCGGTGCGTACGGACATTCGATGGCCAGCAACTACAACAAGGTGCCGCGTCCCGCGGTGGTGTTCGCGGCCGATGGCACGGCCCGCGTGGTGGTGCGCCGCGAAACAATGGACGACCTCGTCCGCCTCGATCTCCCGTAGCCTGAGACACCGTGACAACCGTGGAGAACAAGGGTCGAGTCGTTCGCGTGGGCGTGCTCGGGTGCGGCAACGTCGGTGCCGCCCTCGTGAAGCTCATCGAACAGCAGGCCGCCAGCATCGAGGCGCGCACGGGTGTGCGCCTGCAGGTGGTGGCGGTGGCCGTGCGCAACTTGTCGCGCGATCGCGACGTGGTGCTTCCCGAGGGTCTCCTCACTCGTGACGCGCACGCGGTGGTGGCCGATCCCAATGTCGATCTCGTGGTCGAAGTGATTGGTGGCATCGAGCCCGCGCGCGAACTCATCTCCACCGCTCTGGCCAACGGCAAGCCCGTGGTCACCGCCAACAAAGAACTGCTCGCCAACGTGGGCACCGAGTTGTTCGCCGCCGCCGACTCGGCCGGTGTCGACCTGCTGTTCGAAGCCGCCGTCGCCGGTGGCATCCCGGTGATTCGCGCACTGCGCGAGAGTCTGCGTGGTGAGCCGGTGAGCCGCGTGATGGGCATCATCAACGGCACCACCAACTTCATTCTCACCAAGATGACCGAAGAGGGTGCCGACTACGGCGCCGCACTCGCCGAAGCACAGCGCCTCGGTTACGCCGAGCGCGACCCAACGGCTGACGTGGAAGGTTTCGATGCTGGCGCCAAGGCGGCGATCATCGCGTCGATCGCTTTCGGCGCCAAGGTCGTGGCTGGCGACGTGTATCACGAAGGCATCAGCCGCGTATCGGCGGCCGACATCGCCGTGGCCAAGCGTCTCGGTTACGTGGTCAAGTTGCTCGGAATCGCTGAGCGTGATGACAACGGTGAAATCGCCGTTCGCGTGCATCCGGCCATGGTCCCCAACAATCACCCGCTCGCGAGTGTGCGCGAGAGTTTCAACGCGGTGTTCGTCGAGGGCGGCGCCGTGGGCTCGCTCATGTTCTACGGACGCGGCGCGGGTGGATTCCCCACCGCCAGTGCGGTGTTGGGTGACGTCATCGACGCGGCGGTCAACCTGAGCAAGGGCACGCACGGCACCATCGGAACGTTCGCCAAGGCGCACATCCAGCCGATCGACGAGACCAGCGCCGAGTACCTGTTGTCGCTCGACGTGGTCGACAAGCCCGGCGTGTTGCATGCCGTCACTGGTGCGTTCGCGCGCCACGGTGTGAGCATTCGCGCGGCCGAACAAGAAGGCAGTGGTGCCGGCGCTCGCTTGGTGTTCATCACGCACGTGGCCAAGGAGTCCGACGTTCAGGCCACCGTGCGCGAACTGCGCGACCTCGACGCCGTGCAACAGGTCGGAACCATTCTCCGCGTCATCGGAGCCTGAGCGCACTCATGCGTTACGTCTCCACGCGCGGTCGAGCACCCGAACTCGGGTTCAACGACGTTCTGCTCGCTGGTCTGGCGACCGACGGCGGTTTGTACGTTCCCACCGAATACCCGCCGCTGCCCGAACTTCCGCTCGGCGGCTACGCCGAACTCGCGCACGCCGTGATGCAGCCGTACATCGGCAACGAGATCGACTCGGCCGCGTTGCTCGCGATGTGTCGCGAGGCGTACGGAACGTTTCGTCATCCGGCCACGGTGCCGCTCGTGGAGATCGACACCGACGAGTGGATCATGGAGTTGTTCCACGGTCCCACGCTCGCGTTCAAGGACGTGGCTCTGCAGTTGGTGGGTCGTTTGTTCGATCACGTTCTCGCCCAGCGTGGCGAGCGCCTCATGATCGTGGGGGCCACGAGTGGCGACACCGGTTCGGCCGCCATCGACGGCGTGAAGCGTTGCGACAACGTCGACATCGTCATCTTGTATCCGCAGGGTCGCGTGAGCGATGTGCAGCGCAAGCAGATGACAACGGTGGATGCGCCCAACGTGCACACCGTCGCCATCGACGGCACGTTCGACGATTGCCAAGATCTGGTGAAGGCCATGTTCAACGACGCGGCTTTTCGTACCGAACTCAATCTGTCGGCGGTCAACAGCATCAACTGGGCCCGCGTGATGGCGCAGGTCGTTTACTACGTGGCCGCCATCGATGCGTTGGGTGGTCAGCCGGTGTGCTTCAGCGTTCCCACCGGCAACTTCGGCAACGTGCTCGCTGGCTGGATCGCCGGGGAGATGGGTGCTGAGGTCGATTCGCTCATCGTGGGCTCGAACACCAACGACATTCTCACGCGTTTCTTCGATTCGCAGGCGATGGTTGCGTCGGGTGTGGTGCCCACGCTCAGCCCGTCGATGGACATTCAGGTGTCGTCCAACTTCGAGCGTTTGCTGTTCGAGATGAACGATCGCGACGGCGGGGCCACGGCCGAGCAGATGTCGCAGTTCCGTTCGACTGGTCGTATGGGAGTCGAGCCCGATCAATACGCGCGTTGGATCGCGCCGTCGTTCCGCGCCGCGCGCTGCGACGACGACGGAACTCTGGCCGTCATGCGCGATGTGTACAAAGAGACCGGGATGCTCATCGATCCGCACACGGCGGTGGGTGTGTCGGCCACGCGTCAGCGCAAGGCCCCCGGGGTTCCGGTGGTCACGTTGGCCACGGCCCATCCGGCCAAGTTCCCCGATGCGGTCGAGCGCGCCACCGGCGTGCGTCCGACGCTGCCCGAACACCTGGCCGATCTGTTCAGCCGGCCCGAGCGCACACATCCGCTGCCCAACGATCTGGCCGCGGTGCAGTCGTACGTTCGCTCAGTGGCTCGTCGCTGAGTCCCAGGTCGGGGCTCGATTTCTCGAATTTCCCAGGTTCGGTGCGTTGTTGGGGCCGGGTGACCTGGCTAGGGTCGGTGATGTTCGGAATCCCGAACCGCTCTGGTTGCCGAGTTGTCGCGCCGAGTGCCTCCCCGAGGGATCGCCGGGGGCTGTTCATTCGCCCCCTCCTCTTCCCCTCGTCTGAAAGCAGGTTCACGTGGCAGCAGATGCCCTCGAACAGTCAGTGCTCGAGTCGAAGGACAAAGAGCAGCTCGTCGCCATCGCCACGGCCCTCGGCCTGAAGTCGGTCGCGCGCGCCAAGAAGGAAGATCTCATCAAGAAGATCCTCGACACCGTGGGTGCGTCGGGTGGACCGGCCGAAGAGCCGGCCAAGCCCTCGCGTGGCCCGGGTCGTCCGCCCAAGGCCGATCGCGCCGAATCGAACGGCGCCACCGAGGCGTCGTCGGGCAAGTCGTCGAGCAAGTCGTCGAGCAACGGTGGCGACGACGTGATCGTCGGCCCCGATGGCGAACCGCTCGCCGAATGGGAAGCCGAACTCGTACGTCAGGGCATCTCCACCGCCACCGAAGAAGTGAGTGGAGAGGGTGGCGAGCGCGCCCCGCGCGGCGATCGTCAGGATCGCGGCGACCGCGGCCCGCGTCAGGATCGCGGTGATCGTCAGGATCGCGGCGACCGTCAAGACCGTGGAGATCGCGGTGATCGCGGTGATCGCGGTGATCGCGGCGACCGCGGCCCGCGTCAGTTCAACGATCGCGGCCAGGGTGGCCAAGGTGGTCAGGGTGGCCAAGGCGGTCAGGGTGGCCAAGGCGGCCAGCGCAACTTCGACAATCAGCGTCAGTTCGATGGTGAGGGCGGACGCCGTCGTCGCCGTCGTCGTGGACGCGGTGGACGCGACGAAGGCCCGCAGGGCGACGATCGCGATTATTTGCAGAACGATTTCGGCACCGAGGGCGGTCAGGGTGGCGAGCCCACCACCGTCGAAGTGGCCGGCTATCTCGATCTGCGCGACGAGGGCTACGGCTTCTTGCGCGTGAAGGGCTACCTGCCCAGCCGCGACGACGCCTACATCTCGGTGAAGCAGACCCGTCAGTACGGATTGCGCAAGGGCGATCACGTCACGGGGACGGCGCGCAGCGCGGGCCGCAACGAAAAGAATCCGGCGTTGCTCGAGATTCACACCGTCAACGGTGGCGAGCCCGACAAGGTCAAGAATCGACCGCGATTCGAAGATCTCACGGCGCTGTTCCCCGATCAGAAGTTGCGTCTCGAGAACCCGCTCGATCCCACCGACATGACGGCGCGCATCATCGACCTCATCTCGCCGATCGGAAAGGGTCAGCGCGGGATCATCGTGTCGCCGCCCAAGGCCGGTAAGACCACGATCATGAAGACGATCGCCACCGCGATCGAGCGCAACAGTCCCGAAGTCGAACTCATCGTGTTGCTCATCGACGAGCGTCCCGAAGAAGTGACCGACATGAAGCGCACGGTTCGCGGCGAAGTCATTTCGTCCACGTTCGACCGTCCGTCCGACGAACACACGGCCGTGGCCGAGCTCGCGCTCGAGAAGGCCAAGCGTCGTGTGGAAGTGGGCAAGGACGTCGTGATCATCCTCGACGGCATCACGCGTTTGAGTCGTGCGTACAACCTCGCCGCACCGGCGAGTGGTCGCATCCTCTCCGGTGGTATCGACGCCGGCGCGTTGTATCCGCCCAAGAAGTTCTTCGGTGCGGCCCGCAACATCGAAGAGGGTGGTTCGCTCACGATCCTCGCGACGGCGCTCGTGGAAACGAACAGCCGTATGGACGAAGCGATCTTCGAAGAGTTCAAGGGAACCGGCAACATGGAGTTGCGTCTCGACCGCCGTCTGGCCGAGAAGCGCATCTATCCGGCCATCGACGTGGACGCGTCGAGCACCCGTCACGAAGAGTTGCTGTTCGACCGTAAGCAGCTCCAGATGGTGTGGCGTCTGCGCCGCGTGCTGTCGGGTCTGGCCGCCGAGGGCAACCCGGCCCCGGGCCTCGAACTGCTGATGGACCGCCTGAAGCAGTTCAAGACGAACGACGAGTTCCTGGCCGAAATCGGCAAGACCCCCACCATGTGACCTGGTGGGGGCTCCGACCCCCGCCGGTACACTCACCCAGGCCCGAAACCCGGGAGCACGAAGGAAGAACCATGAAGGCCGAGATTCACCCGAAGTACGAGACCGTGTCGGTTCGTTGCTCGTGCGGGAACAAATTCGAGACCCGTTCCACCATTCCTGGTTCGCTGAACGTGGAATTGTGCAACGAGTGCCACCCGTACTTCACGGGCAAGCAGAAGCTCGTCGACACCGGTGGACGCGTCGAGCGCTTCAACAAGCGTTACGGCGACCGCACCACCAAGGCCAAGAAGAAGGCCTGACCCTGTTGTTTTGGTGAGGATTCTTCACCTCATAGGTGAAAAATCGTCACCAGATCCTCAGTGACGCATCGTGTCTGGTCTCGCTGACGATCCCGATCGACGCTCACGACTTCTCGCGCTCACGCTCGCCGCGTTGGCGCGCGACCACTTCGGAGTCTCTTCTTTCGACGCCGCCACCGGCCTCACCCGTGGTGCCGCCGGAACAGCCGGCGATCGAGCGTTCGTGTTGGTCGACGATCAGCCCGCGCGCGGACTCGGAGCCGCCTTGGCCTGGGCCACGCGCCACGACGTCGACACCGTGCATCTCATTGCATCGAGCGCCACCGGATTGCTCGCGCGTCGTGCCGCGCAATTCCGCAACCGGGTGACGGTGTGGCATCGCGACGATCGCGCCTTGATCGAGGCCGTGCCCGAAGTGTTCGCCGAACCGAGCGATGTGTCGCCTGAGCACATGGCGTTCGAGTCGACCATCGTCGAGGCCGGCGCACACGCATCGATCGAACACGGTGTGTTGGCGGGTGAAGTCCGCGGACTCGAAGTGTGTCGCGCGGTCACCGACCCGCACACCGGCGCGCATCGCCTCGAAGTCGGGGTGGGGGAGCACGATCGTGAGGCGTTCGGCATGTTGCACGGTGACACACCGACGGCCGACTCGCTGCGCCGCATCGTGCGCATCGTCGACGCGCACCGTTCACCGGGAGCCGATCCGCATCCGCTCAATCGACTCGGCGCCGAACGTGCGTTGCGCCATCGCGTTCTCGACGATCCGTCGCTCATCGGTGTCGCATCGCTGACGTCGGCACCGCCGCCGGTTGTGCGCGCCAACTTGAAGGATCCCATCCCGTGCGTCGCCCGCGGTACCAACGCCGATGGTCGCGACGTGATCGCGGTGTTCTCCACCGGGATCGACCTCGATGTGGTGCCCTTCGCGGCCGACGCGCGCCTCGCGCTGTGTGGGGGCGATCACCCCGACACCGATCTGGTGATCGTGGTTCCCGAGCGCGATGCATCGCCGGTCACCAAGCGGTTGTCCGAGCGACTCGTGCACCCCGCGCGCATCGTCGGCATTCGGCATCCCTAACCTGGGATAGCCATGGCTGAGCAGTCGACCTCCGATCGTTGGGATGCGCTGCTGAACGAACACGCCACCATGGAGGCCCTGCTCTCCGACCCCGATGTGTTGGGCGATCAGCGTCGTCTGCGTGACGTGTCGCGCCGCTACAAGGAACTCGGCCCGGTGGTGGAGTGCATTCGCACCATCCAGTCGCGTCAGAGTGATGCGCAGGCCGCCACCGATCTGCTCGGGCTCACCGACGATGCGGGTGAGCGCGAATCGTTGAAGGACGAGAAGCTCGCCGCTGAAGCCGATGTGACGCGGCTCGAGGAAGAGTTGAAACTTCTCCTTCTGCCGAAAGATCCGAACGATGGTCGTCCGGTGATTCTCGAGATCCGCGGTGCCGAGGGTGGCGAGGAAGCCAATCTGTTCGCGCGCGATCTCTACGGCATGTACGTGGCGTACGCGGCCCGGCGCGGCTGGAAGACCGAGACGCTCGCGTTCGATCCGTCCGATCTGGGTGGTGTCAACCAGGCCACGTTCGTGATTCGCGGCGACGATGCGTGGTCGCGACTGAAGTACGAGGGCGGCCCGCACCGTGTGCAGCGCGTTCCCGTGACCGAGAGCCAAGGGCGTATTCACACGTCGTCGGCCACGGTGATGGTGTTGCCCGAAGCCGAAGAAGTCGACGTACACATCGACGACAAAGACCTGCAGGTCGACGTGTTCCGTTCGAGTGGTGCGGGTGGCCAGAGCGTCAACACCACCGACTCGGCCGTGCGCATCACGCACATTCCCACCGGGATCGTGGTGTCGATGCAGGACGAGCGGAGCCAAATTCAGAACCGGGCCCGCGCGATGACCGTGCTGCGCTCGCGATTGCTGAAGGCGGCGCAAGAAGAGCAGGACGCGAAGATGTCGGCCGAGCGTCGCTCGCAAGTTGGTGGCGGCGGTCGCAGCGAGAAGATCCGCACCTACAACTTCAAAGAGAATCGCCTCACCGATCACCGCATCGGCTTCACCATTTACAGCCTGGGTGATGTGCTCGCGGGCGATCTCGATTCGGTGATCGATGCGTTGGCGAACGACGAGCGCGCGCGTCAACTGTCGGGCGAGGACGACTGAATGACCGAGCACCTCACGTGGCGGCAGTTGTGGGCCGACACCGCGAAGGTTCTCGACGATCGACCGACCGCGCGCTGGTTGTGCGAGACGGCCTGTGGTCTCGAGGGTGACGAGTTCACCGCTGCTCTCGACGAAGCCGCGACCGAGCGCATGGTGAGGCATCTCGACGAGATGGTGGGCCGCTATCGAAGCG
>Ga0194124_10004713_pt1 | contig 13113 bp, 11 predicted proteins | sample TA2KigCas0mmetaG_FD_148605 | JGI IMG/M metagenome (GOLD analysis project Ga0194124, IMG submission 148605) | Freshwater microbial communities from Lake Tanganyika, Tanzania - TA2015031 Kigoma Deep Cast 0m | ecosystem: Environmental > Aquatic > Freshwater > Lake | place: Tanzania: Lake...
TAAGAAAATTAAAACATCCTAGCAGATCAAGACAATTGAAAAGTTTCTTCGATAGTTAGAATTTAGTTAATAAACTAAAGATTTAATGTTATATCCCCTTAAAAAGGGCCTGTAGCTCAGCTGGTTAGAGCCCCCCGCTCATAACGGGGTTGTCCGGGGTTCAAATCCCTGCGGGCCCACCAAACAAATTTAATGTGATTTATTGAAGGTCTCCAAAGCATTAATGACGCCTGCAAAACCTCTGCTTGCAATAATTGATGCAAATTCCTCTCTTTGTGTTCTTGCTAAACTCAGTCCTTCAACAACTAGGTCACGAGCAAGAAGTTTAGATTCTTTTGAGTAAATTCTCCAATCGACATTAATTTCTTGAGCATCTTTTTTAGAAAATATTTTAGTGCTTACAATAATATTATTTTCATTGATTTTTTTAGAGTCTAGAATTTTAAGTTCTTGGTCTGCAAAATCGTTTAATTTCGAAGACATATTCTTTATAAAATATTCTCTAAATAATTTATTAAAACTATCCTTTTCAGCAGATGTGGCTTTATCTCGGTAATCACCTAATGTATAACCAGCAAGCGCATCTAGGTCTAAATAGTTTTGGGAAATATCATTAAGTTTTTTAAGCCTTGATTCTAGATTAAGAGATTTATCATTAAATATTAATTTTGCTTCATTGGTTAATTTAAGCACAAAAGTTTCAGCATTTACTTCTGCTGAATAGGATTTAAATGAAAGAAATATAAAAAAAGAAAAATAAAAAAAAATTTTTTTGTATAAAAAATTCATTTTTTAATTTGAACAATTATTTAATTTTTTTCCAGTCGTCTTCACTTGCGCCGTATTGATTTTCTGCTCTCTTAGAATTTTTAATTAAATTTTCTCTTCTTTGTAAATATAAACTTTTATAAGTTGAGTAAAGATCTAGAGAATTTTTTTCTAAATTTTCAGAACTTTTAATATTTTGAGATCTAAAGTTAATTAAGTCAGTCCCTTTTGTTACCCAGTAAACTGTATCTCCCAAATTTTCTCCAAGAACTGTTTTATCTCCTGTTGTCACCATGTAGAAATAATCACCATAAATTCCAACGATTCTTCCAACCAAATCTCTAGGACTTGTTGGTCCTAAAAATGGAGCAACTGCGTAACAACCATGGTCGATACCCCAAACAGCTAGAGTTTGACCAAAGTCTTCTCTGTTAGTTTTTTCAAGGCCAAGAGCTGTTGCTGGATCAAATAATCCAAGAATTCCAATAGTAGAATTTATTGCAAATCGTGAAATCGATATTACCGCCTCACCAAAGTTTCCTTGTAAAATTTGGTTTGGGACAGAAATTGTTGTTTCAATATTTAACAGGGCATTATTTATTGAGCTTCTAGCTTCAACTGGCAAAACATTATAAATTTCAGCTATTGGTTTGATAAAATATTTGTCGACCGCCATGTTAAAAGCAAAAAAAGATCTATTAATGCTTTCGCTGCAATCAGGTAGATTAGATGCGTAAATAGTTTTTGAATTAAATAGAACTAAAAAAGTGAAAGCTAATAATGTTTTTTTCATATTATCAAAATTGTCTATATATACATATTTTCAATAATTATATATTAAAAATACTTGATAAATTTGATGTGCTTAAGCATATTTTTGTAAATATTGATGAGAATTAATCTCTTAAAGTCAGAAAATTATACATCCAACGGAACAAAAAAAAGAAGAATTCAGGCGATTGTTATCCATTATACAGGAATGAGAACCTTGCAATCAGCAGTTGAAAGACTTTTATACAGCAAAGATAAAGTAAGCAGTCATTACATGATTAGTCGAAATGGACAAATTCTACGATTAGTTAAAGATAATAATATTGCTTGGCATGCAGGAATTTCAAATTGGTTTAATTTTAAAAATTTGAATAAAAATTCTATTGGCATCGAGCTTGAAAACAAAGGACACCAACATGGATATCAAAATTTTACAAATAAACAAATAATGCAACTTATTAAAATATTAAGAATATTAAAAAAAAAATTTAAAATTCGAAATATTAATATTATTGGTCATTCAGATATTGCGCCAAGTAGAAAAAAAGATCCTGGAGAAAAGTTTCCTTGGAATAAACTTTATAAAAATCAACTAGCAATTTGGCATTCGCTAAACGAAAAATTTATTAGCAATTTTAGATCAAAAAAATTAATCAATTTTAATAAGGAAAATATGCTAAAAATGATCAAAAAGTTAGGATATTCCAAGGTTTTTTCAATAAATTCTTTAGATAAAAATTTTATTAAGGCTTTTCAAAGAAGATATAGGCAGCAGTTGATTAATGGTATTTTTGATCAAGAGTGTTATTTGATATTGAAAAATTTACAAAAATTCATTTAATAGTTGAATTTAAGTTTATTCTCATATAATATTTTTAATGCCAGTTAGTTGAATGGTAGCTTTGATATTTTCAAAGAGGAAAGTCTGGGCTCCACAAGATGACAGTGCCAGCTAATAGCTGGCGAGGGTAACCTCAGGGATAGTGCCACAGAAAATAAACCGCCTTATCAAGGCAAGGGTGAAAAGGTGTGGTAAGAGCGCACCGGGTTTTTGGTAACAAAAACCGCATGGAAAACCCCACTGGGAGCAAGACCAAATAGAAGTAACATGATTTAAATTTATTTAAATCTAGCCTAATCTTGGGTGAGTTGCTTGGGTTGGTTGCTCGAGTCTATTGGCGACAGTAGACCTAGATAAATTACCATTTTTAATGACAGAACCCAGCTTACAGACTAACTGGCAATTATCTAATTTTCTCTAAAATTTTATCTAATTATTTTAATTAATATTTAATAATTTTTATTAGAACAAAATAAGAACAAATATATTTTATTAATTCTATTTTTTGAACGTTTCTCCATTGACTTACTATTATATACCATGCTATCCCATAATAACCCATAAATGATAAATATTAAATATTTTATGAATAAATTTAGTGGGAATTTTTTTTTAAAAAAAACAAATGTTCATATCTACTTACGAAAACAAGTTAGACAAGAAAGGCAGAGTATCTGTGCCAGCTAGCTTTAGAGCTCATTTATCATCCTTAGGATATAACAGTGTTGTTTGTTACCCTTCATTTACAAATTCATCAATTGAATTTTGCCCTCAAAGTAGAATTGAAAAATTAAGCGATAGCATCGATAGCCTTAGTCCATTTGAAGAAAATAGAGATACATTTGCAACCTCAATTCTTGCAGACAGTTTTCAATTAAATTTTGACTCTGATGGAAGAGTGGTTCTCCCAAAAAAACTTTTAGATCATTCTGGAATTAAAGAAACGGTTGTCTTTGTAGGACAAGGAAAAACATTTCAAATGTGGGAACCTCAAAAGTTCTCAAAATTTAGAAACGAGGCAAGAAAAAAAGCTAAGACATTAAGATCAGATTTAAAATGGTCATAATGAAAATAAATAACAATAAAGGGAGAAATAAATGGCAATAAAAATAAACGTACCAGAATTGAGAGAGTTAAAACCTAGAATAGTTGTTTTAGGTGTTGGAGGAGCAGGTGGCAATGCTATTAATAATATGATCGATTACGGAATTCAAGGAGTTGAGTTTGTAGCAGCAAATACTGATGCACAAGCTCTAAAATTTAATAAAGCTGGATGCAAAATTCAACTTGGAACAAACTTAACAAGAGGTCTTGGCGCCGGAGCAAAATCAGATATTGGACAAGCTGCAGCTGAAGAAACTTTAAATGAATTAATAAATCTTTTACAAGGCGCAAACATGGTTTTTATCACTGCTGGTATGGGTGGCGGTACAGGAACAGGAGCAGCACCTGTTATTGCACGTGCAGCTAAAGATTTAAATTTATTAACAGTAGCTGTTGTTACAAAGCCTTTTATTTTTGAAGGACCTGGAAGATTAAAAGTTGCTGAAAGAGGTTTGGAAGAATTAAAAAAATATGTTGATACAAGTATTATAATTCCTAACCAAAATTTATTTAAAGTTGCTAATGAAAAGACAACTTTTCCACAAGCATTTAAGATGGCTGATAATGTTTTAATGCAGGGAGTAAGAGGGGTAACAGATTTAATTGTTAAGCCGGGTCTTATTAATTTAGATTTTGCCGATATAGAGACAGTAATGAAGGGCATGGGCAAAGCTATGATGGGTACTGGAGAAGCAGAAGGAGATAAAAGAGCGGTGATGTCTGCTGAGGCAGCTTTATCTAATCCTTTGATTGATGACTACTCATTAAAAGGAGCTAAAGGTCTTTTGATAAACATCACTGGCGGCAATGATATTACTCTATTTGAAGTAGATGAAGCGGCAAATAAAATTAGAGCAGAAGTTGATCCTTCAGCTGAAATTTTAGTTGGTTCCACATTTGAAGAGTCTTTAGGTGGAAAAATGAGAGTCTCTATTGTTGCAACTGGTTTAGGCGGTGAAGCTGCCATAAATAATAAGCCTGTAGTTAGCATGATGAGACATATTAATAATAGAAACAACGGATATAGCACTATTTACAATAGGCCAAATCAGTCCTTTGTTCCAAATTATGTAACTCAGTCAGCACCTCAGGCGATGACTAATGGGGCAACAGCACTTGATATGTTTCAAGAAACTTCACATGTTAATGAAGTAAACAATCAAACATTAAATCACATGAGTGTTCAAGAAGAGGTTGTGAATTCAAAGCTTTATCAAGAACAAAAGATTTCTTCTGAAGATTTAAGTGTATTGAGTCAAAAAGAAAATACACAAATAGTTGAAGAGGTAACGTCCTTTCCAAAATTATTTTCTGAAGATGAAAGCTTGAAAGATATTTCTAGTAACAAAGAAAGCTCATCACAGTTTTTTAAAGATTTAGGACATGATCTTACCGATGAAGAAAAAGTAGATCTTGAAATTCCTGCCTTTTTAAGACGTCAAACTAATTAGAGATCAATTAAAGAAAAATTTCTTCTTATGTCACTGGAATTTAATCACATTCCAGTGATGTCGGAAGAAATTGATAGAATATTAACTCCATATAAATCAGGATTATACGTTGATTGCACCTTTGGTGGAGGTGGGATTACAAAAAAAATATTATCTAAAAAAAATACAAAAGTTCTATCTCTAGATCGAGATAATTTTGTAGAGTCATTTTCCAAAGAAATAAGCAAACAGTACAATAAAAGGTTTGAATTTATTAATGATAAATTTAGTAATTTACAAAATATTTTAATTGAAAGAAATTTTCAAAAAACTCCTGTTGCTATAATTTTTGATCTTGGTCTTTCTTCTTTTCAAATTGATAATCCTGAAAGAGGCTTTTCTTATCGACAAGATGGACTATTAAAAATGACTATGGGAAAAAATAATATTTCAGCACATGATATTGTAAATAAACTTGATCAAAAAAATTTAAAAAATATTTTTAATTTATTTGGGGAAGATAGGGATTCAGGATTAATAGCAAAATTGATAGTGCAAAAACGGCAAGATAAAGAAATAACGTCAACGCAAGAATTGGTAGAGATTATTTTGAGAGCAAAAAGATATAAAAATAATAAATATAATAAAGTCGACTCTTGTGCAAAAATATTTCAGTCAATTAGAATGATTGTTAACAAAGAATTAACCGAGCTTTACGAGGGTTTGATTTTTGGCATAAAAAATTTATCTATTGATGGAAAGATTATTGTTATTACTTTTCATTCTTTAGAGGACAAAATAGTTAAAAAAGTCTTTGATTTTTTTTCAAATAAAAAAAAGGGAACCTCTAGGTATTTGCCTGAAAATAACAAAAATGAAAATTTTAATATATTAAATATTGTAAGTAGAAAACCTGTTGTTGCATCTGAAAAAGAGGTAAAAAAAAATAATAGAGCACGGTCTGCAAAATTGCGTTATGCAATAAAAATCAAAGATAATTCATTTGAATTTAAAAGATCTTCTTTAAATCTTGAAAAATATTTTCAGCTGGAAGAAGCAATATATGCGTAAAAAAATAGGGCTAATATTATTTATTGTTATTTTTGGAACAGTTTGCGTTTCTTATATGAAGAATAAAACCCGAGATATTGAAAAGGAAATATTAAAATTAAAGCAAGAGCAGGCAGATTTGGTTGAAAAATTAAAGAATGAAAAATTAGAGAATAATTATCTCGCTTCCCCAGAAAGAGTAAAAAAGTTAGCTAAATTGCACTTATCTCAAGACTATATCGAAATGGATAAAAATAATTTTAGGTATTTAAATGAAAAATAAAATTAATAATTTACAAAAAAATTTTTATTTTCAAAATTTAGTTGATGAAGATAAGACAAGCCTAAATAATAGTCATTCATTATTCAATTCAAGGGCAAATTTCGTATTTAAAATATTTTTCTTAGTTTTTTTGATAATTTTATTAAAACTTTTTTATCTTGGTTTAAACAAAAGTAATGAAATTAATTTTGAAGACTCAATTATTGATAAAGATTACAATCAAAGAAAAGATATTTATGATAGAGCAAATTTATTAATAGCAAAAAATATTGATATTTATGATCTTGTTTTAAAAGTTGATAAGACAAACAATTTACCCGAACTTCTAATTAAATTGAAGTCTCAATTTCCAGGTTTAAACGTTAATGAAATTCAAAGAGAGAGTGTAGATAAAAAAAGATTAGTTCTTAAGAAAAAACTTGATCATATTGAATATAAAAAGGCAATTATGTTAGGAGAGCCCGCAATAGAATTAAGTAGAAGGCAAGTTAGAATTTATCCACAAAGAAATTTATTTAGTCATGTATTAGGGCAAACAGATGAAGATAATAAAGGAGTTTCGGGAATTGAGAATTATTTTAATAATCAAATTTTAAATAATAAATTTTCACAAAGTTCATTCCAAATTTCACTTGATACTTTGATACAATCGCAAATTAGAGATTCTTTGGAGAAAGCTATTGAAGATTATTCAGCAAAAGGGGCTGCTTCATTATTAATGAATGTTAATTCAGGAGAAATACTTTCATTAGTTTCTCTACCTGATTTTGATATTAATAGAAGAACATTAGTAAATGATGAGAAATATCTGAATAAGATTACACTTGGTGTTTATGAATTAGGCTCTGTATTTAAAACCTTTACCATTGCAAATGCGTTAGAGCTTAAACTTATTGATGAAAACACACTATTTAAGAATCTTGAAAAACAAGTTTATAATTGTGGCTCTTCACAGCCTATTGATGAGCATGATAAAAATTTAAAAAGGGATCTAACTACTTCAGAAATTTTAGTCAAATCATCAAACATTGGAACAATAAAAATAATAGAAAAGATTGGAATTGAAAATTATAAAAATTTTTTAACTAAACTAGGTATATTTGAAAAAACATCTATTGAACTTCCAGAAAAGGGAAAATCTTTACCAATGAAATGGGATAATTGTACTTTAGCAACGGCCTCTTATGGACATGGTGTTAGCACTACCCCAATTCAATTGGCTTCTGCTTATGCAACTTTAGTAAATGGCGGATACAAAATTTATCCAACTTTAGTTAAACAAGGTCAAAACACAAAAAAAGAAAGAGTTATTAGCGAGGAAACAAGTAAAAAAATGGTAAAAATGCTTAGGAAAGTAGTAGATAAAGACGATCCTATGCAAGGGACTGCCAAAAAAGCAGATATTGGCGGCTATGGGGTTATTGGAAAAACTGGAACTGCTATTAAGGCCTCCAAAACATCAAAAGGTTACTCTAAAGAGGTGATGACTGTTTTTGTATCTGCATATCCAGAGGAAAAACCAGAATATTTATTATTAGTAATGATTGATGAACCTAAAGTTATTCCAAGTAAGGGTCTTTATAGATCAGACTCGGGGTGGAATGCTGTTCCTACTGCAGGAACTATTATAAAAAGAATTGGACCTATTTTAGCTTCAAAGAATTATAATATTGCTTTTAATGCTAAGTAAAAAAATAAAATCTTCAAAATATCAAAATAGAAATTTCTCTATAAATTCAAAAAAAATAAAAAGAAATGATATTTTTTTTGCAATTGATGGCTTAACACAATCAGGAAATTCTTTTATCTCGGAGGCAATAGCTAATGGTGCTTCTGCAGTTGTGACAAGTAGCAGTATCAAAAATCAAAGATATTTGAGGGTTCATAATGTGAGAAAATTTTTAGCAGAAGCTTGTTCTATAAAATATAAAAAAAAACCAAAAAATATAATTGCAGTAACTGGGACAAATGGAAAATCTTCTGTTGCTAATTTTTATTATCAGATTTTAAAAAATCTTAAGATTAATTCAGCAGCAATTGGCACGATTGGTATTCATTATAAAAATAAATTTAAAAAGACTTACCTTACGACGCCCGATACTATTACAATTCATAAAGAATTAAGTTTTTTGAAAAAAAATGGAATTGAAAATGTATGTTTAGAGGCATCTAGTCATGGACTTCATCAACATCGATTAGATAATATTAATATTAATGCAGGAATTTTTACTAATTTTACACAAGATCATCTAGATTATCATAAAAATTTAAAAAATTATTTAAAAGCTAAACTTTATCTTTTTAAAAACTTATTAAAGAAAAATTCGTTTGCAATTATTGATACAGATATTCCGCAATATTCATTATTAAAAAAAATTTGTAATAAAAGAAAAATAAAAATTCTATCCTTTGGATCTAAGGGAAATACAATTAAATTAATTTCACATTATTTTTTAGAAAGACAGCAAATTATAAAAATTAATTTTTTAAATAAAATATATAATGTTAGCGTTAATCTAATAGGAGACTTTCAAATTAAAAATTTATTTGCTGCAATTATAGCCGTATATTTATCTTTCAAAGATAAGAATAAAATTATTAACTCTTTGACTAAAATAAATACCGCAACTGGACGTATGCAGTATGTGGGTAATAAAAAAAAATCTACCGTTGTAGTTGATTATGCGCATACACCCGATGCTTTAAAAAAAAGTCTTCAAACACTGGCAAAACAGTTTAATAAAAAAGTAGATGTTGTATTTGGTTGTGGTGGTGATCGAGATCAAGGAAAAAGATTTAAAATGGGTAAAATAGCTGATCAATTTGCTTCAAAAATATATTTAACAAACGATAACCCTAGATATGAAAATCCTATTTCAATTATTAGACAAATTAAAAAAGGGTGCCCAAGATCAAAGGTTATATTAGATAGAAAAATAGCAATTAAATTGGCTATTAAAAATCTTAAAATGGATAGTATTTTATTGATTGCTGGAAAGGGGCATGAAAATTATCAGATTATAAATAATAAAAAAAAATATTTTTCTGATCAAAAAGTTGCGAAATTTTTTTTAAAATAAAATGTCAAAAAAGCTTTATACAAGCGGTGAAATAAATGCAGTTTTCAATTCAAATATTAATAAAAATTTATTTTTTAATAAGGTCGAAATCGATAGCAGGCAATTAACAGATAGAACAATTTTTTTTGCAATAAAAGGGGCGAATGATGACGGCCATAGATATGTTAAAGCTGTATTAAAAAATAAGAATAATTTAGCCATTATTAGTGAAAAGCCTCATAATTTAAGATCAATAAGAACCAATAACACTTTAGAAGGTTTAAGAAATCTAGCATCTTATGCTAGACAAAGAAGTAATTCTAAAATTATAGCTATAACTGGTAGCTGTGGAAAAACCTCATTAAAAAATTTATTAAATATTTCATTAAGTAAGTTCGGAAAGACACACTCCTCACCAAAATCTTTTAATAATCATTATGGAGTTCCTTACTCATTAGCAAATTTAAGTTCTGATAATAAATATGGAGTTTTTGAACTGGGAATGAGTTTTAAAGGTGAAATTGATAAACTTGTTAATTTAGTAAAACCACATATCGCAATTATAACAAATATTGGTCCAGCGCATTTAGAAAATTTTAAAAACATTAATGGTATCTGTAAGGCAAAAGCAGAAATTATGAATGGCATCTGCCAGAATGGAATTATTATTTTGAACAAAGATGACAAATTTTTCTATTCTTTAAAAAAAATTGCAGATCATAAAAATATTAAAGTATTAACATTTGGTTATTCAAAATCAGATATTCAGATCATAAAAAAATCAGCAAAAGTGTTCTTTAAAATTAAGAATAAAATATTTAAACTAAAAATAAAAAACTTTAATAAATCTTTTTTATATAATGTTGCGGCCACCTTATGTGTTCATTATTATCTAAATCACAATATTAATTTATTAAAAAATAACTTTAATAATTTTAAAATTCCAGAAGGAAGAGGAAATGAAAAAAAAATTCAAATTAGAAATAAAAAAATTCTTTTAATAAATGACAGTTACAATTCAAATCCCGTATCTCTTAATGAGGCGATCTATAATTTTTCATCAAGAAAAAAAAATAAATGTAGAAAAATTTTAATAATGGGTGATATGTTAGAACTTGGTAAAAAGTCAAAGTATTATCATCAGCAAGCAGCAAAAATATTAAACAAAACTAATATAGACAAAGTTTTTTGTGTAGGCTCGGAGGTTAGGCATACCTATCAAAAGCTAAATCATACTAAAAAAGGGTTATTGATTAAAAATATTAGTTTTCTCAAAGAAAATATTTTTAGTATTTTAGAGAATAATGATATTTTGTTAGTCAAATCATCTAATAGAATTGGATTATTCAATTTTTTTAATAAATTTTAGTAATGCTTTATTTTTTTTTTAAATATTTTTCTTCAGATGTAAGTATTTTTAATGTTTTTAAATATATTACTTTTAGAACTGGTATTTCAGTTGCTACCTCATTAGTATTTATACTTTTTATTGGAGAAAGTTTAATAGCTAAGTTAAAGACATTTCAAAGATATGGTCAGCCTATTCGCGATGATGGTCCTTTATCTCATATCATAAAAAAATCAGGAACTCCTACAATGGGAGGATTAATAATTATTTTAAGCATTTTATTTTCAACTTTGTTGTGGGCCGATCTTACAAATAAATATGTACTGATATTAATTTTTTGTTTATTAAGTTTTGGAGCAATAGGTTTTGTCGATGATTATCTGAAAGTTATAAAAAATAATTCTAAGGGTATAAGTGCAAAATTAAAATTATTTCTGCAAATTTTAAGCGGTATAATTGTAATATATTTAATAATTTTAAATACTGAACCAGAGCTAAATTATAAAATTTACTTTCCGTTGTTTAAGAATTTTATCTTAAATGTTGGAATTTTTTATTTTATATTTGGCCTGGTAGTTATTGTAGGAACTTCTAATGCTGTCAATTTAACTGATGGGCTTGATGGACTTGCGATTGTTCCAGTTATTCTTGTCGCGTTAACTTTTGTATTTATTGCTTACGTTTCAGGTAATATTATTTTTTCAAAATACCTTCAGTTAGCTTATATTAAAAATACGGGTGAAATTTGTATTTTTCTAGGAGCAATGATCGGAGCTGGTTTAGGATTTTTATGGTTTAATTCTCCTCCAGCAAAAGTTTTCATGGGAGACACAGGTTCTTTATCTTTAGGAGCAGCACTTGGTGCAATTGGAATTATAACGAAACACGAAATAGTTTTAGCAATCGTAAGTGGACTTTTTGTATTAGAAGCTTTGTCAGTTATTATACAAGTTATGTCTTTTAAATTAACAGGAAAAAGAGTTTTTCAAATGGCACCCTTACACCATCATTTTGAAAAAAAAGGTTGGAGCGAGTCTACTGTTGTAATTCGTTTTTGGATTATAGCGATAGTTTTTGCTTTAATAGGTCTTGCATCTCTTAAATTAAGATAATGCTTTCACTAGAACAGTGTAGCCAAAAAAAAATTTTAGTTTTTGGTCTTGGTATAAGTGGTAACGCAACTTTATCCCAGTTAAAAAGAAATAAAGCTTTTATTGAATGCTGGGATGATAATAAAAAGTTAAGGGAAAAATTTAAAAATAATTATCGAGTAAACAAGAATTGGTTTAATTGTAATTATGATTTTATAGTTTTATCACCAGGAATTAATATCTACACGCACCCAAAAAAATTTTTTTTTAAAGAAAATAAGGATAAAATTATTACAGACTTAGATTTATTTTGTAGTTCTATTACAAATCAAAAAGTAATTATGGTTACAGGCACAAATGGCAAGTCCACGATGTGCAAATTAATTTATGAATTATTTAAAAATTCAAAGAAGGATGTTTATATAGGAGGAAATTTTGGAACACCTGTCTTAGATTTGCCGTATAAAAAAAAGTCTGCAATTTTTGTACTTGAGTTATCCTCTTATCAACTTGATTATTCTTCTCGGTTACCAAGTCTAGTTTCAATTTTACTAAATGTAAGTCCTGATCATCTTGAAAGACATAAAACTTTTAATAAATATATTTCGGCTAAACTAAAGATCTTTAAGGGATTATCTAAGAGGGGAGTTGGTTTTTTAGATTTAAGTAACGATAAACAATCTAGAATATTAAAAATTTTAAAACAAGAAAAATATAATATAAGAAATGTTGAATTAATTAAAAAAAAATTTCACAATTACTTTAGTGCTAATTTTATTAGCAGTTCACTTAAAGGTACTCATTTTAAAAATTGTCTTTATATTTTATCAAAAATTGCAAGACAATTTAAAATTTCAAATAATATTTTTTTAAATACAATAAAAAATTTTAAAGGCCTTCCACATAGACAGGAAATTATTAAGATAAAAAATAACTTAACTTTTATAAATGACTCAAAAGCAACAAATTTTTCATCAACTCAGGTTGCTTTAAATAATTATAAAAATATTCATTGGATTTTAGGAGGACTTGCTAAAGCTAATGATAAAATAATTACTACGAATTTTAAAAATTCTATTTTAAAAGCTTATATTATAGGAAAAAATATAAAATCTTTTTTAAATCAAATTAAAAAAAGTATAAAATATGAAACTTGTCGTTCTCTTAAAAATGCTTTGCTATCAGCTTTAAGTGAAGCAAAAAAAAATCCTAATCTTAAGCAGGTTATATTATTAAGTCCTTCAGCTGCTTCCTTTGATCAATTTAAAAATTTTGAGCATCGGGGTGATGTTTTTAAAAAATTAGTAAAGAAATATGCATGATTAATTTTGGCAGAACTAATACGGATCGACTTGCGTTATGGTGGAG
>Ga0194124_10004727_pt1 | contig 13087 bp, 11 predicted proteins | sample TA2KigCas0mmetaG_FD_148605 | JGI IMG/M metagenome (GOLD analysis project Ga0194124, IMG submission 148605) | Freshwater microbial communities from Lake Tanganyika, Tanzania - TA2015031 Kigoma Deep Cast 0m | ecosystem: Environmental > Aquatic > Freshwater > Lake | place: Tanzania: Lake...
AAATAATTCATTAAGTTTAATTACAATATTGTTACTACTAAAATTATTATCTTTATAACTCATATAATTATAAAAATAAAATTATTTTAAGCATAAATACTTTTTAATTATTGACATATATTAATTTTTTTGTCATAGTATAATAATTTACACACAAATATAATAATAAAAAAAATGAATTTATAAAAATATAAATATATAGTTATATAATAAAATAGATAATAATAGATGTTTTGCAAAATTTGTGAAAATTTTATGGATATAACCAATAATGTAGCAATACCAAATAACAATCCTATCGAAAATATATTAGATATTGTAGGTGGTGGTAAATATGAACAAAATAATGATATATCATCTGATTATGATGTATCTTCTGAAAATCCTAGTAAAAGGAAAAAAGGTGTAGTATTGACAGAAGAAAACATAATAAATATTTTAAATGGTAAAGATTTAGGATTTGAATTGGATAATTTTAATTTAAATGAACTGAGTAAAATTTCTTATTTTAATAAATTAAACCCAAATCAAAAAACATTAGTAATTAATAGACTTTATGAAAAAATACCAAAAAATCAAAAAATACCAAAAAATACAGAAGTGACAAATTCTGGAAAAGATTCATATTTTTATTGTAAAAAATGTGGTTACAACGAAAAAATTCCACACAAAATGTTTATTTTTAGCAGAACTAATGAAAGTAGCAGTGAAGATAGTTATAACACCAAATTTATTAATTACAAATATGATAACACTTTACCATTTACAAAAAAATATAATTGTATAAATAAAGATTGTATAACTCATAAAGAACCAGCATCTAAAAAAGCAGTATTTTATAGATTTAGAGGAACCTATGCAATTAGATATATTTGCACAATTTGTAATAATTATTGGAATACAGTTACGGAAACCTAAATTTTTATATCAGTATAGTTTATTTATAATAAATGATATTGAACGCTATTGTGTCAAAATTATTTTCGGAATCTTTATTAAGTTTCTATCCTGTTTTTGTTAAAAAAATAGATTTATCTATTTTATTGCAACTTTGGACAAGATTAATAACGTATGTTCTAATTTCAGTATTTTTTATTAACTATGCTTTTGTAACTAATAATATATTATCAAAAGAAGGTATTTTATTGTCTCTTATTAATTTATTTCATGTTTATGCTTCATATGAAGGTTTTAAAAATTTAGATTCAGGTGTATCTTTTACTATTTTTAATATATATCCGCTACATAAAACCTTATAATTTCGTATAAGGTTTATTTACCCATAGTAGCAATGGGTAGACCTTTTTTATAAATATTTATTGATGCATTTATGTCACGATCTAACTTAATTTTACAATTTAAACATTTATACCTCTTTTTATCTCCTATATCATTTATCTCTGTACATTGACTACATCTTTTAGTTGTTTCATATTCATTTATCTCTTTATATATACAATTAAATTTTTCACACTGTATTTTTAATTTTTCTCTAAATTTATAGTGTGATATTGAATATAATTCTCTCTTTGTTATTTCATGAATATTCGATTTTTCATTCTTTACAATGTTTTTGGTACTGAGCTTCCCAATAAAAATTTCCGAATATTTTTTACATAATATATTACTTAATTTCCAATGTAAATCTTTAACTTTATTTTCTATTTTCCCATATATTCTGTTCATTGCTTTTTTATATTTTTTATTACTTATTTCGTTTTTATCTTTTCTGCTAGTTATTTTATCTATTTGTTTATAATAGTGTTTTAGCATTTCTTTACAATTAAATCCAACTTGATAAACATTATCTTCTCCATAAATTGTTGCAAATGTCCTTATTCCTGGATCTAATCCACACGCTTTTTTTATTTTTATACGGTTATTTATATTGTTATTTATTTTATTTATATTATTATTTTGAATATGTTCATTTATTTTATTGTCTACTTTGGTAATTTCTTGTGGAATTAATAAATAATATTTATTTAAATGTTTATCATACTGTAATTTAATAGTTTTTTTTATTTTTCTTAAATCATAATTATTTTCACATTTCATTTCTTTTAAAACAGAAACACAAAAACCATTTTTTTTAGAAGAAATTAAATCTGGTTCAATTATTAAATTTTTTCTTCGTTTGGTTTTTATTAAATCCCTTATTCTAAATTCTTTAATATTTTTATTTTTTAAATTACTTAATGCTGATTTATACATTTCCACATTATGTTTTATAGCTTGATCCAAAATATGTTTATTTATTTTATTTTGTTCTGATAAATTAAGTTTAAATTCTTTTAATTTATGATCTCTTATATCATAAAAATTAATTAATTTTTTATTTTTTGTTATTATTTTATTATCGTTATTAAACACAACTGAATCTATATATTGGTTAGTTTTATTGTACATATCAATATAATCGTCAAACCATAATTTAAGAATTTTTTTTTGTTTATCTGTTGGATATATTAATATTTTTACACTTCTAGTAATTAAATCTGTATTTGTATCAATAAATAAATTATTGTTTGTGTAATTTTTGTTTTTATAATTTAAAATATCAAACCACGAATTTGATTTAATATTGTTTGATTTTTCAGTTAATTTAGGAAACCAAAATTTTTTCATTACATTAATATATAATATCTTATAGAAAATATTTTTTAAATTTATTTATATATTTATAAGAAATTATAAGATTTAAATTTTAATTATATTATTTAAATATATAAATATTATATATAAATACATAATATAATGGATAAAAGTAAATATGTTGGTGGAAAACAAGCTTGTGAAATATTAGGAGTTCATATACAAACTTTATATAATTGGGAAAAAAAAGGATTATTAGAAATTATACGTTCTCCAGGAGGAAAAAGATTTTATAATGTTGATAAATATCTACAAGAGAATAATATAAATGCAAAAAAAAATATTGAGGATAATGAAGAAAAAGAAATAAAAGAAAAGATATGTTATATACGTGTATCTACATTGGGACAAAAAGATGATTTAAAAAGACAAAGAGAATATATGCATTTTAAATATAAGAAACATACTATAATTGAAGACATAGGTTCAGGAATAAATTTTAATAGGCGAGGATTAAGAAAAATAATAGAGATGGCAATAGCGGGAAAAATAGATGAATTAGTAGTAGCACATCGTGATAGATTAACAAGATTTGGGTTTGATTTAATAGAAGATATAATAAAAAAATATTCAAATGGAAATATCATAATAGATGACGATAAAGATAATAAAAAAGAACCAAAAGAAGAATTAGTAGAGGATGTATTACAAATATTAAATGTATATACAGCCAAAATGAATGGATTAAGGAAATATAAAAAAATATAATTAAATTATTATAATAATACTTTATAAGAAATTATAAGGTTTTATTCTACTAGTTGCATCCCATATTAATACTGCTTTTTTCTGGTGTTGTTTGGAAACCAATATATTTTCTTGCTATTTTTGGCTTATTATTTTTTGTTTATGATAATTATAAAAATTCAAAACGTGATAATTCAAATTTTTATTTTGGTTTAATAATGATAATTTTAGCTGCAATAACTGAAGCAATTATATTTTTTATAGTAAAACAAGTAAAAACAGAAAATAATTGGGATCATCTTTTTCTTAGTTATATTTGGGGTTCAGTTATTCTTACTATTTATTTGTTATTTGATAAAAAAGATACAATAGATATTAATACATCAAGCACTTGGTCTAATCTAATAATTGCTGCAATAATTAATGGTTTAATCGGTACAATTGGATATTATTTAAGATTTTATTCAATATATAGATTAGAACCAGAATTATATGCCTTGTTATCATATTTTGGCATTATAATGGCATATTTTTATGGAATAATTATAAATAATGAAACAATTAATATTTACAAAATTATAGGCACAATATTAATATTATTATCTAATTATTATATAATTAACAAAAATTGAAATATATATAAAATAATGATAAATAATTTAATATATTGTTATTATATTATTAATAATGCCACCAAAAAAGAATATAAAAACTCTCTATTCAAACTCTAACAATGTTGATATAACTTCTCTTTTATCAACTTCGGCTATAACAAATAATTTGACCACAATTGGTCAATTTGGCGGAGGTTCAAATAAAAAAACTAATAGAAAAAATAAAAAAAAAGAAGAATATAGTGAAGATGAAGAAAGTAATTATTCTGATTCACAATATGGTAGTGGTGAATCAGAAGAAGAGGAACAAGAAGAAGAGGAACAAGAAGAAGAGGAACAAGAAGAAGAGGAACAAGAAGAAGAGGAACAAGAAGAAGAGGAACAAGAAGAAGAGGAACAAGAAGAGGAAGAAGAACCTGAAGATAAAAACGAAACTGAACCTGAAACAGAAGATGAAGATAAAGAAGAACAAGATTTAGAAGATGATGAAGATAAAGCAACTGTTGATACCACTAATAAATGTTATTCTAAATATGCAAAAGATGATGGAGATTTTGATTTAGATGAATATTTTAAAGATGATGATATAACAATTACTAAAACAGGTCGTGTAGGAAAACCAATATTATATAAATACGAAATGGTCAGAATATTATCAGATCGTTCAAGACAATTGGCAGAAGGTGCTAAACCAATGATTAAAAATACTACAGGATTATCCCACAAAGAAATTGCTTTATTGGAATTAAAAAATAAAATAATACCATTGATTATAGAAAGACCCATTCCTAATTCTGGAACTGAAAGATGGAGATTATCTGAATTAGATATTCCAAATTATGATTAAAAATTTTTTATAAAAACTTATTCTTTTTTAACAAACTTTTTTGTTGTAAAATTTTTTTTACTTTTTGAGAAATATTCAATAGTTTCTTCAATATCTTTATTAGATATTAATTCAATAACTTTATTTATACCATCATCTGTATTAATATTAAGCTTGTTATTTTTTGCAATTTTTTCCATTAAATATTTCATACTAAAATTATTAGTTTTCTTTTTTGTAGTAGTATTCCATTCTTCTATAAAATGACCATATTGACCCTTTTTAAGAATATATTTTTTTCTACCTATTTTCCATTCTTTTTCAATAGATTTTTTTAAACTATCTATTTTTTCAATGACTTTATCATATATAATGTCATTGGTTATTTCAAGTTTTTCCTGTTTTTCTTCTTTTTCTTCATCTAATTCAGCCAATTCTGCATCTAAATCATTATCTTGAATTATTTTATTATTTTCTCCAAACAAAGACTTTAAATTAAATTTATAATTATCACAAGTAACATATTTTCCATATGGACCATCATTTAACACAACATCAAATTTACCATATTTACCAATTTTTTCAGGTTTTGCATAATTACCATTCGACATTGTATTTATTGTTTCAGTAGGAATTAATTTAATTTGTTCTTGAATATAGTCATAAAATGGTTTTATTATATTTTTTTTATCCATTTTACCTTCTGCAACATCATCCAATTCTTTTTCCATATTTGCTGTAAAATTATAATCCATTAATTTTTCAAAATATTTTTCCAAAAATTCAGTTGCTTTTCTGCCTAAAAATGTAGGAACTAATTTTCTTTTTTCTTTGCCAATTTTAATATTTCTAACTTCCATATTTATACTTTTAGGATTACTTTTATTTACATTATATTTATTAAGTTCTACATCTTTACCTTCAATATCTTTTATTTCAACATATTTTCTACTTATAATTTTGTCAATAATTGATGCATAAGTTGAAGGACGTCCAATATTTAAATTCTTTGGATCCATTTTATTAATTAAGGATGCATCATTATATCTAGTAGGTGGTTTTTGTGTATCTTCAACACCATTAATACTTTCCCAACTTATCAATAATTTTTTTAAACTTTCAATATCTAAACTATTGCCTGGTTTTTTACCTTCAACAATTAAATAACCAACAAATATTAAATTTTCTAAATTACCTACTAATTTATAAGAAACAAGAATTTTTCTTCCTAACATTTCTATTTCTAATGTAATATTTTGATATTCTGCTGCCTTCATTTGTGATTGTATTGTTCTTTTCCATATCATTGAATATAATCGTTTTTCATCAGATGTTCCCTCTATTTCATTATAATTTATTTTAGTTGGTCTTACACATTCATGAGCCTCTTGAGTATTTGCCTTTTTATTTTTATATTCTTTTTTTTCGTAATACGATAAACCATAAGTTTTAACAATCTCATCTTTTATTGCTTTACTTGCTTCATCGGAAATTGCAGTTGAATCAGTTCTCATATATGTAATATATCCAGCTTCATATAATTTTTGAGCTACAGACATTGTCCTTTTAGCATCCATACCTAATTTATAAGATGCCGATTGTTGTAATGTAGAAGTTGTAAAAGGTGCAGGTGGATTTGCTTTTCTAATTTTTTCATTCATTTTTAAAAGTTTATATTCTGCTTTTGTCATATTTTTAATAATATCAACTACAAGTTCTTCTTGCTCTTTAGTAAAGATTATACAAGATTTAGATGGAACATTATCAGTCGCTACTTTGGTTTTTGCTTTAGTCTTTTTTGGTTTTGTTTCTGTATCATCGCTATCATCACTTTTGTCTTCAAAATCTTCATCTTTAACATTAAATTCTATTTTGTCAGTTTTGTTATATAGTTTTGAGTTAAATTCAAAAGTTCCCATTGAAATATCAGAATTAATAATAAAGTATGTATCGGATTTATTGGAATAAAACTTTTCTATTTCTTTTTCTTTATCCAAAACTATTTTAACTACTACTGATTGAACTCTTCCTGCAGATTGTGCTCCTTTTAGAGTTTTGTAAAGAACTGGAGAAATAATATAACCAGCAAATCTATCCAATATTCGTCTAGCTTGTTGAGCATAAACCATATTTAAATCTATTTTTTGTGGGTTTGAAACTGCTTTTTCTAATTCTTTTTTTGTAATTGAATTGAAAACAATACGTTTTGCATTGTTTATTCCTAATTCTTTAGCCAAACTCCAAGCAATCATTTCTCCTTCTCTATCCTCATCGGCAGCAAGTAAAACATTTGTTTTACCTACTTTATTTGTTAATTTACATAATTTTTCAATTACTTCTGTTTTATCATAGTTTTGTTTATATATAGGTTCTAATGTATCTAAATTAATTGAAATAGATTTGGGGTCTAAATCTATGATATGTCCAACAGATGCTGAAACTATATAATCATCTCCTAAATATTCTGATATTTTTTTAATTTTACCAGGTGATTCAACTATTAATAAGGTACTCATATTAGCTATATATTATTAATAATAATTTATCTATATATGAATACTATTTCAACTTTTATCAAAGTAAAATAATTAGAGAAAAAATATATTAAAATTATAAAAAATTGATTATTTTAATATAAATATATATTTCTATAATATAAAATAACTATAATGAGTAAAAATACTAAAACTGATAATGATTCTAATTCTTCTAATGATAATAAAATAATACCTCAACTTTTACCTATAGAAAAAAGTCACCATCAACAACTCAATGAAATTAAAACTAATATTATAAAAATTTTTAAAAATAGAGGTCATATAAAAGAAGAAAATATGGATAAATATATAAAAAAATTTATCGCTGATGAAAATGACGATATGGAATATATAATTAATTTAGATAATGATACAAATTATAATACAACTATTAAAAACAAAAAAATATATGTAAAAATCTTTGATTATAAGATTTCTTCTATTAATAAAAATTCTCCAATTGGAGAGTTTATCACAAAATATTATGATGAATACAAATTTTTGGTAGTTGAAAATATTAATCAAAAATCAGAAAAAGTTATTACAAGTTACAAAACCCCATGTGAAATCTTTAAAATTGATGAACTCAAAATTAATATTGTAGACCATATTCTAGTTCCTAAACATACTGTTTTAACTGAAGAAGAAGGTAAATTAGTTTTACAAACATATAATGCTAAAAAAAAAGATATGCCTTTCTATTTTACAACAGACCCAGTAGCAAGATATTACAATATGAAACCAGATAATATTTGTAAAATAGAAAGGCCTTCTGTTATGACTTGTACTGCACCATTTTATAGAATAGTTGTTAAATCAAAAGTTCTTAAAGCTAAAACTTAAAAAATTTTTTTATTAAACAATAATAATTTTATTTTTTTTTCTCTCTTTTTTTAATGGTATTACATTTTCCAAATCATCATTAATTCCCTCAAGCTCATTAATTCCCTCAAGCTCATTAATTCCTTCATCATGATCAAAATTTTCAGAATTATTATTTTCGTCTATTTCATTATCAGAATCTAAACTAGATTTATTAGTATCATCATCTGAAGAATGGTTTTCAATGATATTATTATGATGGACAATAATATCATTGTTTTCCCATTTCTTAGTTTTAATGAATTTTTTATAATTAATTTTTTTATCAAATATTAAATTAAAGTTATTATCAATGACATAAGTTCCTTCATAATTTATTTCAGAAAATTTATCTTCATAATCTTTAAATTGTTGTTGTGAAATATCCAAATTATTTTCATCAATATCAAAAATTAACATTTTATAACAAGAATTATTTTCATTAACTATTGTTAAATTATTTTTCATTGAAATAATAGTTGCCAAATATCTATTTAATCTATGAAATTTAACTCGTAAATAATTTTTTTTGGAAGGTATATTTTCTAAATTAGTATGATAGCAATTTTGTACATATTCAAATGTTTTGTAATTAATAAAAGGATATTTAACCAAAATATCAAATAAAATTTTTCCTATATGATAGGTTTCTTCCATGAGTGCTAAAATCATAAACGTTATAATTTTGCTGTCAATTTTAAAATGGTTATTTTTTATTAAGAGTATCATAAAATTATGACTTATATTCCCGCATAAATATTCAAATAAAATAGTTTCTTGAGGTACCATTCCTATATTTTTTTTTAAAAGTATTTTTAAAATATTTTCATTTAAAATTTTTTCTTTTGTAATTATTTTTCCCAAGTCCATATTATATTTATCAATAATATATTCGATAGTTTCATCATTGATATCAAAAATAATATCTTTTAATTTTAGTTTTTTATTTAAGGATATTTGATTATTTTTAAACATATACAAGTATAACTCTTGAGAAATTCTATATGTATTAGAAATATATTTATAAAATGCATTATCTTCATAAATTTTTTTAATGTTTTCAAATTTATTTGATAAATAGTGAACTATTACAGCGATACTATACATTTTTTGTTTTCTATTAAGATAGGTCCAGCCATATTTTCTGAAATTATTCCTATTGATTAAATAATTTTCTACATCTTGTAACGTATAAACCATTCCATATTTTTCAACTAATTTTTTTATCATATTAATATTTAAAGAATTCAGTGCATCTTTTTTTAATGATTTAGTCGGATTTAATTTATATCTATTCAAATTGTAGTTATAAATTTCCAAATAATCAAATAATTGAACTTTTTTTTTAATGTTTTTTAAATTTTCGTCCAAGTCACTCAAATAATTGCTCAAATTATAATTATATTTTTCATCAGCAAGTATATTTTTAATAACATTCCAACATTTATTTTTTATTAAATCGCACATAATTTGTTTGACCTCTATTTTACGTTTATCTATATTTTTTAATATTTCCTCATCTGAATAAAACTTGAAAATATGCATAAAAACATCATTGTTTATATTATAACCCATATGTTCACACAACTTTATCATAGTTCTTACCTTTTCTTTGTCTCTTTTTTTAAATATAGTGTTTCTTCTAAATCTCCAAGTATGCATTTTTTCAGTTAATAAATTAGTTATTTGTTCAGTAAAATTACATTTATATTTAACAATAACATTTATTATATTAGTTTTATTATTTTCCAAAATATTAAAAATAAAATATTCATTTAATTTTTTTAAATTAATTTTATTATTTTTTAAATAATACTCAAATATTTTTCCATTATCTTCTTTAATTATTTTTTTATTTATACCGAAAGAATAATTTAAAAAGCAATTTATATTGTATTTTTCTTTCATTAAATTCATGGCATAAAGAAAACCATGATAATTAAGTCTGTCAATAAAAGTATAATCATTCAAATATTTTTTTTTACAATGCATTATAATCTTACAAATTTGTTGTTCCTTAATAAATAATTTTTCAGTTTTTGCATCTAAAATTTTATTAAGTTTTATTATAAATTTTGATGTGCATTTGAAAGTACCATCATTAATTTTATTTAATGTATTTTCAATAAATTTTATATCTTCATTAATATTTGTATTATCCAAACATTTTTTCAAAGTTGCTGGGATATAATCACTTCCTTTGTAATCTTTGGGTTTATCAATAATATCTAAACCTATTAAATAATCTAAAACTATAGGTTCGTTAACTATACTTCCTTTATGATAAGTATCAAGGTTTTTTATTTTGAAAAATATTTTTAGTTCTTTTTCATTAAAAATAATAAATTTATTAAAAATATCTAAAACTTTTTTACTATTAAAAGATTTTATTTTCTTATCTATTAAATTTAAACATTCAACTTTAAAAAATTTATTATTAACAAAATTTAAATCCACATCTTTATTTTGATAAAGTAACAAATTAAAGTCGTCATTCGATAAATTTTCAAAAAATGTATTTACTAAATCATTTATTTTACCAACATCCTTTGAATTAAATATATCAGAAACATATTTTTTTGTATATTGGTTTGTATTTAGTGTTTTATTAAGTTTTTCAAAACATGTGTTTATTTCATCATTTAATGAATATGTTTTTCTACTCCTCCAATACATTATAAAATAATAATCAATAAATATTTATATATTATAAATTAATGTTTTCAATATTTTTTTATATAAGTAATCATATACTATATTATGGATAAAATAGTAAAAATTTCAGGCTGTATAGGTATGAAAGTATTACATAATTCTACTCTAAATAAAAAAATATTTATTTTTTATGATGACCATTCCAATACAAAATATTGTGAAAAAAAAAGTAGTGTTTTTATAAGTGAATTATTTCAAACTATTTCTAATCAAGATGTTGCCTTAATACTTGAAGAACCATTTATGGAAAGTAATTCAAAAATAAAAATTTTATGGAAAGAGTCAGAACATTTATTATTGTTCAGAAAATTTTATTCAAAATTAATTAATAAATGTTCTAAGAAAAAGATATGTAAAATATTTCCATTTGATATAAGATTATCAATTTTTGATATTTCACCTGATGAAATTATTTTTAATTTAGATAATCCTGAGCCAGGATACAATATTAAATTAAATACTTATTTTCAAAATATTTTTTATTTGTTTGATTTAAACGATTATCAGCCTAATCCAAGTTCCTTAATATGTTTTATTAAAAAAGTTTTTAATATATACAAAACATCTAAAATGTATAAAAATCTAAAAAAAAGAATTATTGATTTTAATAATAAATATAATATTGAAACTAGCAAAGAAACTATTTATGATTTAATAAATAAATATAATTCTTCTTCTAATTTTATATATGAAGAAGGATTTCCATATATTAATAATCATAATGAAAATTTTATTGACCAATTGGATAAAATAGCATCAGGTATTATAGAATTATATTCATTAATTTTAATTTTACTTTTACCAAATAAAAATATGATTTTATATGCAGGTTATTATCATTCTAATAATCTTGCATATATTTTTGAAAAATATTATAGTTTTAAAGAAGAATTTTCATCAGGTATTATTGACAATATCGATGATAAAACCCAATCACAAATTAAAAGTTGTATAAAAATTAATGCAGATGAAATGAAGTTTTTATAAAATTAATTTTGTTTATCCGTTAATATAATATTTAAATTATTATTGTCTATAACTAAATCACCTTCTATATTATCAACTCTAAAAATATTGTCTTCATAACCTAAAAATATTTTACAATCAAATGGTAGTTTAATCCAAAATAAAAAATTAAATAGTTGATTAAATTTTATATAATTACTAGTTGTTTCTTCTTTTTTTATATCATTTAATTCCTTTGTCATAAATTTTATTGAGTTTAAAGAAATAGGTAAATTTGTAAATGCATTTTTTAAATAATTAAAATAATCATAGTCATACAAATAAAGATCTTTTGCACCATAAGACACAAGTTGCATAAATCCTCCTCCTATTCCTCCCAATAATCCATATTTTGGTTCTTTATCAATATCTTCATCTAAATAAATAGTTAAATTAGTAATATTGTCTGGTAAATCATTAAATATTTTGATTATCTCTTTTTTATTTATTTGACTTATTATAAAATTAATTTTACTATTATTTTTTATTATTATAAATTTCATATTTTTATAGATGAATTTAGATATATTTGTATTTTGATTTTCACAAGAATTCTTAATTTCATACCATAGATTACATTCTTTATATTTTATTTTGTTATAATTATTATAAATAGATAACTTGTCAAACATTCTTATTGTTTAATAACTTTTTTTATTTTTATATTAATTTTACAATTATAAAAATATATATATCTTTGTATAAATTATATAACTATTCAATGAATAATAAAAAACAAAAAATAAATAAAAAAAAATTAAGTAAATCTTCTAAATATATAAAAGGAGGAAAAAACTTAATATCTTTAAATGGACCAGTTAATTATTTTAAATTATCTAAAGATGGAAAAGAAATAAATATATTTATGGATTTTCACGCTCCTATAAATAGACAAAGAAAATGTGAAGATTACGATAGTAAAGACATTGATAAATACTTTAATAAAATTCTTTCGACTGATACTGAAAATAATGATAAAACATTAGATTTTTTTTTAGAAATTAATCCTACAAGCATAAATTTCAAATATAAATATTACACAAACGATAATTACTTAGTTAGTATAAGAAAAATGTTTTCTAAACTTTACAATCAAAAATATGAGAATATAGATGAAGACAATATGCCTGAACAGAATATCAGATTACATTATATGGACATTAGAGATTATTCTTCCTTTAATGAAT
>Ga0194124_10004742_pt1 | contig 13054 bp, 14 predicted proteins | sample TA2KigCas0mmetaG_FD_148605 | JGI IMG/M metagenome (GOLD analysis project Ga0194124, IMG submission 148605) | Freshwater microbial communities from Lake Tanganyika, Tanzania - TA2015031 Kigoma Deep Cast 0m | ecosystem: Environmental > Aquatic > Freshwater > Lake | place: Tanzania: Lake...
GATCCCCTCGGGCCAGCAGGCCGTAGGTCTCAGGGTCATCAAGGGGTAGGGCATCGGGGTCGACGGTTTCGCCCGTGCTCTCTTTCACCAGATCGACCGTCTTGTCGATCATGGTCAGGTTCTTGAGGCCCAGAAAGTCCATCTTCAGCAGGCCCATCGACTCCACGTCTTCCATGAAGTACTGGGTGATCACCTGGCCGTCGTTGTTGCGCTGCAGCGGCACCAGTTCATCGAGTGGATCAGCCGCGATCACCACGCCGGCGGCGTGCACCCCGAAGGTTTTGTTGGTGCCCTCGATGCGCATCGCCAGATCGACCCAGTGCTTCACCTGGGGGTCGTTCTGGTACTTCTCTCGAAACTCCGGGGCCGGCGACTCGTCGCCGATCATCTCCTTGAGCTTGGCGGGTTTGCCGCGCACCACGGGGATCATCTTGGCCAGCCGGTCGGCATCGCCATAGGGAATGTCGAGCACCCGGGCCACATCTTTCAGAACCGCCTTGGAGGTCATGCGGTTGAAGGTGATGATCTGGGCGACCTTGTCGTCGCCGTAGCGCTGGGTGACGTAGTCGATCACCTCGCCGCGGCGGGCGATGCAGAAGTCGGTGTCAATATCCGGCATCGACTTGCGCTCGGGGTTGAGGAAGCGCTCGAACAGCAGCCCGTTGGTGACCGGGTCGATGTTGGTGATGCCCAGGGCATAGGCCACCAGGGAGCCGGCGGCCGAACCGCGGCCGGGACCAACCGGGATGCCGTTGTCGCGGGCGAAGCGGATGTAGTCCCAGACCACCAGGAAGTAAGTGGGAAAGCCCATCTGCTCCATCACCTGCAGCTCGAAGTCGAGCCGCTCGCCGTAGGTGGCATCGAATGCCTCTCCCGCAGCCAGGCCCAGGCGCCTGCGCAGACCCTGCTCGCTGACATGGCGCAGGTAGCTGGGCGCGGTGAATCCCTCGGGGATCGGGAAGCGCGGCATCTGGTAGCGCCCGAGGATGTCGTAGTCCTCGACCTTTTCGGCGACGCGAGCGGTGTTGGCGACGGCCCGTTCGATCACCCCAGGCTCCAGATGGTCGCCGAAGAGCTGCAGCATCTCAGCCTCGCTCTTGATGTATTCGGTGCCGGTGTAGCGCAGGCGCTTCTCGTCGCTGATCAGTTTGCCGGTGAGCACGCACAGCAGCGCGTCGTGGGCTTCCACATCGCCCACGCTGAGGTAATGGGCATCGTTGGTGGCGATCAGCTCGATGCCGAGCTCAGAGCCGATGGTGGCGATCTCGGTATTGACGATCCGGTCTTCGATGCCGCCGTGGTCCTGGATCTCCAGGTAGAAGTCGGCCCCGAACACCTCCTGGTACCAGCGGGCCACGTCGCGGGCCACCTCGGGACGGCCCCGCAGGATCGCCTGGGGGATCTCGCCACCGAGGCAGGCGGTGGCCACGATCAGGCCTTCGCTGTGGGCCTTGAGGGTGGCTTTGTCGATGCAGGCGCGGGCGAAGATGCCGCGGCCGCGCATGCCCTTGAGGTGGCTGATGCTGGTCAGCTTGACCAGGTTGCGGTAGCCGACGACATTCTTGGCCAGCACCACCAGGTGGTAGCGGCGCTCCTTCTTGGGGGGATTGGGGTCATCGAGGGAGCCGTTGATGACGTACATCTCATTGCCGATGATCGGCTTGATGCCCGCCTTGGTGCAGAGCTTCAGGAGTTCGATGGCGCCGTACATGACGCCGTGGTCCGTCAGGGCCAGGGCCGGCATGCCCAGCTCCACGGCCCGCTCCACCATCGCCGGCAGCTGGCTCGCCCCGTCCAGCAAGCTGTAGTCGCTGTGGTTGTGAAGAGGAACGAACACCACAGATCGGCCATCGGGGCCTCAGCTTAGGGGCGAGACCCCAGATCTGGTGTGCTCGCTGTGTTCAGGGCACCAGTGCCGCGTCGGGTCGCTGTTTGAGCACCTGCGCCGCCTGTTCGTACTGGTGCGCCACCTGCAGCACCCGCTCCTCAGCCAGCACATTGCCGATCAGCTGCAGGCCGATCGGCAGCCCCTGAGGATCGAAGCCACAGGGCACGCTGATCGCTGGTAGGCCTGCCAGGTTGGCGGGAATGGTGAGCAGGTCGGCCAGATACATGGCCAGGGGGTCCTCAGCGTGGGCGCCGAAGGCAAAGGCCGTGGTGGGTGTGGTCGGTGTCAACAGCACGTCGACGCCGCTGAAGGCGGCATCGAAATCACGCCGGATCAGGGTGCGCACCTGCTGGGCTTTCTTGTAATAGGCATCCACATAGCCGGCCGAGAGGGCGTAGGTGCCGATCAGGATGCGGCGCTTGACCTCATCACCAAAGCCTTCGGAGCGGCTGCGGGCGGTCATCTCCGCCAGCGAGGCGGCATCACTGGTGCGGTAGCCGTATTTGACACCGTCGTAGCGGGCCAGGTTGGCGCTGGCCTCTGAGGGGGCGATCACGTAATACGTGGCGATGCCGGCGTTGAAGCGCGGGCAGCTCACCTCCACCAGCTCGCAACCCAGGGCTTCCAGCTGGCCCGCCGCGGCCATCACCGTGGCCTTGATCTGGGGATCGAGGCCTTGCTGTTCGAAGCATTCCTTGATCAGGCCCACCCGCAGCCCCCGCGCCGGCTGCTGGAGCGCAGCCCCGTAATCTGGCACGGGGGCCTTCAGGCAGGTGCTGTCGCGGGGATCCTCACCGGCGATCACCTGCAGCAATTCGGCCGTGTCGGCCACGCTGCTGGTGAAGGGGCCCACCTGATCGAGCGAGCTGGCGAAGGCCACCAACCCCCAGCGGCTCACGCGGCCGTAGGTGGGCTTGAAGCCCACCACACCGCAGAAGGCCGCCGGTTGGCGGATCGAACCGCCCGTGTCGGAGCCCAGCGCCGCCACACATTCGCCGGCGGCCACGGCAGCGGCGCTGCCGCCCGAGCTGCCTCCTGGCACCCGCTCGGGATTCCAGGGGTTGCGGCTGGGGCCGAAGGCCGAGGTCTCGGTCGAGCTGCCCATGGCGAACTCGTCGAGGTTCGTCTTGCCCAGCAGCACCGCGCCGGCCTGCCACAGGCGTTCGGTGACGGTCGACTCGTAGGGGGGCACGAAGTGCTCCAGCATGCGGCTGGAGCAGGTGGTGCGGATTCCATGGGTGCAGAGGTTGTCCTTGATCGCCAGGGGGATGCCAGCCAGGGCGGGCAGGGCGTCGCCGGCGGCACGGGCGGCATCGATGCGGTCGGCGTCGGCACGGGCCCGCTCGGCGGTGATCTCCAGATAGGCGTGCACCTCGGGCTCAACCGCCGTGATGCGGGCCAGGTGCTGATCGGTGAGCTCGCGGGCCGAGACCTCACCCTTGCGCAGTTGCTCGCGCCACGCGGCAATGCCCATCCAGGCTGTTTTCAACTGGTGTGGACGCTATCAGTGAGCCTGAGCTCTGCGAGCTGTGAGCCTGAGCTATACGAGCTGTGAGCCTGAGCTCTGCGAGCCTGAGCGCGTCGTGCTGTTGGCTCAGGAGGCCTCGGTGAAGGGCTCGCCGCGCCGGGTGCGCAGCAGTTCATGCTGCATGTCGCCGGGGGCCTCGGAGCTGATGTCAGCCAGGAAGGCCGGCAGCTGGCTCTCGAGGGTGCGTCGCCGCACAAACGGACCGAACCAGTAGGTCACGTTGGGAGAGCGGGTTTCCACCCGCGCCCACCAGGCCAGCCCCAAGCCGTTGGCGCAGCTGCGCACGGGCTGCAACAGGGGATTCATCAAGGGCTTAGGCGGGACCTCACCATTGTGCCGTGATCACAGGCTGATGTCGCTGGCAAAGTTGGTTCCCGGTGCGCTCTCAACCCATGGCTCCGTGCTCGGGGCGCCCCCCCCATCGGCATGGGGACCGCTCTGGGCCTCGCCTGGGGCAGGGATGTCGAGGCTCGGCTCGGGCATGGCGGCGGCCACATTGACGTTTGCAAACGTCTCCTGCTCAACCGGCTCAACGGCAGCCCCATAGTCGTTGCCGTCGTTGGACGGGGCAGCGGCGTTGGGCAACGAGGGCCGCTGGATGCGTGGTGCCGGTGCCTGGCCGCTTAGGCCCCGCATCCAGCCGCGACGGGCGATCTCGTACAGCAGCAGGGCGGTGGCCACCGAAGCATTGAGACTCGGGGTGCTGCCCCGCAGAGGGATGCGCACCAGTTGATCGCAGCTGCGGCGGGTGAGCAGCGACAGCCCATCACCTTCGGAGCCGGTCACCACCACCAGGGGACCGTCGAGATCGGCTTCCTCCAGGGTGACGTTGCCTTCGGCCGCCAGCCCCACCACCCGATAGCCCTCCTGCTTGAGCGTGTCGAGGGCACGGTTGAGATTCACCACCCGCGCCACCGGCAGGTGCTCCAGGGCACCGGCGGCCACCTTGGCCACCGAGCCGGTGAGACCGGCGCAGCGGCGCTGGGGCAGCACCATGCCGTGGGCGCCGAGGGCTTCGGCACTGCGCACGATCGCCCCCAGGTTGTGGGGATCGGTGAGGCCATCGATGGCCATCAGCAGCGGCGGTTCGCCGATCTGGCTGCAGCCTTCGATCAGGCTGGCCAGATCAAGGGTCTCGGCGGCGGCGCTCTGCAGCACGATGCCCTGATGCACGGCACCGCCGGTGAGCTGGCCCAGGCGCGCCCAGGTCACCTCCTCAACCAGCACCCCGGAGGCTTTGGCCTCGCGCAGCAGCTGCAGAAAGCGGGGCGTGTGGCGCAGCTCGGGGGTGCACCAGATGCGATGGATTGGGCGGCCGCTCTCCAGGGCCGCTTCAGCCGGATGACGACCCCAGATCAGGTCGCTGGCCGTCGGCTCGAGATGGGTTTCGGCTTCGCCCTGGGCTGGGGCCGAGGTGCCGGCGCGTTCAGACTCGAAGCGGGGGGTGCGGCGGGTGTCGAGGCGATCGCCGCGCCCAGCGAACGGACGGCGCTCGCCCGCAAAGCGGCGGTCGCGCCGTTCCCCGCGCTCACTGCCGCCCCATTGGCCGCTGGGGCGTTCGCCAAATCGCTGGCGGGGCCGCTCCGGCCCCGACCGCCGTTCGCTGCGTGCCTCGCCGCCGCTGGACTCGCGGCGCCACTCCGGCTTGCCGGCGCCCCAACTGCGCCCAGGGGACGCCGGTCGCTCCGATGGGCGCCCATCGGAGCGACCCGACGCTCGCCCCTCAGGGCGTCCTTGATCGCCCCGCTTGGCCCAGCGTCCTTCTCGGCCCGACCCCCCGGAGCCGCCCCGACCTTCCGGACGGCGTTGAAAACGAGGGCTCATGGCGTGAGGGGGCGAAGGGTTATGGGGCGTTCTCCTTCAAGTGATCTAGCAGTTCGACCAGCCGGGTCGGATCCTGCAGGAACAGCCAGCCCACAAGCGCCTCAAAGCCGGTGGCCAGGCCATAGGCCTGGGCATCGCCACGGCGCGGCCCCTGACCGGCTCGGTTGCGGGCCCGGCGCACCAGATCGCGTTCGGGCTCGCGCAGCCAGGGTTCCAGCTGCTGCAGCACCTGGGCCTGGGCATCAGCCCGCACCGCCGCCACCACGGCGCGATGCATGTCGCGGGCCCGCGCTGGACTTTGGCAGTGGTGCAGGCGCTGATGCAGTTCCCACACCGCATCCCCGAGCCAGGCGAGCTGCAGCGGTCCCAGTTCAGCCTGTGGGGCACTGGGCAGCAGTGGCGCCAGCCAGCGGCTGGAGGGGGATGGGGATGCCCCGGCCTCAGGCGGCGAACTGGCCAAGAGCGGTGTCGAGATCGCTTTGCAGATGCAGAAACTCTTCTAGCCGCACCAGCTTCACCGTCTGCACCACCCTGGCGTTGCCCACCACCACAAAGGGGTAGCGCTTGGCCGTGCAGTCCTTCGCCACCTGAACCAGGGCACCGAGACCGGAGGAGTCAAGAAAATCGATCTTGCTCAGGTCAATCACCAGCGGCTGCGGGGTCGCGCTGCGGTGGTTGCTGATGAAGTCGGTGAAGTGTTTGTCGGAGTAGGCATCCAACTGGCCGGTGAACTGGAACAGCTGGCAGTGGGCCTGCTGCTCGCATCCACCCCGCAGGGAGACCGTCAATCGCTGCAGGTCGGTGATGGGTCCAAGCTCCTGGTGACCGTTGGGCCGAAGTGTAGGGAGCAAATCCAGGTTGGTCGCCCCCGCAACAAAAGTGTGTGCTGCGCGCGTCCGATCGCTGCGGTCGTTCAGCGGCGCGCGGCCATCAAGGCGGTGAAGCGGGCGAAATGGTGGTCGGCGTCGTGGGGTCCTGGACTGGCTTCGGGGTGGTATTGCACGCCAAACACCGGCTGGTCGGTCAGCTCCAGGGCGGCGACGGTGCGGTCGTTGAGGTTGAGGTGGGTGATGCGCACCCGCTCCGGGGGCAGGGAGTCGGCGGCGAGGGCAAAGCCATGGTTCTGGCTGGTGATCTCCACATCCCCGGGGCTGCCGCAGGGGTGGTTGAGGCCGCGGTGTCCGTAGCCGAGCTTGAAGGTGGTTCCCCCCAGCGCCAGGCCCAGGATCTGGTGCCCCAGGCAGATGCCGAACAGGGGCAGGCCGCTGTGCTCCAGGAGCTCCCTGGCGAGGGCGATGCCGCTCTCCACGGCGGCGGGATCACCGGGGCCATTGGAGAGAAACACCCCTTCGGGCTGGTGGCTCATCACCTGCTCGATGCTGGCGTCGGCCGGCAGCACCTCAACGCTGCAGCCGTGGGCCACCAAACGCTCGAGAATGGCGCGCTTGATGCCGAAGTCGATGGCCACCACCCGGTAAGGGCGCTGCGGGGTGTCCTGGCGGCGCTGATCGAATGTGGCGCTGCACGGGCGGTCCCAGTGGTAGGCGCTCGCCGTGGTCACCTGGGCGGCGAGGTTGAGGCCGTTCATCAGTGGGGCGCTGCGCACCTGCTCCAGCAGGGCGGCGGGTGGGGTGCCATCGCTGCTGATGGCGCCATTGATTGCTCCGCCCTCGCGCAGGTGACGCACCAGGGCCCGGGTGTCCACACCGCAGATTCCCACCACCCCATGGCGGCTGAGCCACTCGTCGAGGCTGCCTTCCGCTCGCCAGCTGCTGGCCGCGGGTGCCAGCTGACGGGCGATCACCCCCCGGGCATGGGGACGATCCGCCTCCTGGTCTGCGGCGTTGACACCGGTGTTGCCCAGCTCGGGGTAGGTGAAGGTGACCAACTGGCCGGCGTAGCTGGGGTCGGTGATCACCTCTTGGTAACCGGTCATGCCGGTGTTGAACACCACTTCGCCGATGGTGGTGCCGCGGGCACCGAAACCGTGCCCGCGCAGCACCGTGCCGTCGGCCAGCACCAGCACGGCCTGATCACCGCTGGCGGGCTGGTGGGCTGGGGTGATCGCGCGCAACGGCATCGTCGGCTCTGGGTTGATCATCGGACAGCGCCAGAGCCGAGGGCCTGGCGCAGGCCCTCGAGCCGCTCCCAGGGGAGGCCCGCGGCCAGGGCGGCGAGGGCCGCCTCAAGTCCATCGGCAAAGCTGCTGCACTGGCCTGCCACCCAGAGCACCAGGGCGCTGTTCAAGGCCACCACATCCCGCTGGGCCGGGGTGCCGCGCCCCTGCAGCACCGCTTCGAGAATGGCGCGGTTGGTCTCGAGCCCGCCGCCGGCGATGGCCTCCAGCGGGGCCAGCCCCAGCCCCAGTTCGCCTGGATCGAGCTGGGCCGTTCGAATGGCGCCCTGCTCCAGCAGTCGCAGCTCGCTGGGGCCCGACAGATCGGCCTCATCGAGGCCGCTGTGGCCATGCACCACCACCGCGCGGGTCATGCCGAGGCGCCTGAGGGCGTCGGCCATGGGATCGAGCAGGTCGCGGCGAGCCACGCCCAGCACATGGGCTTCGGGCCTCAGGGGGTTGACCAGGGGACCCAGCAGGTTGAACACCGTGCGCACGCCCAGGGCCCGGCGCAGCGGGGCGAGGCCGGCGAGGGAGGGGTGCCAGCCCGGCGCAAACAGAAAGGTCACACCGACTCGGCTGAGGGCGGCCAGGGCCTGATCGGTCGGGGTCTGCAGATCGAGGCCCAGGGCCTCGAGCACATCGGCCGAACCCACCCGCCCGCTGGCGCTGCGATTGCCGTGTTTGGCCACGGCCACGCCGCAGGCGGCCGCCGTGAAAGCCACGGCCGTGGAGATGTTGAAGCCCTCATAGCCGCGCCCCACGTTGGCGCCGCCGGTGCCGCAGGTGTCAACGAGCTGCAAAGCTGGACGTTCGCCCGGCAGGGAGCAGGCCTCCCTGAGCACGGCAGCCATGGCCGCCAGCTCTTCGCCATTCACTCCCTTGGACCGTAGGGCGGCCAGCAGGGCACCGGTCATCACCGGTTCAACGGTGCCCCCCAGCCAGGCCTGCATCAGTGCAGTGGCCTGGTCAGTGTTGAGATCGGTGCCAACCAGCAGCTGCTCCAAAAGCAGCGGGGAAACGGGAGGGGTGCTCATCGCTCAGGCGTTAGGCGGTAAACGGACAGCAGGGCAACGGCAGGGGATCAGGCCGAGGATCGGCCATGACAGGCCAGAAAAAAGCCCGGGTGCAGTGCACTCCGGGCTGGGTGATGGGGACAGCTCCACTATCACCCGAAAGGGGGCTCCTTGGCGAGGGGGCGGGCCCTGATCAGTGGCTCTCCTCAGCTGTTCTCCTGATCCGTGGTGTCAAACCCCGAGCCGACCGCATCGCCGGCCGCCGGCGCTGGCCGGTACCCCGCAGCCCAGATGGCCTTGGAGCGCTCGTGCAGGGCCGCACGATCGAGCTGCCACAACCGCAGGATCTTGGCCAGGTCGTCTTGCAGGTCGGCGGCACCTGGAAAACCCTGGTAGCGCATCAGCAGCCGTGCTGCATCGACCAGGTCGGCCTCGGAGGGCTGCGCGGCGGCCAGAAGCCGGTCCACGGTCTCGCGGTCGCTGGCATGGAGCGGATGGGTCTGGTCGGAGCTGCCCATGGCGCGAGGCGGTCGGTCTTTAGGTTGGCGTTGACTCTGCCGCCCTGTCGTTGCCGATGGCTGCTCCGCGGCTGGCTCTGATCCTGCGCTACCTGCGGCCACACCGCCGCCTGGTGCTGCTGGGCATGGGCGCCCTGGTGGCGGTCAACCTGCTGAGCGTGACCATCCCGTTGCTGGTGCGGCGCGTTGTCGACGACCTGCAGGACGGCTTCGCCCTCAGCGATGTTCTCCACCAGGCCTGGCTGATCGTGGCCCTGGCCACCGTCATGGGCGGCGTGCGGCTGTGGTCGCGGATGCTCGTGTTTGGTGTCGGCCGGCAGGTGGAGGCCGATCTCAAGCAGCGCATCTTCGAGCACCTGCTGCGGCAGGAGCCCGGCTGGGTGCAGACCACCGGCAGCGGCGAGGTGATCAGCCGCGCCACCAGTGATGTCGAAAACGTGCGACGCCTGCTGGGCTTTGCCGTGCTCAGCCTTACCAACACGGCCCTGGCCTATGCGCTCACCCTGCCGGCGATGCTGGCGATCGATCCCTGGTTGAGCCTGGCGGCCGTCGGGCTCTACCCCCTGATGCTGATGGTGGTGCGCCTGTTCGGCGGCCGCATGATGCGCCAGCAGCGCCGTCAGCAGGAGGCCCTGGCCGGGCTCAGCGACCTGGTGCAGGAAGACCTCAGCGGCATCAGCGCGATCAAGATCTATGGCCAGGAGAGCACCGAGCGGGCCGCCTTCGCCGGCCGCAACCGGGTGTACCGCGATGCGGCCCTGGGGCTGGCCCGCACCCGCAGCACCCTGTTCCCGCTGCTCGAGGGGATCTCCTCCCTGAGCCTGCTGCTGCTGCTGGCCTTGGGCAGCGGCCAGCTGGAAAGCGGCCGCCTCTCGATCGGTGATCTGGTGGCGTTGATCCTCTACGTCGAACGGCTGGTGTTTCCGACCGCGCTGCTGGGCTTCACCCTCAACACCTTCCAGACCGGCCAGGTGAGCCTGGAGCGGGTGGAGGATCTGCTCGGCCGGGTGCCCAGGATTGTGTCGCCGCGGCAGCCCGCCGCCCCGGCGAGCGTGCGCCGCGGTGCGATCGAGGCACGCGGACTCACCGTGCAGTACCCGGGAGCCCAGCGGCCGGCCCTCAGCGACGTGCATTTCAGTCTCGAGTCAGGCGAGCTCGTGGCCGTGGTGGGGCCCGTCGGTTGCGGCAAGACCACCCTGGCGCGGGCCCTGGGCCGCATGGTGGAGGTGGCCCCTGGTCAGCTGTTCCTCGATGGGCTCGATGTGACAGCCCTGGAGCTCGAGGCCCTGCGCGCTCAGGTGGCCCTGGTGCCTCAGGAGGGCTACCTGTTTACCGCCACCCTGGCCGATAACCTGCGCTATGGCGACCCCGAAGCCCCCCTCAGCGCCGTCGAGCGGGTGGCCGAACAGGCCCGGCTGGCCGCCGACATCAAGGGCTTTCCCGATGGCTACCAGACCCTGGTGGGTGAGCGGGGCATCACCCTCAGCGGTGGCCAGCGCCAGCGCACGGCCCTTGGGCGGGCATTGCTGCTGGATGCCCCCTTGTTGGTGCTCGATGACGCCCTGGCCAGCGTTGACAACACCACCGCGGCCGAAATTCTCGCCTCGGTGCGGGCCCAGCGCGGCCGCACCGTGTTGATGATCAGCCACCAGCTCTCGGCCGCCGCCGGTGCCGACCGCGTGCTGGTGCTCGATGACGGTCGCCTGGTGCAACAGGGCCGCCATCAGGAGCTGTTGGCGGTGCCGGGCACGTACCGGCGCCTGTGGGAGCGACAGCAGGCTGATCAGCAATTGCAGACCCCGGTGTGACGCTGCTCTGAACGAGTGTTGCGGCCACCAGACAGCAGCCTCAGCTGTCGCTTATCTGGACGCAGACCCCCAGCGCTTGTTTGGAGCCATGGCAGCGTTCGCTCCGTCTGACCCAACCGCGCAGCGTTATCAGTTGCGCTGCACGCTCACCTTCGGTGACATCTACGCCCAGATTCTGATCTGGATGGCGGTGATCTTTGTGAGCCTGGCCGCGGGCCTGGCCCTGATGGGGGCCAGCCGCCCCATCTTTGCGCTGGTGGGGGTGGGCCTGATCCTGGTGTTGTCGCTGCCCTTCCTGCTGTTTGCCTTCACGACCACCCTGCTCAACCACATCGCCCTGGTGCCCGCCGGCAGCCCCAGCGCCGAGGGCCGCGGCTCTGCCTAGGCTCGCGCGGAGCTGCCGCGTCTTTGGTGTTTGGTCTGTTTCAGCAGGATGGCCGCTTGCAGGCCTCCGGTCAGCATGTGATTCTCGGCACCCCTATCACGGCCCCGCCCGCCGCTGGCGAAGGGGAGGCTCTCTTCGGCTGTGGTTGTTTCTGGGGGGCGGAGAAGGGGTTCTGGCGTCTGCCCGGGGTGGTCACCACCGCGGTGGGCTACGCCGGCGGCAGCTTGGACAACCCCACCTATCAGCAGGTGTGCAGCGGTCGCACGGGCCATGCCGAGGTGGTGCGGGTCGTCTGGGACCAGAGCCGCATCGGCTTCAGTGATCTGTTGAAGCTTTTCTGGGAATGCCACGACCCCACCCAGGGCGATCGCCAGGGCAACGACTGCGGCAGCCAGTACCGCTCCTGCATCGTTGTGCAGGATCCAACGCTGCTGGCGCTGGCCGAGGCCAGCCGCGACCACTACCAACAGCAGCTGCAGGCCGCCGGGTTCGGCCCCATCACCACGGAGATCCGCCACCGGGCGCCGTTCTTTGCGGCCGAGCCCTACCACCAGCAGTACTTGGCCAAGCCCGGCAGCCGCCCGTACTGCTCGGCGCAGCCCAGCGGTGTGCCGCTTGGGCCCTTCCCTGGTGCGGACTACCGGCTGGATTCACGCGTGTGGCAGGCCTTTGACTGGAGCATTCCCCATTGCGTGCTGCGCGGCGACAATGCCCCGATCGCACTGCTCTGACGCCTGTTGTTCATGCCAACTGCAGTTGCAGCCAGCACGGGTGCAGCCCTGCTGCTGGCGATGGGTTCCCCCTGGTGGGAGGACTACGCCATCAAGGAGACCTACCTCTGCTCCGAACGGGGACAGGTGGTGGTGGAGCGCAATGACGCCCAAGCGTCGTTGATCACAGGCCGGTATCGCACCACCCTGTTCCGCCAGCAGCCGGGCAGCGCTGATGCCGAGCCGATCCTCGGGATCGTGTACCGCAATGATCTGTTGACATTGATCTTGCGGGGGGATCAGATGATTCTGGAGCAGTTGCCCCAGCGCACCAGCTGCATGCGCACCGAGAGCGTTTGAGTCTGAGCCATGAACGCTGATCCGACCGCTGACATGACCGCAGACCGTTTCAAGCTGAGCCTGCGATGACCCCATTGCCTGACCGCGTTGTGTTTGTGGCGATCGTGGCCACCATCGGTCTCTGCTTTGCCCTGGCCTTCTGGACCGTGCGGCTGCGGCCGGCAGAACCTCAGCTGCAGTGGCGTGATCGCCCGGGTGCCGCGGCGGCGGCTTCCCCCCAGCAGACCCAGCCGTTGCTGGCCCTTGCCGTTCCCCGAGCGCCAAGCCTGTGACCCCCAACACCCCCACCCCGCCCGAGCCGGACGGCTACAGACCCCTTCATCCCCTGCCGCGGGGCCTGGTGGAGCTGTATGGGTTTCTGGCGGTGTTGGTGGTGCTGATCCCGGAGTGGATGGCCACTGGGGCTTTGCAGGGGTTGTTGGGGCCAGCCGCCGGCGCGGCCTTGCCAGCCCAGACCAGGGCCTGGCGACGCCTGCCTGAGCTGCGGCTCGCCAGCATGAGCCTGGCTGAGCTGCGGCTGCTGGCCCAGCAGTGGGGCCTGGGGGGGTATGCCACCCTGTCGCGCGACCGGCTGGCGGCACGGCTGCTGAAGCGCATCCGGCGCCGTGGGGAGATGGATGCACCGCTCCCATCCAGGCGTGGGGGCGCGCTGAGATTGAGGCGTCTCAACGTCGCCGCTGCCCTGGCTCTGCTGCTGCTCGGGTTCGGCCTGGTGGTGGTCGGAGCGGTGCTGTTGTTGTGATACGTTCCTTGAGCCGGGGCGTAGCGCAGCTTGGTAGCGCACCACTTTGGGGTAGTGGGGGTCGTGGGTTCAAATCCCGCCGCTCCGATTCCTTTCTCGGCACAACCCGCTCAGCCAGGCTGAAGCGTGTGCAAACTGCCGGCTTCCCCAGCCGGTCCC
>Ga0194124_10004744_pt1 | contig 13052 bp, 10 predicted proteins | sample TA2KigCas0mmetaG_FD_148605 | JGI IMG/M metagenome (GOLD analysis project Ga0194124, IMG submission 148605) | Freshwater microbial communities from Lake Tanganyika, Tanzania - TA2015031 Kigoma Deep Cast 0m | ecosystem: Environmental > Aquatic > Freshwater > Lake | place: Tanzania: Lake...
CAGGTTCATAGGTACAAATGGCAATTATTAAGTTGGGAATATTCTGATCAACATCAATGGTAACAATACCACCATCATAATTAGAAAATATGGCGAGATTACCATTTTGGTTACAAATTGTTTGGCTCTTCGAATTAAAAATTGAAAGGAAGCAAATGATCGTTAAAGAGTATTTTAAAATTAATTTCATTTTAATAGTGACTTATATTCATTTATTTATGTTGCATGGATCAATAATTTAATATAGCTTGAATGGCATCATTAACACGTTCAACATTGGTAAGCAAGACAGCCTCAAGCGTACTATTCAACGGAATTGCAGGTGTATCCTTCGACCCAACTATTGAAATAGCCGAATCCAAAAATTCAAAATTATCACGCTGTATTCTTCCTGCTAATCCCAACGAAAAAGAACACTCGATAGATTCTTCCGTAACAATTATAATTCTTCCGTGTTTTCTGCATAATGCATTCATGGCTTCGTGGTCTAAAGGATTAATGCTTCTAAGATCTAAAATTTCCACTTGTCCTGGGAAATTTTTTGCAGCTTCTAGAGTCCAATAAACTCCTCGACCGTATGTTATTACGCCTATTGATTTTCCTGATTGAATATGCTCTTCTTCTGCGTGTAAAACTGTTCTCGCTTTTCCAATTGGAATGATATAATCTTCGCTAGGTTCAATAGACATGGCACCTTCTGTTCCAGGTATTTTCGACCAATAAAGGCCTTTATGCTCCAAAATTACAACTGGATTTGGATCGTAAAAAGCCGCTTTCATCAATCCTTTCAAATCAGCTCCAGTAGAAGGGTAGACTACTTTAATTCCTCGAATATTGGCTAAAACGGATTCAACACTCGATGAGTGATAGGGTCCTCCTGAACCGTAAGCACCTATCGGAACTCGAATTACACAGCTAACAGGCCATTTTCCGTTCGATAAATAATAGGAGCGGGATACTTCTGTGAATAACTGGTTCAATCCAGGCCAAATATAATCCGCAAATTGAACCTCCACAAATGGTTTCAAACCAACTGCTGACATTCCAACGGTGGAACCTATAATAAATGCTTCTTGAATAGGTGTGTTGAAAACCCGGTTGTCTCCATAAGTTTGAGCCAAAGTTGCCGCTTCTCGGAAAACTCCACCAAGTCTGCCTCCAACATCCTGACCATAAAGAAGAGCCTCAGGATGTGCTTGCATGATTTCTCGAACAGCAAAAAGCGCGGAATCAACCATTACCGTTTTTTTCTTTCCCTTTGGCTCGCGCTCACCTTTTTCCTCTGTTATTGGTGTGGGTGCAAAGATAAAATCTATGCTGCTTTCGGGCGAAGGGTCCTCCGCATTCAAGGCACGATCGTAATCGGCATCTACTAATTTTTGAACATCTGCTTCTGTATTTATAAAGTATGACAACGGCGAACCTTGTGCCTCCAGTAATTTTTTCAATTTCGGATGGGGATCCTCTTTCGCATCCTCTTCCAGATCATCGCGATACCACTCCTTGCGAACACCTGATGTATGATGACCCAACAGAGGAACTTTTGCATGAATAATGAAAGGTCTTCTTTCTTTTCGAACAAGTTCGAATACCTCTTGAATGCAAGTATAGGATTCCGCAAAATCGCTTCCGTCAATACTTCTGACCTCGATTCCTTTAAATCCTTTTGCGTAATGAGAAATATCTTGAGCCCTCGTCTCCGCTGCATTAGCAGAGATGTCCCAATCGTTATCCTGAACTAAATAAACAATTGGAAATTTCTTCAAGGCGGCCATTTGAAACGCTTCAGAAACTTCTCCTTCAGTACAAGAAGCATCGCCGAGCGAACAGACAACCACAGGAGCCTCCTCCCATGATTTGTAATCAACTAATTTTTCTTTCTCCTTGTATTGTATTCCCATCGCAACACCGGTAGTTGGAATAGCTTGCATTCCGGTAGCCGAAGATTGATGCGGAATCTTAGGCATATCCTCCCTGTTCAATGAAGGATGTGAATAATACGTTCTTCCACCAGAAAATGGGTCATCTTTTTTCGCAAATAATTGAAGCATGAGCTCATAAGGAGTCATACCTATGCCAAGTAATATACTATCGTCCCGATAGTATGGGGCAATCCAATCATGTGGTTTGAGTTGCATGCCAACGGCCAATTGAATGGCCTCGTGGCCACGGGATGTGGCATGTACATATTTTGCGGTAATATCCTTATTGGCCTCAAATTTATCAGACATCGTTTTGGCTGTTAACATGAGACGATAGGCTCTCTTTAGTTCCTTTTCACTTATAATTCCCTTGTTTTTGGCCATTGTAGGTTTTAGGAGTCCAAAGATACAAATTCTATTTGACTGCCGGTTCGAGGAGTGTCAATGCGCCTGTATCTGCATCCATTTCAACTTCGACGCCAACGGGTAGCGTCCATTTATTAATAACATGCCCAATGGGAGAGCCGTAGCTCACAGGGATTTGTAATTCTGAAAAATGTTCGCGAATAACCTCGATAGTCGGCATAGATTCATCGGGTTTTTCTGCCAAGCACTTTGAGCACTGTCCGAAAATTATACCATTGATATGAGTGTAGCCGGTTGACAGCTTAAAATGAGTCAATAAGCGATCTATCACGTACGGCTCTTCGTTTGTTTCTTCAAGAAACAAAATTGAATTTTCTGGGAATTCAAAATACGGACTTCCAATCACCGCACTTAAAACGGAAAGATTTCCTCCAATTAGCCTCCCTCGAGCCTTTCCTCCATGAATGGTAACAAAGGTATTAACTGCCGATTGATCCAGTGGGAATGAATAATTTTCCCCAATGCATACAACACGCTTAAAAATATCTGTGGAGAATTCATTCCAAGAATTGACACCCACCAAGCCATGAAAAGTGATCAATCCCGTTTTAATGTAAATAGCAACGAGTAAACTTGTTATATCGCTAAAACCCATCAGAACTTTTGGATTAGATTGAATAATAGAATAATCGAGTTTATCAAGTAAACGAGCACATCCCCAACCACCTCGCATAGTAATAATTGCATCAACAGTCGGATCCGAGAAAAATGAGATAAGCTCAGTAGCCCTTTCCTCGTCAGTTCCCGCTAAATACCCTTTTTTTTTTGTCAATGTTTCACCAAGTACTACTAAAAATCCCATTTTCTTAAGAAGCTCCTCGAAACGAACAACATCCTGCGGGTCCCAAATGGCTCCGCCGGGTGCCGTTACCGCAATTTTGTTTCCTAATTCTAGTTTTTTTGGTTTGTTTACGCCAAGCGCAGTGGATGTATCAATGTCCATTATATTTAATTCTGGTAATACAATCGACCCAAGTCCTAAAAGAGAACTTGATTTTAAAAAATGCCTACGGGATAAAAAACTCATCAATCAAAGATACGAAATGGAAATTTGTAAATTAAATTTGTCATCTGTAAATGATGACATGTTAGGATTGAAAATGGCAACAGACCCGAGATGGGTTAACATCGTTGAAAAGAATATTGAAGAGATTTTAGTTGATCATGCATTTTGTGAGCAAAAAGCAGCGAGTAACGCGATTTCAATAATCGTTCAATACCCGCACTACACAGACTTAGTGCAAGCCATGACTGCCATCTGTCAAGAGGAAATGGAACACTTTGATTTGGTTCACGCAAAGCTTTTGGAGCGAGGCCTCACTTTAGGGTTCGAACGCAAAGATCCATACGTCAGTGACCTGAGTGAATATCTAAGGCGCAATAAAACCAATAGTACACAAAAAGGGATGTTCGTAAACAAAATGCTTTTCGCAGCGATGATTGAAGCGCGAAGCTGTGAGCGTTTTAAAATATTGTCGGAAGAATTGAAAGATGAAGACCTCAAATCGTTCTATCGTGGATTGATGGAGAGTGAAGCGAGGCATTACACAACCTTCTTAGGATTCGCGAGAAAATATGGTAAAGGAATTAAGGTTGATAAATGTTGGCAAGAATTCCTTGAATTCGAAGCTAGCCTGATGGAAAAATATGGTAAAAAAGAAACAATGCACGGTTAGTGACTTGTTTTTCACTTACATCAGAAATGTACGATTAAACCCGCTGAAACCATTTTTGTAGTAGGTGCAGTGTTTTTTTCGAACACATTCGATAAGCCATAATTTACATACAGACTTACCTCATCGTAGCCTAAAATCGCAACGGCATGAGCTGTGAAAGGTCTGAAATTAAAATCGCCTTTTGTATTGGTCACATCGTTACCAACTTTCGTACGCCAACTAGAACCTAATCTTAAACCTCCAACCATTCCAACGGATAGGTGCCATGCTTTTTTCGGATCTTTATTTGAACACAATTCAAGAAGAAGTGGAGCTTGAATATATGCCGATCGTAAAGTACTACGTTTGTATTCCGAATTCGATGGACTTGCGTATAAAATAGAGTCATTGTAGTTCAAATCGATCGTATTATTATCAAGAGTAAATCGGTTCCATTTGAATCCAAGTCCGGTGGTCACCCCAATGTGATTTTTATAAACTGGGAATCGTTTTTCAAGTACATTAAATTGTACTTCATAACTTTTTACGTAGTCGAATTTTAAATAAGAAGCATCCGTTTCATTCGTAAAACTTCCCGTTTCATTGAGCATGCCATTGGAGCCGTAACTGAGCCCCGACCAATACGATTTCGGTTTAGGAGTTTTTATTTTCTTGTGTGATTTGCGAGCGTGTTTGTGATCCGAATAATTTTCATCCTCGTGATCCATTCTTATTTCTTGGTCTATGATGACTTTACGTTTTCCGCCGTTGTCCCTCTTTGAGGATTTGTCTTTGTTTTCAATGATGACAATTCTCATGTTTCCAAGTTTGATTTTTACGGAATCTTCCTTGCTTGATTCATTTTCAATTTTTACATCAAAATCATCGGTAAATACGGAGTCCATTGATAATCCAAATTTTCTAATTTCTGACATTCCTTCGAGGTTGTAAAATGATTTTAGTGTTTCTTCAATTAGAGAATCGAGATTACCTTTCATTCCGCCCAGTTCAAAAACTAGGGTATCGTCGCCACTGATATGAACTATTCTATTTTCATTTTTTTGAGCATGGATAGTAATTGATGAAAAAACAATTGCCAAGGTTAGTGTAAGCAATTTAGTTAAAGCTTTTAAGTTCATAAAGTAAATTTTAATCACAACAAAGAGTCCAAAAATAAATTTATAGAAAGCGTAATAATTAATGAAGTTAGTGAATATAAAATTACCAAGAATTGTCAGTTTTATTTTTTTTGTTAAAGAAATTTAAAACATTATTCACTACTTTCGATACAAATACATTTTACATGACACTGAAGGAAACAATAGGCGCAGTTGAAAAATTCCATGACGCTTTTGGGATTGAGAATAATTATTCTCCAACTGTGAACTTATCAACGGAAGAAATTGCACTAAGACATCGTTTAATGCAAGAGGAGAATGATGAATATGAAGAGGCTGCAAAAAATGGTGACCTAGTGGAAGTTGCAGATGCATTGGGAGATCAATTGTACATTTTATGTGGAACAATTTTAAAGCATGGCCTTCAAAATAAAATAGTAGAAGTATTCAACGAGATTCAACGGTCTAATATGAGTAAATTAGATGAAAATGGTAAACCAATTTATCGAGAAGATGGTAAAATCATGAAGTCTAGCAATTATTTTAAACCAAATATTGAAAGGATACTTGCGAACGACTAGTTTTCCACTTTCAAACTTTCATTACTTTTTTTCTCTTATTTTAAATCTGCGAAATCATATGTTTATTTTCGTGGTTGAAACAAAGCAATGAAAGATATTTCAATTTACTTCACACCTTTAAAAGAATCGGGAGACTGGAACGATTTTCAGTTGGGTTCAATAATCGAGAAATACGATTCATCATTTCCATCCATAGAAAAAGATGCCATTGCAATTCTCTATATTCCAGAATTTAGAGGAAGTAAAATGATGAATATACACACCGATAGCTCTCGTTTTAGAAGTTGTTTGTATGGACTGAATAAAGGAATAAATTGGCATAAAAAAATTTATGACCTTGGGGATATTCTTCCGGGAAATGAGTTTAAGGATTCAGAACTAGCACTGAGAGAGGTCGTATTTGAATTAGTTAAGAATCGAGTCATACCAGTTATCATTGGTGGATCGCAGGATCTGACATTTTCCATTTACTTGGGATTTGAAAAACTTGAACAACTGGTAAATATTTGTACTGTTGATTATTCACTTGATCTTGGCGATCCCGAAAAAGACATCGAAGAACAAGGCTTTTTGGGCAAAATTCTATTTCGCCGCCCATGTTTTCTTTTCAATCATGCAAATATTGGTCTTCAAATTCCCTACACGAACGAGCGTGAATTGGGGCTCTTTGAAAAATTATATTTTGATGTTTGTCGCTTGGGAGAATTTAATGCCGACTTTAGATTAGCAGAACCACATCTCAGAAACGCCGACATTGTAAATATTGATTTTAATTCAATAAAGGCATCGGAAACAAATGACACTTCTGGCTTGCCGAATGGATTCTATGCCGAGCAGATTTGCCAAATATCAAAATATGCAGGGAATTCAGATAAATTAAATTGTTTCTCCCTGTTTAATTACCAAAATTTCAGCAAACTAGGAGATGAAATGATTGGTCAAATACTTTGGTATTTTGTGGATGGTGTTCAAACGAGAATTGGAGATTTCCCCTCGGTTAGCAGAAAAGAATATACAAAGTTTACGGTTGTATTGGATAATGCGGGTACTCATGAAATCATTTTTTTAAAGAGTAATAAATCTGCAAGATGGTGGATGGAAGTTCCATATCCGCCTCAAAAAGGAGCTAAGTACGAAAGACATTACTTTGTGCCTTGCGATAAAATTGATTACGAAAATGCGATGAACAACGAAATGCCAAATCTGTGGTGGAAAACTTATCAAAAACTTTCATAGATAAATTTGAGAATTATTTTCTATTTCAATTTTTATACATATTTTAGCGCGTTGTTTTGTTAACTCAAATTCAATTTAAAAAAAATATTAATGATAATTTTTACATCAAAACGTGAAACCAGGTATTAACAGTTAAATCAACAGTATGCGGTTAAAGTTTAAATTTTCAGTTTTGTTTTTTGCTTCAGTGATATATAATTCATGGGGGCAACAGGATAAGCTACTTACCCATTTTATGTATGACAAAATGAGTATTAATCCCGGCAAGACTGGAATGGATATTAGTAACGGTATCTGCGCTACAACGATGTATCGCAATCAATGGGATAAAGTGAACGGAGCACCGAATTCTGCGATTTTAAATGTTGAAGCTAACTTAGAAAAATTCTTTCCTGGCGGTATTGGAATTTCCTTTTATCACGATGCGATCGGTTTTGCCCGTCAAAATAGTGCTCTTCTAAATTACTCCTATCCTATATCATTGGGTAACTATGGATCTCTCGGTTTAGGGATAGGTGTTGGCCTCTTGAATTATGGAATGGATCCTGAATGGGTTCCTCCGACCTCAACGCCAGACAACTTTCTCCCGGATGGGTTTTCTGCAAATAATATTGACTTAAATTTTGGAGTGTATTTTCAAGGCAAGGACTTTTATGCAGGAGCGTCGTCTACACACCTCTCAGCGAGCCTTCTCGAAAATACGATTTCTAATGCGGCAAACACAATTCAGTCATATCAGACGGCAAGACATTATTACCTTATGGGGGGTAAAACTTTTGACGGAGTTCTCGGTGGTACAATCGATGCTCAATTGTTACTAAGAACTGATTTAGTGAAATTTTCAGGGGATATTAATGCACGTTATTTATATAATATTGGAAATAATAGCCAAGTTTATGGTGGTTTGACCGTTCGTACCTCGGATGCAATTGCAATCATGTTAGGTTACTCTCCGTTTTCAAATTTCACTTTTGGTTATTCCTATGATTTAACCGTGCTAAATAAATTAAATTCAATTTCTAGAGGCTCCCATGAAATAATGGTCAAATATTGTTTGTCACTGCCTGAGCCTCCGACGCAAAGTTCACGTCACCCTCGATGGTTGTAAAAATAAGTTAAATTGAATGTAACCATTTATGTTGTTACCACGTTACTATCGAAATTAAGTTTGTGAAGTGAGTTTAACTGGAGAATGAGATATTAAAATAAGACAAAATGAGAAAAATAGTTTTTATAGTATTATTATTGCCACTGATATATGCTTCGAAGTGTTCCACTGTTGAGGGTGAATTAGTTGGCGTAAGACCCCGGGCAACATTTTATCCAGAAGTTCTAGGGCCAGGTAAAGTTCCTTATGGTATGGTGTACATACCTACACAGGGCTATCAATCCGGCGGCCAAGATGACCAGGACATTATGGGACTGCACACAGCTCTTCGAAAAACGGTTTCAATTCAGGCGTTTTACATGGATGCCACTGAAATCTCTAATAATGAATACAGACAGTTTGTTCACTGGGTGAGAGATTCAATCGCGCGCGAAAAGTTATACCGAAGAAGCTATGGTGAAGATGCAGAGCGTTGGGTAAATGTGCCCGATGACTTTTTTAGAGAACCATACAGAACACTAATGGATATGGGATCGGATGTACAAGGCGGAAATACACCATTCCAAATTTTTAATGACTCCACGAATAACGCTGAATTTGATAAATCATTGATTTCCCTTCTCAATGGAAATGACAAAAAGTTAAAGTCTGGAAGAGTTATTAACGGTTTGGAGGCGAAGAAAGAGAAAACTAAGTTTAAAGAGTTTTATAGTACTGTTAAAAGAAAAGATGTACCCATTTCGGACGTTACAATTACCCCTGAAGAATTGCAATCCATATTTATGCAATATTCTGCTGATAAAAGAGTCATTGGTAAGAAGACCAAGGCGGGTGATTTTGATTACGAATCGAGCATCAAAAATTTCCCAATTAATCAAGGTGGACGAGTCGATAATCGCAAATATTTTACTTTAAATTGGGAGGAGAGAATTGACTACAATGACTTTGAAACCTCTGTTCTCCTCTCAGATATGTATTACAGCAGAGAGGAAAGATATAACAACCGAAAAGAGATAGATACGCGCTTACTATTCTACGACTATTATTGGATAGACTTTCAAGAGGCAGCTAAACGAGGCAAAATTTTAACCAGTTCCTACGACGCAAGAAATACATTCGCATACTCAAAATTACAGTCAGGAGATATAGATAATTCAACAGAAAATAATTTTTACAAACGATCGAAGCGTGAACCTTTAGGTAAAGATTACAAGCAAGACGACTTACATAGGTCAACATTGGATCCAACTGGAGAGTTTGTTTGGGTAGATACAACAACCTCTCAAAATAATCAGTGGAACAGCGAGCTTGGAGACGTAGATGCATCTTCGGGAACTGTAAATGCCGTGGACAGAAAAGCATATATGCTAAATGATTCCTCAAAACTTTATAAAACCTCCTTACGAAATCCAGGACAAGATTTGGATTTAGGTTATACAAATTCAAAGGGTCAGCACAATGCATTGCGCGGTCATACAGATAGAAGTAGGTTCATCATCAAGGAGCGCATAAATGTTTATCCAGATACCTTGTGTTGGGTGAGAGATTTTTCATATTCATTCAATGAACCAATGTCCCAGAACTATTTCTGGAATAATGCATACGACAATTATCCGGTTGTTGGAGTTACCTGGTCACAGGCAAAGGCATTTTCAGTTTGGAGAACGCAAATCTATCACACCTGGTTGCATGATCAAGGAGAGGTTTATGTGAATGACTTTAGGCTACCTACCGAATCTGAATGGGAAGGAGCTGCTCGGGGTAATTTGGACTTATCTCCATACCCATGGGGTGGTCCGTACATTAGAAACGCTGCTGGTTGTTTTATGGCAAACTTCAAACCAATGAGGGGCAGATATTTCGAGGACGGTGGCTTTCATACTGTGAAAGTTTACTCTTATAATCCCAACGCATTTGGATTATATTGTATGGCGGGGAATGTCGCTGAATGGTGTTCGAACACATTCGATGAGTCTATGTACGAATTTGCACACGATTTAAATTTTTATTATGACTATCAAGCGCTTGATGGAGACCATCGAGCAAAGAAGAAAAAAGTAATCAGAGGAGGGTCGTGGAAAGATATTGGATATTATCTACAAAATGGCGTCCGAACCTTTGAATATCAAGACTCAGCGAAGTCTTACATAGGTTTCAGAAATGTAATGACCCATTTAGGTCGAGGTGGTATCGACTTAGATAAGGAAAGTGGGGAGGAAATACAAACGGATATTCCAATGAAATAAGTGTAAATTATTAACTTTTAATATTAAGAAAATGAGTGGTAAAGGTGGTTTTTTCGGATCAAGAAAGTATAAATTATTTGTAAAGTATGTTTCAGGTTTTGGGGCATCGGTAGTAATTGTAGGAGCATTATTTAAAATAATGCACTGGCCAGGATGTGATGTAATGTTAATTCTGGGGCTACTGACTGAAGCTGGTATCTTTGCCTTCATCGCATTAGAACCTATGCAAGAAGAATTAAAATGGGAACGTGTATTTCCCGAATTGAATCTAGATGAAAAAGATGAAAATAACCGGCTTTTACCGCTACTTAAGAAAAGTGCTGGAGGTTCAGTTGCCGGCGAAATTGCCGATAAGTTAGATAAAGCAGGCATTGACAATGCGTTATTGACAAGATTAAAAGATAGCATGTCAAACCTTTCGGACAATGCACGATCTCTTGGGGCTGTGTCAACGGTTGCTGGTGCCACGGATGCATATGTCCAAAATCTCGAAAATGCTTCTTCGGGTTTAAATAAACTTACAGAACAGTATGCCCAATCCGCTAACGTTATTGCGGGTATAACAGCTGATGGTGGCGGAAACTTTGGCTCTGAAATGCAGCGGCTTGGTCAAAATCTCGCTGCTCTAAATAACGTTTACGAATTGCAATTGAATACTTCTCAAGAGTATCTGAATAGTCTTGCGAGTATGAATACGCTTCAGGAAAGCATTAAAAATATTATGACGGATTTAGCATCTACAGCCAAGGATACCCAGGCATACAGGGATAATATGGCTTTGTTATCACAAAACCTCGCAGATCTGAACAACGTGTATGGTAACATGTTGAAAGCAATGAGAGGTTAAGCGATCTTAATTTTAAGTTATTAATTTAAAAAATTAGAAATTATGGCAGGTGCTAAGGAAACGGTAAGACAGAAAATGATCGGGATGATGTACTTGGTACTAACGGCACTTTTGGCGTTGAATGTATCAAAGCAAATTCTGGATGCATTTGTAGAGATTGAACGTAATATTCAACAGGCTACTTTGACTCAACTTGAAAAGGGTAACGACGATAGAAAAGTTATCGAAGCAAATATCGATCAAGCAAAAAGAGAAATGGAACAGGGTAAGGAAGGAGCAAAGGAGAAATATGAAAAATTATTGCAGTATCGAAAAATCATGAATACTATCGATGCTGATGCAGCAAAATTGATAAAGTTAATAGATGATGCTAAATTACTAATCCTTGAAAAATCTGGTGAAGATATAAGTACGGTAGGAGATGGTAATAAGGATGTTATTTTGTGGAAACCATATGACACTAAGAATCCACTTAAACCTGCTGAATTAAATTTATCAGCTGTTCAAGCAAAAGACAACTTCGATGTACCAATTATGGAACTGATAGGTTCGGAAATATCATCAATTGATGAATCCAAGCCAGGTATGGCAATTTGGAAAGCATTATTGGCTTATAGAAAATCAATTTTGATGAACGTAGGAACGTATGCTGATGGAAAGAATAATTGGCAAATAAAAAATGTGACAGATATAAACCAGTTTGAAAAAATTAAGGATTTGAAAGACAAAATTTCAGCCATGTTAAAAGGTGGTGGTAATAAAGCTAATCCTAGAGATTTAGACCGACTGAGTGAAATATATGAAGTTTTAACTAAATTAGAAAAGGCTGATCATCATGAGGTTAAGGATATTCATTGGTTAGGAAGAACTTTTGATCACGCCCCATTGGTTGGTGCATTAGCCTCTCTTTCTTCACTTCAAAATGATGTTCATAGTGCGAGAGCAAGGGCTTTTGCTTTATTGAAAACTAAACTAGAAGGTGGTGCATACTCGTTTAATAAGGTTACTGGGATGGCGTTTCCATCAGCAGCGGTTGTTGACCCTAATGGTGAATTTAATGTGACTGTGTTTGTTGGAGCCTACGATACCGACAAAAAACCTAAGGTTCAGTCAATAAGTGGCGGAGGTACACTTGTTGAAACTAAAGAAGGAATGGCGGTATATAAGTTTAAAGCTCCTTCGCAAGGTGATGTTAATGTTGGAGGTAAGGTAGGTGTACCTGATACATATGGAAATGTAACAGAATGGTTGGATTTTGCTACATCTGTAGCAGTTAACTCATCCGGTGGGTCTGGCTCAATAGGGCTACCAGAAGTTGCTGTATTATATGCTGATTGGGATAATAAAATAACAGCTGCAGCATCAGGTGCTGGTGTTAAAGATGTTAGTGTTACTGTAGATGGGAGACAATGTCGAAAAAAGAGCACAAAATATGGAAAAGACACTTATATTGCAAATGTTGTTGCTTCAGCTAAATCAAGGACATCTTCGATTGTAGTTACGGCCAAAGATGTTAATGGAAAGACTCTATCGACAACTAAACAAACAGGGGTTATTAAACCGTTTCCAACTCCTAAGTTGAGTAGAACAGAGTTATCTAAAGCTGGTGGGCAATTATTGTTGGAACTTGATGGTATGCTCGAGGGAGTTAAGTTCGAGGTGACGGCTATTACAATCAATGGCCAGAGAATCAATGGAAGCATCGTGCCAGGAACTGTATTAAGACCCTTTTCAACTGGCTCTGTAGTTGGTTGTGATATTTTTTATCGTAGAATAGATAATGGTAAAACAGGCGTATTTCCAGGAAGTTTTAAAATAAGATAGATATGATATACAAAAATCTTCTAAATTGTCCAGTTTCGTTGGTGTTTATTTTATCAGCTAATTTAGCTTTTGTCCAAACTCCAAAAAAA
>Ga0194124_10004756_pt1 | contig 13026 bp, 15 predicted proteins | sample TA2KigCas0mmetaG_FD_148605 | JGI IMG/M metagenome (GOLD analysis project Ga0194124, IMG submission 148605) | Freshwater microbial communities from Lake Tanganyika, Tanzania - TA2015031 Kigoma Deep Cast 0m | ecosystem: Environmental > Aquatic > Freshwater > Lake | place: Tanzania: Lake...
AGAAGGTTGGTTGAATCCATCGGCAACTTCCGATGAAGAAAAATCAGTATCCGCTGAAACTCTTTCTTCTACCGCAAGTGATGAAGATGAAGCACCATTTGATACAACTCCATCAAAGAAAGCAGCACCTGCGCCAGCTAAGAAATTAGATGATGTAGCAGCAGCATTTGATGACCTTTTCAATTCATAAAATAAGTTATAAAGAATATGGCAAAAGCAACTAAAGAAGTTGATTTGGCATCAATACTTGCCGAATCACTCAACAAACAATCAAAGGACCAAAGAGTAGCATTCTTTTTGGATTCTGATGAAGCACCTACAAATGTGGACGGTTGGATTTCAACTGGAGCATCATTGTTGGATGTTGCCATCTCCAATAGACCTTATGGGGGTTTGCCTGTTGGTAGAATTGCCGAAGTGACAGGACTTGAACAAAGTGGTAAATCATTATTATCAGCACACTTACTTGCCGAAACACAAAAGTTAGGTGGTATCGCTGTGTTGATTGATACTGAAAACGCCGTAAGTAGAGAGTTCTTAGAAGCTATCGGAGTTGATGTATCTAAAATGTTGTATGTAGCAGCTGAGACTGTTGAACAATGTTTTCAATACACCGAAACAATCATCGAAAAAGTAAGAACACAATCCAAAGATAAGTATGTAACGATTGTAGTGGACTCCGTTGCCGCTGCATCAACAGAAAAAGAAATGGAGGCTGATTATGGTAAAGATGGTTACGCTACTGATAAAGCAATTATTATCTCTAAAGCAATGCGTAAAATTACCAACTTAATTGGTAGACAGAAAATCACATTGGTTTTCACAAATCAGTTAAGACAGAAAATGAACGCAATGCCTTTCTCTGACCCTTGGACAACTTCAGGTGGTAAAGCAATCGCTTTCCATGCTTCAGTTCGTTTGAGGCTAAAGAGTATGGGTACTATAAAATCTAAAGAGAATGGTAATGAGAGAATCGTAGGTATCAAAGTACGTTGTCAAGTAGTAAAGAATAGGATGGGACCGCCGTTACGTTCCGCCGATTTTGATATCTTCTTTGACAGAGGAATTGATAACTATGGAGCGTGGTTAGCAATAATGAAGGATAATGGTATTGTAAAACAAAGCGGAGCTTGGTATGAGTATATTGATACTGATTCCGGCGAAGTGATTAAATTTCAATCTAAAGATTTTCCTCCAACATTAGAATCTAACAACCAACTCAAAGAACAAATCTATAAAAAGATTTGCGAAACAACAATTTCACAATACAAAAAAGATTCACTTGATACTGATAGTTTGATTTCAGACTCAGAAGTAATAGGTGATTAATGTTACAAACAAATGAAAGAGCTATACAAACAATTACTTAATGAGGTAGAAGCAGAACATGATGCCAACATCCAAAGGGTGAGGAATGGTAGAGTTCTTATCATAGATGGACTAAATACCTTCATCCGTAGCTGGACAACTAATCCTACAATGAATGAGGATGGTGAACATACGGGTGGAGTTATTGGTTCATTAAATTCAATCGGAAGTCAAATCCGACAATTTAATCCTACAAGAGTTATTTTATCTTTTGATGGTAAAGGTGGTTCTAAAAGTAGGAAAGAATTATTTGAAGGCTATAAAGCTGATAGAGGTAAAAATCGTTTTAGGGTAAATCGTCAATACCCAGAAATGATGTCTCAGGAAGATGAGCAACTTTCAATGAAAAGGCAATTTGTATGGTTGGTGGACTTATTAGATAGTTTACCAATTACAACAATGATATATGATGGTATTGAAGCAGATGATGTAATCGGACATATTGCTAAGCATGTATTAGCAGAAGATGAGGAATGTTATATTGTTTCAACCGATAAAGATTTTTTACAATTAGTAGATGAGAAAACATTTGTGTACTCACCAACTAAAAAGAAACTTTACAATAGAGAAACTGTAAAAGAAGAATGGGGAATGTATCCACAAAATCTACTTTTATTTAGAACATTAGATGGTGATAACTCTGATAATGTGCCTGGCGTAAAAGGATGTGGGTTAAAGACAGTTCTTAAAAGATTTCCTGAATTATCAGAAGATAGAGAAATATCCTTTGATGAGTTTTTTCAACTATGTGAAGATAAAAAAGGAGATTCAAAAATCTACGAAGATATTCTTGCAGCTAAAGATGATGTTCTAAGAAATAGACAAATTATGCAATTGCAAGAACCGCATATCAATACAAATACCAAATTGAAAATTAATGATAGATTCGCTGAATCAAATCGAAAGTTTGATAAGATGGAATTTATAAAAGCCGCTATGAAGTATAAAATCCTTCAAAATTGGAAAGACATAAACGATTGGTTAAAATCAACTTATACAAATATAATAGTTAAATAATTTGGTAAAACTACCAAATTGTTGTATATTTGTAATCCAATTAAATTATGCACAGCGAAGATACACTTTCCAAATATGGGCAATCATTTCAAACAAAAGTAATATCTGCTTTGCTTACGGATGAAAGAATGATGGATACACTTTCAGATGTTATCCATAAAAAGTTTTTTGAATCCGAAGCTAACAAATGGATAGTTGAAGAAATTGCATCCCATCATAAAGAGTATAACAAAATACCTTCGCTAGATGTATTTAAAGTTCAAGTCACAAAACTTGATAATCAATCACTTCAAAAAACAATTGTTACTCAACTCAAAGAAGTATATAATCAAATTGGTAATACTGATTTAGCTTATATCAAAGATGAGTTTACCTCATTTTGTATTAATCAAAACTTAAAAAATGTAATAGTACAATCCATAGATTTATTAAAATCAGGCAATTATGATAAAATCAAAGACTTAGTTGATAAAGCAATGAAAGTTGGAATTGATTCTGATTTAGGTATGGATTATCTTATTGATTTTGAAAAGAGGTATGATGAAACAAAAAGAGATACTGTAGCTACCGAATGGAGTTGTATAAATGAACTTATGAATGGTGGTTTGGGTCCTGGCGAATTAGCAGTGGTAGTAGCACCATCTGGTGTTGGTAAAACTTGGGTATTATGTGCTTTAGGAGCAGCAGCTGTAAAAGCTGGAAAGACTGTGGTACATTACTCATTAGAATTATCACAAGAGTATGTTGGTTTAAGATACGATACGGTATTTTCTCATATCGCTTCACATGAATTGGCAGATATGAAAGAGAAAGTATTAACAGCCTTAAAAAAACTTAGAGGTAAACTTAAAATAAAATACTTCCCACCCAAAGCAGCAAGTTCAAAAACTATACAAGCTCACTTAGAAAAGATGATAGCAGCCGGTAATAAGCCCGATTTAGTTATTGTGGATTACGCTGACCTATTACTATCACATTCAAACAAATCCGATAGTACATACGCTGAGCAAGGTGGTGTTTATATTGATTTAAGAGGTATGAGTGGTGAATTAGGAATTCCAATTTGGACAGCATCACAAACTAATCGTTCAGCAATTGATTCGGAAGTTATTGAAGCAGATAAAATTGCAGATTCTTACGCAAAAGTAATGAATGCAGATTTTATTATGAGTTTAAGTAGAAAGTCTAAGGATAAACTTAATAATACAGCAAGAGTGCATATTATGAAAAATCGTTTTGGACAAGATGGTATTACTTTCCCAGCAAAGATGGATACTACACATGGTACATTAGATGTTTATACAGCCACATCCGCTGATGGTATGTTAGCAACTAAGGAAAGTGCAAGTGGTGCCGAAATGGAAAGACAATTGTTACATAAAAAGTATATGGAAGCAATGCCTATTGGTAAAAAAACAAATACTAATATGGGATTAGGATAAAACAAAAAAAACAAAAATTATGAAAAGTCAAGAATTATTTGAACAAATGAAAGCTCTATTTACAACTTTTGAATCTGAGCACAATGGTACTAAGAAAGTAAATAAAGGAAGAGCAAGAAAGGCAATTGGTGAATTAAAAAAACTCATCACAGCTTATAAGAAAGCTTCGACTGAAGAGCAAAAAGCAGCATAAATAAAGGGGAGTAATTCTCCCCTTTCTTATGTTTTAATAGGTTGGAGTTTTGACACTTAAATTTATTTTATAAAAAGTGGATTTTTTATCCACAAACCTGTATGGTTTAGTGAGTGACACCATATTTATTTTTTTATTTTCGGGTTTTTCTGAGAAAAAAATACAAACTCACATTTTAACATCTAAAACATTATGGACATTTCACAAAGGCTTTTATCGGATATTACGGTGTATATGAAATATGCTAAATACAAATCGGATTTGAAAAGAAGGGAAACTTGGACGGAATTAGTTACACGTAATATGGAAATGCATATAAAAAAATATCCTAATTTAAAAAAAGAAATTAAAGAAAATTACAAATTTGTATTTGATAAAAAAGTTTTACCTTCTATGCGTTCTATGCAATTCGCAGGTAAACCAATTGAAATAAGCCCAAATAGAATTTACAATTGTGCTTTTGCACCGATTGATGATTATAGAGTATTTGCAGAAATTATGTTCCTACTATTAGGTGGGACAGGTGTAGGATACTCAGTACAAAAACATCACGTAGAACAATTACCTGAAATTCGTAAGCCCAATGCAGATAAAACAAGAAGATTTCTTATTGGTGATTCTATTGAAGGTTGGGCAGATGCTATTTCAGTTTTAATTAAAGCATACTTTTTTGGTGGAAGTAAGCCTGTATTTGATTTTAGGGATATTAGACCTAAAGGTGCAAGACTTGTAACTTCAGGTGGTAAAGCACCAGGTCCGCAACCTCTTAAAGAGTGTCTAATAAAATTAGAAGGGATATTAGATTCTAAAAATGATGCAGATAAATTAACACCTATTGAAGTGCATGATATGGTTTGTCATATTGCAGATGCAGTATTGGCAGGTGGTATTCGTAGAGCAGCATTAATTTGTTTATTTTCCGCTACTGATGAGCAAATGATTAGTTGTAAGAGTGGTGCGTGGTGGGAAACAAATTCACAAAGAGGTAGAGCAAATAATTCTGCTGTCCTAATGAGACATAAAATTACCAAAGAGTATTTTTTAGAACTTTGGAAAAGAATTGAAGCAAGTGGAGCTGGCGAACCTGGTATCTATTTGAGTAACGATAAAGATTGGGGAACTAATCCTTGTTGTGAAATCGCACTAAGACCTTATCAGTTCTGTAACCTTTGTGAAGTAAACGTATCGGATATTGTAGACCAAACTGATTTGGAAGCAAGAGTTAAGGCAGCGGCATTTATCGGAACACTACAAGCCGGCTATACTGATTTCCATTACCTAAGACCTATTTGGCAGAGAACAACTGAAAAGGATGCCCTAATTGGTGTATCTATGACAGGTATTGGTAGTGGTGCTATCCTAAAGCATGATATGAAAGCAGCAGCTAGAGTTGTGAAAGAAGAAAACAAAAGAGTAGCTGATATAATTGGAATCAATACTTCAGCAAGATGCACAACTGTTAAGCCTGCTGGAACTACATCTCTAACTTTAGGTACATCTTCTGGTATTCACGCTTGGCATAATGAATACTATATTCGTAGAGTCAGAGTAGGTAAAAACGAAAGTATATATACACATTTAGTAGTAAATCATCCTGAATTAGTAGAGGATGAGTATTTTAGACCTCACGATACCGCAGTAATTGGTATTCCACAAAAAGCACCAGATGGTTCAATATTTCGTACTGAATCCCCACTACAATTATTGGAAAGGGTTAAAAAAGTACACAATGAATGGGTAAAACCGGGTCACAGAAGTGGAAACAATACACACAACGTTTCCGCTACAATTTCAATAAGAGAGCATGAGTGGAAAGCCGTTGGTGAGTGGATGTGGGAAAACAAAGAATATTACAATGGATTATCGGTATTACCTTATGATGGTGGCACGTACATACAGGCACCATTTGAAGATTGTACAAAAGAAAAGTATGATGAATTAATGAAAACCCTGCATGAGATAGATTTGAGTAAAGTTATTGAGATTGAAGATACAACTGACTTGAGTGGTGAGTTGGCATGTGCGGGGGGTGCTTGTGAAATTAAATAAACTAAATGAACAATTGTATTATTTTGAAGGTAGTAAAATTGTATTTACTTATGAATATCACATTAAGCGTGGGTATTGTTGCGGCTCAGTATGCCGGCACTGTCCTTATGAACCTAAACATATAAAAGAAAACGTAAAATTAGAAAAACAATTTAAAAATAAAAAAAATGGTAATAGTTAAAAAATTTGGAGCAGAATGGTGTGGACCATGCAGAGCACTTAAACCAGTAATAGAACAATTAAAAGAAGAATTTGCAGGTAAAGCAACAATTATTGAATATGATGTTGATTATTCTCCTGAAGAATCTCAGCAATATAATGTGACTTCAATTCCATTGGTAGTTGTAGAAAAAGATGGTGTAATTGTTGAAAGATTTCAGGGGTTATCATCAAAACTCGCTTATACGAATGCAATCAATGAAGCAATAAATTAATTTGTTTATATCATTATTTATTTGTATCTTTACATCATTAATTTTTCAGTTTATAATGGCTATTCTAAGAGGACAGACTCATCCCGCTGCTAAGTTGACAGATGAGCAAGTTCTAAACATCAGAAGATTATGGAACATGGGTCACAGAAACGTAAAGGTGATTGCAAGAAACAATAAGGTATCTCCTGCCAATATAATGAAGATAATCCAACGTAAAACTTGGAATCATCTAAATGAATTTTGGTCTGGTAGTATATGAAAGTAGATGGTAAGAAATATTGCGATATCTCTAAATTTTCAATTAGAGAGATTAACAAAAACATAGCAAAGGATATTATAGTAAATAACCATTACAGTGGTATATGGACGAAAGTATCATATGCTTTGGGTTTGTTTTATATATCCGATGATGAGCATAGTTTTTTTAGCGGTGTAAATGAACAATTAGTTGGAGTTGCCTGTTATGGTGACCCAGTGGGTAGAAATGCAGGTGCATCAATATCTGAATTACTACCAAGAGATAGTGTATTAGAATTGACTCGCCTGTTTGTATTTGATGGATATGGAAGTAACATTGAGAGTTGGTTTGTTGGAAGAACATTTAATTGGTTAAGAGAAAACGCACCACACATCAAAGGATTAATATCATATTCAGACCCAAATGCTGGGCACTTAGGAACGGTATATCAAGCTACAAATTGGATATATCAGGGTAACAAAATCAGATGGTCAGATAGTTGGTCTTTCAAATGGAGTGAGGATGATGAATGGCATCATTCTCGAACATCCTATGTGAAGTACGGAACGAATGACCCTAAGATAATTCAGACAATGGTTACAAGCCCATTCTGGATTAAAAGAGAACCCAGAAAGCACCGATATGTATATATTCTAACCAAAGATAAAAAGGAACGTAAAGCCCTCTTAAAATCGCTTAAACATGAGGTGTTTCCATATCCTAAAGTAGAGTTGGATATTATAGATGAAGTTTATAAAATGGACCCGATAAATTTGGTAGAATCAAAATAATTTCGTATTTTTGTATAAATTTATTATATGGGAAGGTGGCCTGAAAAACCAATTATTAAACCAACTAAGTTTGAGCATGTATATAAAGATGATGATGGGGTTGAATCCACTTGGAAGTACGATTTGAAGAAGTTTCCAAATGGACCAATTGAAGTGAGTAATAAGTTTCCAGCAGGTTATGATAAGATGATGAAGAAGCAAATAAAAGATGCTAGGTTGGAAAAGAAACAATCGGTATTAGAAAAGGCTATGGCCAATAAAAAGAAAAATGAAAGTTGAAGGTAAACAATATTGTGATGTAAGTAAAGTGTATGTAGCACCAATAGCAAAAAATATCGCTAAAGATATTATTGTACAAAAGCACTATACTCACGCTTGGACTTCATGCCGTTACTCTTTGGGTATCTATTACAAAGCAGAAGATGCTAGTACTTTTGATGGTGATAAATTAATTGGATGTATTATTTACGGATTTCCTGTTGGAGCAAAAGCAGCAACTTCTATTTGTGAAGGATTAACAAAAGATAACGCATTAGAGTTGACACGTTTGTATTGTGATGATGGTTATGGTTCTAATATTGAATCATTTGCTATATCACAATCTTTTAAGTGGTTAAAAGAAAATGATAAGAATATAAAACTATTACTATCTTATGCAGATGCTGGACAAGAACATTTGGGTGGGATATATCAAGCAACGAATTGGATATATCAAGGTATTTCATCCGATATTGCCTTAATGCCAAATTGGGGTATCTCACTGCAAAAAGAACCATACGATTGGATTCACAGCCGAACTGTATTTTCAATGTGGGGCAGTGGTAATTTAGACCATCTTAAAAGAGAAATTGGTAAGCAGGGATATAAAGAGTTTTGGAGAAGGATGGAGCCACCAAAGCATAGATATATTCAGATATTGGCGCAAGATAAAAAAGAAAAGAAACAATTGATAAAGGCATTGAAGCATGAAATCAAACCCTATCCAAAAAATAGTGTGGATTTCAATACTGAAGTTGTACATCATCTCACTACATACGAAGCACCTGATGGAGCTGCAAATTTTTGGTAATCATAATAGATTGTTATCAATTACTTATAAAAAATATTTTGTTATATCAAAAAAAGTTCGTATATTTGTGTAACAACATCGTCAAATATGGAGTTAGTTATTAATTTTAGATGACAAGAGCAGTATTCAAAATTGATAATTTACGATGTAAAAGAAAGTTCTCCTATAATTTAACGCTCATAAATTCAAACAAATGAAACAAACAAACACACAAAGTGGGGTGCCAGCGTATCTCATTCCGAATGACCAGGTCACAGCTGGTATTGTAAAATCTCGACATTTTATCGAGAACATTCTACCAAAAACTACGGTAGATGAAAAGTTAGCACAAAGAATTTTCGTAGATTGGCTTCCACAAAACAAACAAAGTTATGTTGCTTCTCTCCTTAGAGGAACAAACTTAACTTCTGTATTTGTACTTGCCGATATCAACTCAATTCTATTGAAAATTGAAGGTGAAATTCAATCTTGTGAAGATACTGCAAGTGATGGGTATTTAGCACTTGTAGAAAACAAAGAATATTTCAAATCATTAGTAGATGCGGGATTTTCATATTTGTTGTTAGATGGTAAGCATCGTAGTGAAGTATTGCTTGAAGTATTCTCAAAGAAAAATTTCAAATTTACGGATGATGTATTTGAAACAATTATGAAAACCTTTAATGTTAAGGGTAATCCTGTTGATTTAAATGCAAAAGGTAAAACCGCAAAAGAGTTATTTTCTACATATGCTGATTTGCAAGATTATTTGATGGATTCTACTGCAGTATTGGTATGTATGATTAAAGATGGTGATATCAAACAAATGCAACAAATATTCATTAACACAAATTCTGGTCTTAAATTATTTCCAATGGAGTTGAGAATATGTACTATGAGTTCGGTTGCACGATATGTTAGAGAATTAACTGACCCAATCGAAAATCCACTCATTAATCAATTCTTTAATCAGTTAGAGGCCCTTAGTGGTACTGGTGAAAAATCAATAAAGAAGAAAGGTGATTTATTACTTACTTCATTGATTATGGCATATTACTTTAATAAGATAAAAGATAATTCTAAACCAATTAGAGATTTCTATTCATCTGATTATTTGGATGCTATGTATTCATATGATTTTAGTATAAGTGCATCGGACAAGAATATTATTAGAAAGACTTTTAGAATACTTGCTAAAGGTGCATTAGAAGAATATAAAAAATCAAAGAAACCTAAAAAAGTTGGTTTGAAATGGGGTGAGACTCAAAATCTTGCTTTAATTATACTTCACCTAATCTTAGGTAAGACTAGTGAATTAAAAGCAGATTCTCGTCGTGTAGATGTTGTTAATGGTAAGGAGAAGGAATTTTTTAGAGAACTATTTGATGCACAACAAAAGTTATTAGCATCTAATCTATACGAATTGGATTCTAAAGGTAATACTATTCCTCGTTTGGATAAGTATGGTAACCCTGTACAACACACTAAAGGTAAGTTTAAAGGTACTCCAATGTGGATTGAAAACGAGCATTCATTTAAACGTAAGAATCTAAACAATACACCTGAAAATCAATATGATAAGTTAGTTATGTTTGATGAATATATCAGAGAAACTAATCTATTAGAAACGCTGGAAGATGCTGGTGTAATTGTTTTAGTTGAGTCTACACGAACACTTTCAAAGGAAGAAAAAAGATTTCAAGCAATTGTTCAGCAAAATAGTATAGATGCATTTACTGGAAAATTCCTTGAACTGGGAGAAATTGAAAGTGGTTTAACTGCAAATTCGCATGTTGAAGCACACTCAAAGGGTGGTAGTGACATGGTAGTAGGAAACGCTAAAGCAAATTTAAAATCAAAAACCCCTACACTATACAATGCAATTTAATAAAGATAAATTTGAATTGGTGTATGCAACTTCTGACTACAAAGATGGCGAGCTCATACCGCTCGCCATTTATTGTAGTAAGCAAAAGTGGAGATTGGTACTTATAATGCCAACTCGAAAAAAATATTCATTTGAGATTAATAAATGTTTTTCAATATTGGGAAATGATTTATTACTTTATGAAATAACAATGGGTATGGGAGTAGTACTTGAATCAAGAGCAAGAAAGTATGTAGAGTATCACACAAATAGTAAACTTTATGAAAAAAATCCATTTTTTGAGTATTGAAACCAATTCGCATTCTAACGTTGAATTTGGATTGGTGGAAAGTGCTAGAATAAATAATATTGATTTGCATATTATTGGTAGAGGGTACAAATGGGAAGGGTTTATAACTAAGTTTAAAATACTTAAAGATTACTTACCAACTGTACAATCTGAATTGGTTTGTCTTACTGATTCGCGTGATGTATATTATATGACAACTGCCAAAAAAATATATAACACCTTTATCAAAAACTTTTCAAAAGACAGTATTGTTTTTAATGGAGAAACAAACTGCTTTCCAGAAAAAGATTTTGCTCAACTTCATCCAAATCAAAATAAAAAATATAAGTATCTTAACTCTGGATGTGTAATTGGAAATCCAAAATTATTATTAGAAGTTGTTAATGAGTGCTTGCATTTATATGAAAACTGTAAAATTAATGATGACCAGTATTTGTTACAAGAAGTATTTTTAAGTGGAGATTATGAAGATAATTTTACAATTGATTATGATTGTAAAATATTTCAATGTATATGGGATGAAGATTGGGGAAGAAGTAATAACTTTGATTTAGTATATACTAAAGAAGAAATATATAATAGACTAACGGATACATATCCATTGATATTTCATTATCCTGGTCCTACCTGTACTGGTTCGCAGGTTTGGAAAATTCTTAACAAAAAATATTATAAAGTAGTATCTGACCAGTATTACAAACAAAAGAAAATTAAAAAAATAAATGAAAGTATTAGTAATTCCTAATTACACAAACTTTGGGCAGGCAAAGGATATTAATAGAGATTCTTTTTTATTAGTATTTAAATCATTTTTAGATAATACAAAAATTGGAAAAGAATGGGAATGGGTTCTCCCATATCCTGATATGGATAACCATCCTGGTATTATTAATAAATTTCAATATCCAAATGTAACATTGGTTAAAATGGATGGTTTGGATTGCTTTCCACCAAAAATGAGAGTGGATTATCCGCATAAATTCTTTGATAGAATTATTGAAAAGTATAATGGTGAGTTTAATTTGATTTGGTCACATTTGCCCGAATGGACTAATGAGTTTAAAATCAGCCGTATCTATAATAAAACACAGCCAATCATAGGCTATTGTCATTGGTGGGAAATAAAAGATAATGGTGCTAGAGATGATAATTCATTTTGGAGAAACATAAAGGGTACACTTCAAATGAAAGTATGTGGTGTAAACTCACAATGGGTTAAGGATTTGATATTACAAAGAGCAGCCGCTGATTTTCAACCACATATTATTGAGAAGCTAGATAAGATTATACAGCCTTGGTATTTGGGCTGTGATACTGCAACTGAATCTAAAGGATTTAAAGCAAATACAATTGTATTCAATCATAGAGAAGGTATTTATACCGGTTCTGAATGGTTTTTTGAAACTATGGATGAACTATGGAAAGAAAGACAAGATTTTGAAGTATGGACATCTTTAAAGGAATTACATAAACCATATACAAAATATATAGGACATGCAGATAGAAGTGTGTATATGAAACAATTATCCGAAGCACATTTTGGAGTTGGTTGTTTTCAAACATATTCTGCATGGAGTATGAGTACAACTGATGGTCTAAGTTTGGGTGTACCATATTTATTACCAAATGGATTGTGTTATCCTGAAATGGTTGGTATAGATTACCCACTTCTATACAATGGTAAAAAAGAATTTAAAGAAATGGTGATTAAGTTATTAGATGGTGAAATAGAAAGACCAGATGTAACCAAAATTGCCGAATCTTTATTGTGGGAAAACCAATTAAAAAGTTGGGATATAGAAAATAACTTTGTGGATATCGCAAGAAAATCGTTTGATTAATGTACCAAAACTGCTATTACCAAAGAGAAAAAAATTTAGTGCATATATGGGATGATAGACTTGGTTATCGTTCATTTCCGTATGTAAGATATGCATACGAAAAAGCTGATAGAGGTGAGTACACTTCCCTTTATGGTGATAAGCTTACAAAAATATTCAAATTTAAAAAAGATGATCCTGAGTTATTCGAATCGGATGTACCTGAAACAACACGTATATTAGTTGATACATACACCGATTCGGATATACCTTCAGATGGACACGTTATCCTTACCTACGATATTGAGGTAGAAATGGAAACGGGTATACCTGATATGGAAAAGGCTGAGAATGAATTAACAGCTATTGGTTTGCATGATTCAGCAACTGACCACTATTGGGTATTGATTATGGATAAAGCCGGTAAGATGAAAGAAAGTAAAACTGGC
>Ga0194124_10004764_pt1 | contig 13002 bp, 10 predicted proteins | sample TA2KigCas0mmetaG_FD_148605 | JGI IMG/M metagenome (GOLD analysis project Ga0194124, IMG submission 148605) | Freshwater microbial communities from Lake Tanganyika, Tanzania - TA2015031 Kigoma Deep Cast 0m | ecosystem: Environmental > Aquatic > Freshwater > Lake | place: Tanzania: Lake...
TCAAGGTTTTCGCCAGTCCAGGCATGCCCTCAACCAGCAAATGACCGCGAGCGAGCAGGGCAATTAAAACCCGCTCAAGTAATTGGTCTTGCCCAACGATGACTCGTTTGACTTCGAAAAGAACTTGTTCCATGCGCTTTGCAAGCGCTGCAATGTTTTGCTGAAGGCTCAGATCAATCGAGGGGATCACCATCATTGCCACTTACTCCAGGACAGTCATTGTTCAATTAAAAATTAGCTAAAACCGCGGCAAACCAAGCGCTGCGCCTGCACTTTCCATGGTTGTCGCAAAACCTATACCGATAAAGGTTCTGGATTTTTCAGGGTTTAGGATGGCTGTGACGATACCGACCACCTCGCCCCGATGATTAACCAGCGGGCCGCCCGAGCTTCCCGGATTCGCTGCAGCATCAAATTGAATCAAGCCACTCAGGCTGCGCGTACCGTCGGGGCTGCGAAACTCTCGATCAAGACCTGAGACCACGCCAGCGCTTACCGAAGGTCCAATCCCAAAGGGAAAACCGACGGCAACAACCTGATCGCCCGGCAGTAGGTTGCCGCTGCCAACAATGGTTGCAGCTTGTAGATCGTCGGGTATCTTGCTCGGGCGAAGCACCGCAAGATCTTTATCGGGCATCACTTGCATCACTGTCGCTTCTGATTCGCTTCCGTCGGCGAAGCTGACGATCAGTTTGCCGCTGGCGGCCGCAGCAACGACATGAAAATTACTAAGGATGGTTCCGTCGTCTTTGATGACAACCCCTGAACCTGATTCTCGTTGTTCGGGTTTTGTACCTGATGCTTTCGGTTGGCCATCGCTATTGACTTCGAGCCGAATATGAACAACAGAGGGCAGAATCTGCCTGGCCGCGCGCTGGGCCATTGAGGGTAAATCGATGCGCTCAAGGCCCTGGGCAAGGCTACGTTCGAAGCTTTCCCGATTCTGAAAATGTAGGGGAGCCTGTCGGACACCCGATTTGGGATCCATACTGCTGCGAAGATGGGGCGGCAAAAGCAGCTGTTGGCCATCTCCCCATTGATGCCAGATCGCAAAGAGCAGGTAACTAAGTGCGACCGAGCTAAAGCCTAGGACTGCTATCGTCAGCAGTGGACGCCTCGCCAAGTATCGCCAAAGTCTCAGGGGTCGGGCTTGTTGCGGTGCTTTGCTTGCTGGCATGATGCACATTATTGAGCATGAAGAGTGGCATATGGGATGGTTAGCACCCGAGATGTTATGGGCATTGCTTGGCTTGCCTGTTCCACTTTTTCTCTACGTTTGGGCATGGCGCCGGCGTAAGAAGATAGTTATTCATTTTTCAAGCTTGCGTTTGCTCAAGGCCGCCCAAGTGCCAGGACATGCCTGGCGTATCCACATGCCGGCATTCTTGATCTGGCTGATCTTTGGGCTAGGGCTCATCGCTTTGGCACGGCCAACCGCTGAAATCAGCTTACCCACAGATTATAGAAAGTTAGTGATCGCCATGGATGTTTCACGAAGCATGCTGGCACGTGATGTTGAACCGAGTCGTATCGAAGCCGCGCAGGCAGCGGTCAGAGACTTCATCGGAAAGCTGCCCAATGATGTTCGCGCCGGTATTGTCAGCTTCGCAGGTACAGCCCAAGTGGTGCAAACAATTACCGAGGATCGCGAAGCATTACTCGCAGCCGTTGATCGTTTTGAACTCCAACGTGCTACTGCAACGGGTAGCGGCTTATTGTTTTCACTGAGCCTTCTGCGCCCTGATTTGGCGATCGACCTTGAACAGGCGATTTATGCGCCGTCCGCTGTTAACTGGCCCGCCCCTTCGGCGCCGGCAAGTGATCGTCATGCAGCCATTATTCTGCTTTCCGATGGTCGGCGGACAACAGGTCCTGATCCGATCGAAATCGCGCAGCGCGCAGCGGATCTGGGCATCAAGGTTCATACCGTGGCCTTCGGTACCGAGCACGGCGTTATTCCTGGTTACGAGGGTTATTCGTTTTTTGTAAAGGTTGATCAGGAGACGCTAAAGGCCGTTGCTCAAATCACCGGAGGACAGTACTTTTATGCGGCAAGCGCCGATGAATTAAAAGCCGCTTATTCCGGGTTGCAATCAAAGCTCTCACTTGAAACACGTCGCACAGAGATTTCCTTCGTCGCTCTCTCAGCCATGTTGATCCTTGCGCTTGTCGCTATCTTGATCAGCAGAGCCCGAATTGTCCTGACCGGGCGGGGAACTAGGGCGAATCAAGCAAGTTGATCCGCCCCAAGTGGCCTGCGATTAGCCTTACCTGCGCTAATCCAAAAAGCCGAAATGTCGAGGCAGGAACAGCACAATGTCGGGGAAGATAATGCACAGCACAAGTGCTAATAATTGCACAAGTACAAAGGGAACGATGCCCTTGTAAATATCTATCATGGTGATAGATGGTGGCACCGTGCCCTTCATGTAAAAAAGTGCAAAGCCGAAAGGTGGCGTCAGGAATGCGGTTTGCATATTTACGGAGAGCAAGATGGTGAACCAGGTCAGAATGACTTGCTTGCCCTGAATAAAGGTGCCGAAGTCCATCTTGCCCATGATCGGTGCAAAGATCGGAACAACGATCAGGCAGATCTCGATCCAGTCGAAGAAAAAGCCCATGATGAAAACAATAATCATCACGAAAATAAGCATTTCCCAACCGGTGTCAATACCCAATGACTTCAGAATTTCAAGCACCACCTCATCGCCGCCCAGCGCTCGGAACACATAAGAGAAAAGGGTCGCACCGAAGATTATAAAAAACACCATCGAGTTCGTGAGTGCCGAAGAAGCCATGACGTCCTTGAGTACCTTTAAGCTCAGACGCTTGTTGGCATAAGCAAGGAGAATGGCACCCAGACTTCCGATTCCCGAGGCTTCTGTTGGAGTTGCCCACCCAGCGAAAATCGAGCCTAAGACCAGCGTGATCAAAAATGCCGGTGGTATAAAACCTTTAAGGACCATCGAACCAGTTAGTCGTTCCTCGGATGCACCCATTGCACCTCTGACCGCGGGTGCAAGCGAAGGCATCAAGGTACAGGCCACAATAATAAAGACCACATAAAGCGCGCTCATTAAAAGGCCGGGAGCGATGGCACCCGTGAATAAGGTTCCAACGGGAAGGCCAATCAAATCACCCATGATCACGAGCATGATGCTCGGGGGAATCAAGATACCTAGCGTGCCTGCCGAAGCGATCGTGCCTACGGCCAAGGATTTGTTATATCCTTTAGAAAGCATAACGGGTAAAGCAATGAGCGTGAGCATAATGACCGATGCACCCACAATGCCCGTGGTCGCTGCCATGATCGTGCCAAGCAAGGTCACGGCAATAGCTAGACCTCCTGGGATTCTTGCCAGCATCAATTGCAAGATGTGGAGCAAGTCTTCAGCGACACCGCTTTTTTCAAGCATGGTCCCCATAAACACAAACATGGGTACGGCCACCAGGACAGGATTTTGGGCTGCCTGTCCCCAAATCCGAGGCAAAAGGTTAGCGAACTGATTCAGATTGAAGACATCAAAAGCCATCCCGAAAAAGCCAAAGGCCACGCCAACCGCACCGAGCAAGTAGGCCACCGGATAGCCCAAAAACATAATAAAAATAAGGGCGAAAAACATCACTACCGCGAGATGATCGATAAGCCAATCCATGGTCGGCTCCTCGATCAGTTAGCGAAGGGAAGGTGAACACGGGCAGCCTGCTCACGATCACCGAAAAGTGCAACAACACAGCGTGCAATGACCGTCGTGACTGCCATACAAACCATCACCAAGCCGCCGAAAATAAAAAACTTGATCATCCATCGGTAGGGAAGGCCATTGGGCGCTTCCGAGCTTTCACCTTGCAAAAACGAAGTCAAAAAGAAGGTAAATGCATAGGGTGTTGCGATCACCAAATAGGGGAGAGCAAACAGCAGGCAACCCAAAAGCTCGAGCTTGATCTTCTTGCGCGCCTCAAGACCACCGATAAACACATCAATTCTGACATGGGCGTTGCGCACATAGCCATAGCCGAGCCAGGTGCAAAATAAGATGGTGTGCAACTGCCACTCGAGTTCTTGCAGTCGGGTCGAGCCGAGTCCCGGAATCTGAAATCCGGCTTTACGGGTAATCACATCGATGGTGATCACGATCACGCAGGCGATAAAAGCCCATGCACCATATTCGGCAACCTTTTGCAGCACACGTTCAAACCGGTCTGCGATTGAAATTAATAATTGCATGTCTTTGCCTTAAAAGCGATACAAGACTATTGAGCCGATTTAAGCATTTGCAGAATCGGATAGCTCACGGTGAGTTAGCGGGTTGTCGGAAAAAATCCGCCCAGCAGCAATTGCGGGCGGAAGTTGAATCGACTCTTGACTGAGACTTACTCGAATTGCCGTTTGTAAAAGCTTGTGGCCGCTTTATTGCAAGTACCCGAGATCTTTCCAGACTTTGTAGTTCGCTCTAAAGGCGCTGTAAGAATCCCACGCCTTTTTAAATTCTGGGCTCTTTGCGTTTTGTTCAGCTACGACTTCAACCCATGCTTTTTCAAAGGCTTTCAAGAACTCGGGCGACCATTTCATCAATTTCACGCCTTTAGCCTCTATATCCTTCATTGCTTTAAACTGAGAGGCTTCGCCTTCGGCATACTGCTTTAGCATAGTTGCATCACAAGCGGTTTGAATGATTGCCTTTTGTGCGGTACTGAACTCAGCCCATTTCTTTTTCGAAATGATTAACTCGTTGATTGTTGCCTGTTGGTGCCAGCCTGGGAAGTAGTAGTACTTGGCGACCTGATAAAAACCTAATGTAATGTCCATGACGGGCATTGAAAACTCTGTTGCGTCGATGGTCCCAAGCTGGAGTGCCTGGAAGATTTCACCGGCTTGTAAGAGCTGTGTGGATACGCCCAGCTTTTGCATTACGTTGGCACCCAGGCCGAAGAAACGCATTTTTAGACCCTTCAGGTCATCCAATGTTTTGATTTCTTTGCGAAACCATCCTGAGGCTTCAGGCGAAATAACGCCGCAAGGAATGACTTCAACGTTATATTTAGCGTGAAGCTCCTTCATGAGTTGCTCGCCACCACCATTTTTTATCCATGCAAGATATTCGCCGACGCCCGGACCGAAGGGAACGGATGCATACATGGCAAATGCAATATCTTTGCCCGTCCAAAAGCCCGATACTGTCCAAGCCATATCGAGGGAGCCATTGCCGACCGCATCGAGGTACTGGTTTGCTGGTACGAGTGCGCCAGGCTCAAAGCCTTTGACATCAATGCTTCCGCCCGACATGGTTCGAATCATTTCAACCAATCGTGTTTGGGTCGGTCCAAGCAGGCCTGTGGTGCTGGGGAAAGCCCAACCCATTTGCGCGCGAACCTTCTTCTCTTGCGCGATCGCGGGTGATGCAAGTAGGCCTGTCGCAATAGCAGCGCTGGCCAAAGCTTTAACGATGAATTTCATAAGTCTCCTTTCAGATGATCAATGATCGCGTGATGTTGTGGGTCTACGCCCACGATTTTTTGGATCTGCAGTGCAGTGCAAACGCGCAGACTTACGAAAGCTAACATGGCTCGCGGGTTTTAGGCAATGGGCCTCGGTCCGCCCGTGCATCGGCACTGATCAACGGCTTGCACAGCCTCGATCAAATCGGCTATTGTCTGCGCTTATGGTGGCCCACGAAGAGGCCAGCGTACTTATTTGCCCAGCCAAGTACGTTAAGTTTTATTAGCCCACATGTTCTTAGGAGTCCGTCGATGCATCTGAAATACCGCCTTGCTGCACTTGCAGCAGCCCTCAGTTTTTCCGTGTTTGCGCCTGGCCAAAGTGCTGCCCAGGAAAAAGTTTTGAATGTCGTGCCGCATTCAAACCTGGCGATTTTGGATCCAATCTGGACCACTGCTTACATGAGCCGCAATCACGGCTACATGATTTATGACACGCTTTTTGCGACCGATGCGAAGAATCAAATCCAGCCTCAAATGGTTGAAAGCTGGTTGGTTTCGCCCGATAAAAAAGTGTGGGAATTCAAGCTGCGTAACGGCCTGGAGTTTCACGACGGCAATCCGGTGACTTCCGAGGACGTGATCGCATCGCTCAATCGCTGGGGTAAGCGCGACGCGATGGGCGTGGCCATGTATACCTTTGTCGATAAGCTTGAGGTGATCAGCGCCAATCGATTCCGAATTGTTTTTAAGGAGCCTTGCGGTTTTGTTTTAGAAGCGCTTGGCAAGCCCTCATCCAACGTTCCATTTATTATGCCAAAACGGATTGCCGACACGGATCCGTTTAAGCAAATCTCCGAACATATCGGCTCAGGCCCCTACACCTTCAAGGCAGACGAGTTCAAGCCTGGCGATAAATCGGTTTACCTCAAGTTTAAAAACTACAAGCCTCGGTCCGAACCTTCATCAGCCATGGCCGGTAGCAAAGAGGTTTTTGTTGATAAGGTTGTTTGGAATCTTGCGCTGCGCGACAGTCAGGCAGCACTCAACGCGCTCGTTAAAGGTGAAGTCGACATGCTCGAACAAGTGGCCTTTGACCTCTATGAGTCAGCCCAGAAAGAATCGGCAATCAGCGTTATCAAACCCAATATCGGTTTGCAGTACATGTGCCGTTTCAACCACCTTCATGCACCGTTCGACAAGCCTGAAGTAAGGCGCGCAGCTTTAGCCTCGTTTAACCAAGAGGCTTTTCTGAGGGCACAGGTTGGTGTTAAAGAGCTCTATAAACCCTGTCCCTCGATGTTTACCTGCGGCACGCCTTACGGAAGCCCTGCAGGCAGCGAGATCCAGTCAAAGTCCAATATGAAGATGGCCCAAGAGCTTCTGAAAAAGTCGGGATATGACGGCACCCCGGTTGTGATCATGAAGCCCACCGATTTGCAATCGATTGGTAAGTTGCCCGATGTTGCTGCACAGCTCATGAGGCAGGCTGGCTTTAAGGTCGATTTGCAAGCTATGGATTGGCAAACCCTTGTCTCGCGACGCGCCAAGAAGGATGCACCTAAGGATGGTGGTTGGAGTATGTTCTGTACTGCCTGGGTGGCCCCCGATATTTGGAGCCCCATCAACAACGCTGCCCTGGACGCACGCGGTCTCAAGGCCGGTTGGTTCGGTTGGGGTGAGGATACGAAGCTCGAGGAGTTGCGTTCGCAGTTTTTGCGAGCAACCGATGATGGCGCTAAAAAGAAGTTAAGCGATCAAATTCAGACTCGTGCATTTGAAGTCGCCACCCATGCACCACTCGGTGAATATGTGCAGCCTGTCGGTGTTCGGAAAAATATCACGGGCGTCAATACCTCCGGTTTGTCGAATGTTTACTGGGGTATCAAGAAGAACTGACCTGAGTGTCAAGCTCTGTTGATCGATCCATCGATCAACAGAGAGACTTGGTGCTTTTTGCAAGCCTTCGCATGTTGTACCTGGCTAGGGCTTAGACCAGGCCGACTGGTTCAAGAAAAGGCCGCCTCGGGTCAATCAGTTGCCTTATCCTTAAACGCATGATTGCTTATATTCTCAAACGGCTGCTCGCCACGATTCCCGCTATTTCGGTCGTGGCGGTGTTGGTGTTTATGTTGCTGCGACTTACGCCTGGTGACCCCGCAGCGATCCTTGCTGGGGATGCTGCATCGCCTGAGCAGATCGCCCAAATCCGTGCCAATTTGGGGCTTGAAGAGCCGTTGCTAGTGCAATTCGGTATCTGGCTTAAGCAAATGGCTTTGGGTGATTTAGGGGAGTCTTTTTATTTCAAAATCAAGGTTATCGATCTTATCGGCCAGCGGCTCGAGCCGACCTTGTCACTCGCTGCACTCACGATTGTGATTGCTGTGCTTGTTTCTGTACCGCTCGGTGTGCTCGCAGCTTGGCGCTTTGGCGGATGGTTCGATCGCGTATTAATGGGTTTTTCGGTGATGGGATTTTCCGTCCCGGTTTTTGTACTGGCTTATATACTGATCTGGCTTTTATCGGTAAAGCTTGGCTGGTTCCCGGTTCAGGGCTATAAGCGAATGGCAGATGGTTTTGGCCCATATATCTATCATTTGATTTTGCCGGCAGTCACTTTGTCAGTGATTTATATCGCACTCATTGCCCGCATTACCCGTGCCTCAGTCCTTGAAGCTTTGGGCGAAGACTACATCCGTACAGCCAGAGCTAAGGGTCTTTTGGAGTCGCAAGTCCTGGTCAAGCATGCGCTCGCCAATGCGGCGATTCCGATCGTTACCGTGATTGGTATAGGTATCGCGTTGCTTATCGGCGGCGTGGTGGTTACCGAGTCGGTTTATGCGATCCCGGGTCTTGGGCGGCTTACTGTCGATGCTGTGCTTGCCAGGGATTTTCCAACGATTCAGGGCGTGATTCTATTTTTTTCGCTGGTCTATGTTTTGGTGAATTTGCTCGTCGATCTGTCCTACGTTTTCTTTGATCCTCGCATTCGTTACTAAGGACAAGGCCCAATCTGCGATGGCACAACAAGATACATCAAGCCTTTCGGTCGAAGCGGCCTCGGTCAGGCCGCAGCAGTCGGCGTGGCAGCGCATGCGGGCTAGTGGCTCGGTTCGCTTTGGGGCAATTTTTCTTTTTATATTGATTTTCATTTCGGTTTTTGCACCCTGGCTCGGCACGGTCGACCCGACGCTTTTTGACGCGGCAAGTCGTGATCTGCTGCCAGGTAAATTCGGCGAAATCATGACCCTTGAGGGCGAGGTCTTAAAACATCAGTTCTTGATGGGTTCGGACTCATTTGGTCGCGATATTTATAGCAGAGTCATTTATGGCACCCAGGTTTCGTTACTGGTTGGCTTGCTCACGGCGCTAGCTTCGCTTGCGCTCGGTATAGTTTTTGGACTGCTTTCGGGCTACATTCGCTGGGTCGATTCGGTAGTGATGCGTGTGATGGATGGCCTTATGGCGATACCTTCGATTCTTATCGCCATAGCTCTGGTTGCTCTTTGGCGCGGAAGTATCACCACCGTCATTATTGCAATCACCATCCCAGAGGGTCCTCGGGTAACTCGATTGGTTCGATCGCTCGTGTTATCGATCCGTGAAGAGCCCTATGTGGAGGCTGCGATTGCCATTGGTACGCCAACATGGCGAATCATGCTCTTTCATATTCTTCCCAACACGGTAGCACCGCTGGTGGTGCAGGGTACGTATATTTGTGCTGCTGCAATTTTGGTTGAAGCGATTCTTTCGTTTTTAGGTGTTGGATTGCCACCCGATATTCCCACTTGGGGCAACATCATGGCAGAGGGTCGTCCTCAATTTATCCAGTATCCGCACAACATATTCTTCCCAGGCATCTTTCTGGCCATCACGGTTTTGGCTGTCAATATTCTTGGTGACGGTCTGCGCGATACCCTCGATCCCAAGATGGCAAAGCGACTATGACCGCGGCTTTAGAAGTCCAAAATTTGTATATCGCTCTGCCATCGGAAGGCGATCGCAAGCACGCAGTGGCGGCGGTCAACTTCAGTGTTGGTCGCGGAGAGATTGTTTGCCTGGTTGGTGAATCGGGCTCAGGTAAGTCAGTGATCGCCCAGTCGGTAATGGGTTTATTACCTAAGTCACTACCAGTCACCGAGGGCAAGATTCTGCTCGAGGGTGAAGATATTACCCACGCACCCTTGAGCCGATTGCGCGAACTACGCGCAACCCGGATGTCGATGATTTTCCAAGAGCCGATGACCGCGCTCAATCCGGTCATGCGTTGTGGTGAACAAATCGATGAGGTCTTGCGGGCACACACCACACTCAGTGAATCCGAGCGCAAGAAGAAGATCCTTGCGATTGTCGAAGAGGTTGCGCTTCCTGATCCTGAGCGCATGTTCCAGGCTTTTCCGCACCAGCTCTCGGGCGGTCAACGCCAACGCATCATGATCGCTATGGCTTTGGTACTTGAGCCTGTGCTTTTGATTGCCGATGAGCCCACAACAGCACTTGATGTAACCACACAAGCACAGATTTTGCATCTCATCAGTGAGTTGCAGCGAAAGCATGGCACTGGTGTACTTTTTATTACGCACGATTTCGGTGTAGTTGCCGAAATTGCAGATCGCGTCGCTGTACTGCGATTGGGTGATCTTGTCGAGATGGGCCCAAAGGAAGATGTTTTGATGCGGCCGCAGCATGACTACACCAAAATGCTGATTGCAGCGGTACCGGGTATTCACCCCAAGGCTAAAGCTCGCCAGACGAATGCACCGATCGTCTTGCAAGTGGTGGGGCTCGACAAAACCTACGGTGGTCTGGGTTGGTTCAGCTCGAAACGACACGAAGTTCACGCGGCCAAAGCGGTCAATTTCACCATTCGCAAAGGTGAGACCCTCGGGATTGTTGGCGAGTCTGGCTCCGGTAAGTCCACGGTTGCTCGATGCGTCGTGCGCTTAATTGATCCAAGCGCAGGGTCCATTGATCTCGAGGGCGATGACTTGGCCAGGCTTTCCGGAGCCAAGCTGCGTGCCCTGCGTAAGCGGGTACAGATTGTGTTTCAAGATCCATATCGATCGTTGAATCCACGCAGGACGGTTGGCGAGACAATCATGGAAGGTCCAATGAATTTCGGCCTTTCACGCGAGGAGGCGGCCAAGCGAGCGCGCTCCTTGATGGAATGGGTACGGATGGATCCGTCGGTCTTAAATCGCTATCCGCATCAGTTCTCAGGTGGCCAAAGGCAGCGTATCAGCATTGCGCGAGCGCTTGCGATGGAACCTGAGCTTTTAATTGCTGATGAGGCAGTGTCAGCGCTTGATGTTAGTGTGCAGGCCCAGGTCTTGGAATTACTAGAGGAAATTCGTCAACGCCTCAATCTTGCAATGCTTTTCATAACACATGATTTGCGGGTTGCTGCCCAGGTTTGCGATGACATTGTGGTGATGTCAAAAGGCGAGGTCGTTGAATATGGCGCCGCGCTTGAGGTTTTTAGCGCGCCCAAGCACGCCTACACCCAAAGCCTTTTTGCAGCGGCTCCAGGTCGAGATTTCCCCTTTCACCAATCAAAAACCGCTGCTTAGGCGCGGTCTTTTCGACTGAACAAAACTCGCTGTTTAGGCGCATTCACTTCGACTGAAGCGCACGGCGCATCGCCTCGATCATGGTGTCCGGATGAACCGGCTTGTGAAGCACTTCCACGCCCGCGCGAGCAAACAACGCGACATGTTGTGGTGATGTATCGCCAGTGACGAGAACCGCTGGGATTTCGTGATTGAATTCATCGCGGATGCGCTCGATCAGTTGCAGTCCGTCGCGCTCGGGTCCTAGGGCATAGTCGCAAACAAGTAATGAAGGTTTGTCCTGCATACGTTCACATTGTTGCAAAGCTTCATCAAAGCCGCCGGCTGCCAGAATTCGGCAGCCCTGCAAGGTAAGCATTAAGGTCATCGCGGTAAGTACTTCAAGATCATCATCCACAACAAGAACGAGCTGACCCGCCAGCGAAGCGGTTGTTTGGCTTGATTCAAGTCCTAGCTTGAGTTGGGCAAAGGGTGCAGCCGGTAGATCGATACAAAAACTTGATCCACGAAATGGACTTGAATGCAAGCGAAGTCCAATACCAAGTGTATCGGCAAGCCGCCTCGCGATGGCAAGACCCAGTCCAAAACCTCTCGGTCCCTCGGCAAGCCCATCTTCGCGAACTCTTGCAAACTCCTCAAAAACCCGCCTTCTCAAAGCTTTTGGTATGCCGGGCCCCGAGTCGATGACAGCAATCCTCACGCGATTTCCACGTTGCTTGGCGATCACCTGAACTGTTCCAATTTTCGTATATTTGAGAGCGTTTGATATCAGGTTTCGCAAAATCCTCTCGAGCATGCCCGAATCGCTCAGTACAGCGAGTCCTGGCGCTGCGCTAAACCTCAATTCGATAGCTCGAGCATCGGCAATTGTTTGAAACTCGGTTTGCAGGCGCAGCAAAATCGAAGCTAGGCTGATTGCTTCGATCCGAGGCGCAATCACTTGGGCGTCGAGCCTTGCGATATCAAGCAGCGAATCAAACATTTCATTCATATAGCCAGCACACTGTTGCATGCGCTTGACCATGTCGCGAAGATCGTCCGACAAGGGATAGGCTGCCGTCGATGCCAAATAAAGATTGAGCGAATGCATGGGTTGCCGCAAATCATGGCTTGCGGTGGCGAGAAAACTCGACTTAGCCAAGTTTGCCTGGTGCGCGGCATCGCGTTGCGCTTGTAAATCATCGAGTAGTTCCAGGTGACTGAATCGCAATTCAAGCAGCTCGGTAATCATGGTTTCGAGCCGGCTTTGAAAGCCCAGCATGACTGCCGGAATCAAGAGCATCGTTGCCTGAAGCGCAAGCCCTACAAGATCGTGGTAAATGATCAGTGCTGCAGGAATAGGCAATAGGGCAGGAATGCTTGCGATGAGAAAAAGGCGCTTTAAGCTTCCTAAACACAAAAGACAAATCAGTAAATATCCTGTGTGAAAAAGCACAAAGCTGACTGCATGTCGCTCACTCGCAGGGAAAAGTCCAAACCATCCGAGTCCGACCAGACTTCCAACAGCGAGCAATAGATGTTGGAGTTGCTTTTCTTTTTGTGTCTCGCTTGGCGGCAGTTCCGATGTATGGCGATCAGTCTTGGCGCGTTTATGGTGAATCCATAGTGCCCAAAGCAAACACACAAGCGCAAATCCGCTCCAAACAGCAACTTGAAGCGTGGTCGAAGGCTGCCATGCGGACGCTACCTCAAGCGCTGCGCCTGCGACGAAAGCCGCGATAAATAATGGAAAGCTGCGCCACGCGTAGTAATAACGTTGTGCCTCAACCAACTGTTGGTGCTTGGACTTGCGATCGGGGCCTTGCATACCTATCAACAACTCCTAGTAGGCGAGGGGTTTCGAGTTTGTGAAATTCGGGACGTTTGTGCTTGTCGATCGAGCAACTTGGCCCGCGTAGGCTAGCACGAGAGGCAAAATAGATGTTTTAGGAGGTGTTATGAAGATTGATCTTAAAGGTAGAAAAGCGCTCATTGCCGGCGGAAGCCGGGGTTT
>Ga0194124_10004767_pt1 | contig 12993 bp, 13 predicted proteins | sample TA2KigCas0mmetaG_FD_148605 | JGI IMG/M metagenome (GOLD analysis project Ga0194124, IMG submission 148605) | Freshwater microbial communities from Lake Tanganyika, Tanzania - TA2015031 Kigoma Deep Cast 0m | ecosystem: Environmental > Aquatic > Freshwater > Lake | place: Tanzania: Lake...
CTGGCGGATGTGCTTTCCCGATGCAAGGCGAGACGAACCTCTATGGAGCACCATTATCAAATCAAGAAGCTGAGCTGAGCCCGCAGTTCATTGTGAATGAACCCCGAACCAGGCCGTGGTGCCCCAGATCCCCCTCTGCCAGGAAACGTACCAGTACAGCTCTCACCAGCTGAGCAGGGCAGCTGATCGTGATGTGATGCCAGCGCAGCTGACGCCCACGTTCAGATCCGCAGCGCCAGGTGACCATTCCAGATACACAACGCGGGCTCTCACCAGAACCGAACACCTCACCAACCGCGAGTGAAGCCAGCGGCCTAAGGCGAGAACCGCCCCCAAAGGCGGCGTTCACGCCCAGTTGGCTGTAGGAGCCGCAGAGGAGCCCGTCATGGTCGACCCCGGCGCCGCTGTTAGCGAGCACCGCCTGCTCAAGCTGGACATCGGCGTTGACCACAGCGCCGGCCAACATCACGCAACCGGGAGCGAGCTGAGCTGGTGGGCTCACGCAGGCACAGGGATGAACCACCACACCAAGGGGAGCACCTGAGGCTTCGAGCACCTGCTGCCAGCGCTGGCGGAGGACGGGATGACCGATGGCCACCACGCAGCGATCAGGTACCGGCGACCTTTCAGAGCTTGGCAGGGCCTTGAACTCAGAGGCGAGAGACGGTGACTATCAGGAAAGGTGTCACTCCTGGGCTGCCTTTCAGGCCGCTTTCATCAACGGTAGCTGCCCTGGTTCATTGAATTCATCTGGCAGCTGATTGATCCAGACCACCTCCGGTTGACGCCAACACCTCGTTGATCGTGACCAACGCCTTGGATGGCGCTGTCGGGCATGTTCATACACGACAGAACGATGCCAGCAGATCTCCGGAGCCTGACCATCGTGATGTTGCTGGGGCGTTACGAACATGATGCCGCTGTGCCGGTGACGGTTGTTGTACCAGTCGACGAACGTGGCGACCCACTCACAGGCCTGATCTTTGGATGTAAAGGGCTTACGGGGATAATCAGGCCGGTACTTTACGGTCCAGAACAGCTATTCTGAGTACGGGTTGTTGTTCGACACCCTTGGCCTGGAAAAGGATGTGAGCACACTCAGTTCATCCAGCCGGCTCTCCAGCGTGGCGGCACGCATGGCGTTGCCGTTGTCGGCATGCAAGATCAGCGGCTGCTTTCTGCCCTTGCTGATCCACTCTCTCAGACAAGCCCTACTGACCAGATCCGCTGCGATGGCTGGATCCTCCCGTTCATGGACATCCCAAGCCACGACCTTTCGGCTCCAGACGTCGATCACCAGGTAGAGGTACAGCCAGATCCCACGCAAGGTGGTGGGCAAATAGGTGATGTCCCAACTCCACACCTGATTGGCTCCTGCAGCCCGGAGCCTTGGCACGGCTCTTGGTTCCTGTAGTGGTCTTGCTCGACCGCGCCTGTGCACCTGCCCATGGGCGTGGATCACGCGGTAGAAGCTGCTCTCTGAGCCGATGTACAGCCCCTGATCGGCCAGGGCTGGCACGATCTGCCCTGGTGGCAGTGAGGCGTACTCCGCCTGGTTGCATGTGAGCAGGATGAGCTGGCACTCCTCCTCGCTCAGCTTGTGCAACACCAGGCGTGGGCTGCCTTTGCGGCGATCGTGACCATAGCCACCACCGATCAAGGCCTTCCGCCAACGCTTGAGAGTGCGCAGGCAGATGCCGATCTCGCTGCAGGCGCTGACCAGGCCCGCACCAGCGGCATGGGCCTCACTGATGAGTTCGATCGCTTTACGCCGGTGAGCGACGCTGATCAGCCTTCCGCGGCCTCCGAGCAGAAGGCCTCCCACTTATTTCGCAACACAAGCAAGGCCGCCATTTCCGCCATGGCCTTCTCTTTGCGCTGAAGCTCTTTCTTGAGGGCCTTGATCTCCCGCTGGTCTTGGGCACGGAGCATTTCCAGCTCCTTATGCTCTTTCAAGGTGAGCACTGGCTTCTTGTTGGCATCCTGGGCGGCCTGACGCCAACGTTCCACCTGCTCGGGGAACAGGCCCCATTCCCGACAGTAGGCACTCAACTCCGTGGCATTGATCCCTGCGGTCTCGAGCATCACCGTGAACCCCTCCGCAGCACTCCAACCATCAGGGTCTTTCTCTGATGCCGGCACCACCTCTCCCTGCAACCGCCAGGCCTTCCTCCAGTTGTAGAGGATGACCACGTGAATGGACAGCTCTGCTGAGATCTGGGCCACGCTCTGCCGCATTGGCAGACTCAAGCGCCTCGTGACGTCAGCCTTAACGTTCTCGCTAAAATGACAATTTGCTCATGCCCTCAAGCCCCCGGGTGTACTGATCAGAGAGGTGACAACTTTCCAGAAACCGGGGGAGACAGAGCCCCGATCACTGGTATGCCCGCCACGAGCTCACCGACGGGACGTCTGTCGTCAAGGAAACCGAGCAGTCCATCAGCCTGAGCAGGGATTGCATCACCAACGCAGCGACCGTGGCCACCGGCTCCGAGTATCAACCAACGGTGTGGCATCAGCTCTGAGATGCCTCAACAAACGGCACTGCCACTCGCTGATCCAGCCAGACTCCCACCAAAAGCTCCACAGCGGCGAGGGCTGTCACCAAAGGCCAGCCACCAGCCAGCAGGGCCACAGCGAGAACTGCGGTGGCAACGATGTAGAGACTCGAGACCCAGGCATGGGACCAACCGGCCTGATATAAGCGCTGGAAAAGATGAAGCCGATGGGCCTGGAAGATACGCTGGCCGGCGAGCAGACGACGGAGCACGCAGAGGAAAGCGTCACCGAGCAGAGGGGTGGCCACCAGCAGCATGCCCAGAGCTTCTGGCCAGTTGGGAGCCTGGAGAACCAGGCCGGCAAAGACAGCACCAAGAAAGGTGCTGCCCACGTCTCCCATGAACACCTTGGCAGGACTCCAATTCCAGAGCAGGAAGCCGAGCAGGGCGCCGACCAGGGACCAAATGGGCCAAGGGGAGGCAAGCCTGAGCGCAAAAGCACCGATGGCCACAGCCATGCAACAAGCCACCAGGCCATCGAGACCATCCATGAAATTGGTAAAATTAATTACTGCAGTCACAGCAACAATAACCAGCGGCAGTAGCAGCCATGGGAGCGGAATGGGACTGAGCCGCAATATCAAGAAGGCAGTGACCAGCTGCGCTCCATATCGCCAACTAGAGGGTAAATTGAGACGATCATCCAACAATCCCACGATAGCCAAGGGTAGTGAGACGAGTGGCAGAACAGTCTGGGGAAAAGCGCAGGACTGAATGTAACCCGACATAAAAGCGATGAGACAGGATCCGGCCGACACCACTACGAAAGCCAAGCCGCCTCCACGAGGTGTGGGCTGCCGATGAGAACTACGGGCGTTGGGCTGGTCAAGAAGACGGCGAGACAACTTAGGGATCAAAGCTCGCAGCAAGATCCAACAAGATGCCGCTGAAAGCGTAAGACAAATGGCGACTAATAATAGCATTAAAACAGATACAAGAACAAGAACGACTAAACTAAAGCGGAAAGAAGACTGAAGACAGCTCAAGACAAACGAGTAGAGGCTGCAGCAAGACGAAGACCATCCTGCGGCCGAACTGCAGGGACCCATCCTGTAGCACGACAGAAGGCAGAAGAATCAACGCGCAATTCACCCGAGAACTTCTGCCAAAGCGCCTTCTTGCCCAGCAGTAGCAAAAGAAAACCAATCAGAAATGGAGGTACAGGAAGCAGCCTCCAGGAGCCACGCCCTAAGCCAAGAAGAAAGGCCTGGAGCATTCCGGCGACGTCAATATCCTGGGAGTCGGCAACGACAAATGTACGCCTAGAAACAGCAGGGTGGTGAGCAGCGATCAGAAGTGCATCAATCAAGTTATCAATTGAGATCAGTGTTCTGCGTGCGTGCAAAGCACCTAATGGCAGAATTGCCGCAGAGGAAGCAAGCTGGATCATGCGATGAAGATTTCCAGGACAACCAGGCCCGTAGACCAGTGGGGGACGCAATACAACCCAATCCATAGAAGTTTCTGAAAGCTCCTCAGCCAGAGCACATTCAGCCTCTAGTTTCGTGAGTGCGTAGGGCTCTACGGGGCATGGCAGGTCATCCTCCGTAAACGGCCTTCCATAAGTAACGGCACCATTTACACCAATTGAACTAACAAATACGAGACGACGGACACCGGCTCTACGAGAGGCTCTCGCCACAGAGATAAGTGACGTTACATTTGCCGAGCGAAAATCAGACAATTCTTGAGGCACAACCTTGCCAGAGATTCTGTGGGCGCGGGCCGCAAGATGTATAACAACATCACAACCATCAAATAAACATGCAAGCCTTGGAACATCTAGATAGTCTCCACAGCAGGCATCACACCCCAGGATGTCAGGAGATGTAACAGCACGAGTTACTGGAACAACAGAAATCCCTGCCATACGGATACGGTCCACTAGCGCGCTCCCCACAAAGCCAGAAGAACCAGTAACGGCTATTTTCATAGATACTTTGAGAGAGTTAGGATGGGAGCTAGACGTGTTCAGGCTACAGCAAGGAAAACACAGGGGCTAAACTGAATATCACAGCAGGAAACGGAACAGGCAAGAAAAATGCAGAAACACGGCTAGCTGTAAACTCCGGCCAAAAGCTTTTCGACTACAGAAGACCAAGAAAACATAGAGGAAATGAAAGAGTAAGCAGAGATGTCAAGAGAAGAAGCAAGAGCAGGGTCGTGATATAAAGAGGCTATTGAACTTGAGTACTGATCATCTGTTTCACAGACGAGAAGATGCCGAGAGTGCACGAGACCGAGAGGAGCTGCAGCTATTTGACTGGTAACAACCGGGACGTGGCATGCAATTGCCTCTACAATCTTGTTTTGCTGCCCACTTCCGGTAGAAATGGGAAAGACAGCGACATCACATGATTTAATAATGCTATACATATTATGGGGATTTGGGACAAGGATAATATTCGCCGCTGTAGCAAGTCGTATGATGTCCTCAGGAGGCGAGTCACCTGCAATAACAAGGATTGCTCCTGGAATGACCTGTTGAACAAGAGGGAAAATATCATTTACAAGCCTTAACAGGGCTGTATGATTGGGCTCATACCAAAGAGAGCCAAAGAACACAAGCTTAAACGAACTGCAATTATCCGACTTGTGATAGGCCGGGAACAAGAAACACTCGGAAGAGTTAATATAATCGAGATCCAAGCCGATGGTGGATAACACTATGGGGGGCTTGAAAGAATCTAGATCTAGAGATTCTCCCACAGACGGAATACCAGCGACTTCAAGAAACTCTCTATCAACTGACGATACAACAAGATAAGCCTTAAGGTGAATGCCCAAAGGCAAAGCTTTCTCTACCATAGAGACCGCATTGTATTCCCAGCGAAGAAGGCCTCTGACATGGAGAGACGTGGTAACCCCTATCCTCCTCCACAGATTTAGAGCAACAGAGTCAACAAGATCACATACATAAGGTATTTCCAACTGTTCGGCAACTCGAGTAATTCGAATAGTGCGAATAGAAAAGAAATGCAAAAAGTCGACGGACTTATGCTCATTTAGCCTGGAAAGAGAGCTCTTGACGTCAGAAGAAAAGAAAGAGAAGACTCCACACTGAAGCGGCTCGGAGCGGAAGATTCGACCAAAAAAGGATGTTATTATCGCAAGTAATAAACGCAATGCGGAAGGCTGAATACATATAATTCTATCGTATGCCTCCCCGAGTGAAGGAACGCTCTGAAGTCTTGCGGGTGAAAAAGATAAGTCAAGGTAGACCAACCCTGTTGTGTACCCTAAGGACTTAAGCCTTTTTGAGATATTAAAAGAATGCTTAGCTTGCCCGGCATAAGGTGGCCAAGGCTTTCTTGGCAAAACAAAGACAATAAAACCGTTGGGTTTCATCTTAATGAAAGCAAAGAGGCTAATAAAAAAGCCAGCGAAATCATTATTTTAGCCCTTGTAAGCGACGTCATCGACGAGGCGTCAATGAGATTGGCCAATGCTCTGCGACTCGAAAGAACCGCTTCCAGGTCCGATTGGTCTGCCTCGGACCTGAAATCACGGCCCGTTAACCCTCGGTCAGGTCTTTCATGCCATCACAAGCTGGTGGCTTTGTGATCTGAGCAGGTTAGTGATGCAGATCAGCTCATAGCACACAACTTGCTACCGAAAAACCGCTCCCACTTGGAAAGGCCTGAGGCCTTGAGTTGCAGCAGCCCAGCGGTCCATTGAATCCAACCAATCACGTATTCGAACTGCTTGCAAGTAGTAATCGACTGGCCGCAGCCCTGATGACGGAGGGTGCGGCGATCAATCGCCGCACCGCTGCCAGCGGTGGATGTTCTGTGGCAAGTGAGGCATGATGCGGCTGATACACAGATCAGCCACAAACCCCCTTATAACGTTGACCTTGTCGGCACCCGACATTTCTGATGTGCTCACTTGATCGCCCGTTACATCGGCAATGCTGAATCACACTCAGCAATGCCACTGGCCTGGCTGACCTAGCTGGCAAAAACTAGGCCATTGCGTTTCAGCATGACAAACTGCCCAATGAAGAACAAGAAGGCGACAAGACAAAGAAATTTCTTGAACAACCACTCCTCGCCATCGGTGCTGGGGTGATGGGCTTGGCTGGCGATGAGCAGTACACGGAAGTCGCTTCTTGCTGGTCTGTCTCAGCGGGTTGTTCAACTGACAAGGGAGTGTGAGGCCGCTAAGGGTTGAGGTGAGACCCTTCCACGCAGGCCTTACGCACCCATACATAGCCATCCCAATGCCCGTTTGAGGCAGGAGGGCCGTCTCCGGGTTGTTACCCAGCACCTAAAGCACGGCCGCAAACTCAGGGAGCTGGCCGCCGAGAACGGGATCAGCCTGCACTGCGCCTACCGCTGGCTGGCTCATTACCGCTCAGGCGGTCCACCTCTCTCGCGGATCGACGGAACGTGCGCCGCACCCAGCGGCGAACGCTCTATCCGCAACAGCACCTACAGCCGGTGGGTCTCCGCGACCAGCGGCTTCACCTCCGCCACATCGCCCAGCTGCTTAAGGCGCCCTACTGCGGCGTTGCATAGGCTCTCAGCAGTCTGGGGTTGCGGCGACTGAGGGACCTGATACCCAAAACACCGGTGGAGAAGTAGGAGTGGGAGCACCAAGGCGACCTCATCGATATCGTCATCAAGTCACTGGCGCGGGTACAGAGGGTAGGCCAACGCAACACGGCGATCGTCAACAGGGCCGCTGCTACGGCGTCGGCTACGACAAGTTCACATCACCGTGGAAGACGCCACACGGCTTGCCTAAGTCGAGATGCTGTCGGATGAGCAAAAGCCAACGGTGATCAGCCTTCTCAGCCGAGCTGACACCTGGTTCAACACCAATGGGGTCGAGTCCCGGAGGGTGATGAGCGAAGAAGAACCGGCCTACGTCACAAAAGCGTTTACCAAGGCCTACCGCACCCTGGGGGTGCGGCACATCAGCACCAGGCCCTGTATCACCCCAGAACCAACGAGAGGGCCAAGAGGCTCATCCAGACCCTCTGCAAGAAATGGGCCTACGCCGTGGACTTCCCGAACTCCTTGGGGCGGTAACACTGGCTGCCCCGCTACCTGTCAATGTATAACCGGCTAGGTATGCACTCAGCCCTGAGCTGGATTTCACCTCAGCAGCGACTCGCTGGGCTGCTCCGCTGACGAACCTGGCTAGAGACAACATCTAGCAAGCCAAAGATGCATAATCAAGAGATTGGAGTAGATGCGCGGCCAACAAGAACGCAACTGTGGAGCCCAGAATATGCTAGTGGGTGAAATGCAATAAGTGAAGACTGAGGGGGATTCTGGATAGGGTGGGGTTTAATCAACCATTGTAAGATGGATTGTCGGCATTATAGACTTTGGAATATTCGAAGCAGTAAGAAGAATAGTCCGTCGATGGAGGTGTCGATTTTAAACGATCTACGCTACAGACTTTGCCAAGACCAGCCAAGAGAGAGTCAAAGTTTCTTGGGCTGTAGAGGCACACATAGTCCCTGTAGCCAATAAGCGAAGGATCTTGAAGCAACTCATCATAGTTGCCTGGGATCAAGCAATAAGCACCATGTGCAGCAGATTCGAGGACTGTTCTGCCTGGGCGGTAACAGTGTTCACCTCTAAGAGTGCAATGGATTGAATTATAGATTCCTGTTGATGAAAGTTCAGGGATTTCCCCAAGAAAAAAGACAGAAGAAGGGGGAGGAGAAAATTCAGCTTGAATATATGCGTGATACTTTGGTGAAATGGAGGAAATTACCAAAAGCCTAGAAGAGGGGAAATCTAGGATGTGTCTCAGAAAACAACGTAAAACAAATTCAAACCCCTTGGATTTATCCTCGACACGCCCTATAAACGCGAAGACTATTGAAGGCGTATTAAGGGAGAGAGAAGGGCATATTGCCGCAAGCGATAACTTGTTTTGACTTACAGAAACGAGATTCGGTATAGTTATACAGGGGTGGTAGTATCGTGGATAGAGAAAGTAGAATCTAGACTTGACCGACGAATCTATAAAGATCAGGGAGTCTGGAAACTGTATGAAGAAAGAAGTCCAAGCATTTTTCCTTGCAACGAACTCTCGGACAACAAGGACAATACGAGACTTAGGGAAGATAAGGCGAAGAATCGGACAGAGTGGAGCCAGAACGAAAGAGTTAAGATGAATGATATTGATGTCATGTGATAGTCTAAAAAGCAAAAGCTTATATGTAGCGACAAAAGCCTTGTGTAGAGAACTCAAAAACGTAATAATCGCAAAACCTTGAACAGGTGCGCCATCGTAGTTATAAAGGATAGGTGGGTTAAGTTTAAAAGCATTGGTAATCCCAGGCGGAAGGCTTGTGTCAGGGGAATATGGTGACAACAGATAGGTTCTGTCGAATTGGTCGAAAAATACATTTAGGTTTTGTCTAAGACTAGTAGAAGCGCCGTAAGGAAGTAAAATGGAAGTATGGTTGATGTAGAGAATAGAAGACATGCCTGGAATTATAGATTTGACAAACGAAGTCTTGTAAGATACGTAATCAATATGACGGAGAGAGCTGCATATAAGAGCCGAACAAAGAAATTGGCCCAACTACCAATCGGAACACCAGCAACAAGAGCAAACAGAACTAAAGGCGACAATGACACTGAACGGAGAGAAACAAACTTATATATGGCTTGGAAAGAGTAGAAAGCAACAAGGATGGATAGAGAACCAATAGCTATTAAAGGAAAAGGAGAAAACAGTGAAGCACCATATGACCAACAAAAGAGTGAGTCATTAGTACCGCCGAGTTCAGAGTCAGGCAATACAGCCAAGGAATTATTGATAGTAGTACCAATACTGAGTTTTGAAGCAAGCCCGAATACATGAAGTGGCTCCAGAAGGGTCTGGTAATATTGCAAGCCTGTTAGATTAGTTAAAGTAACATTAGAAAAGGATATTGCTGAAATACATTCGATAGGGCCTGCAAAGTAGTAGACAAGTAGCCAAACTAGTATATCAAGAAGGCCCGAGTAAGCAGTAGCAGACAAGATGAGAAGGGAAGAGATAATGATTGCAAATAGAAAATTGAGCGAAAGCCGGAACCGTCGAAGAAGACGAAAAAAGCGAAGTAAGTAAAAAGAGATGATAGGGTATAAGCACCAACATGAAACAAAGAATGATGAAAGAGATGATTTACTTCCTTCGGATACGGAGATTGAAAACAAACAGAAGATGGCTGAGAGAAAAATAAAGTAATGAACAATAGAGATAGAATAGTTATTGGACACAAGGGCTCTGCAGAGATTGAAGAGAACTATATAGATAAGACAAGTTGTAAAAATGGTAATGAGTTTAGCAAAAAAGTTTCCGGAGAATCGCAAGAGTATGACAGCATCAGTATTAATGACACTAACTGATGAGCCCACAAGTGCTAAAATAGCATAGCAAAATATGTAGAAACTAGCAAGTCTAATAAAAGGTGAGTTAATAGCAAGCGAAGGGATTAAAGGTATCTTATCCACAAAGTGAATAGAAAGAAAAAGACGGGGTGCAACAAGCAGAGATAAGCCGATAATTATGGAGAAGGATAAAGCTGATATATCAGCGATGGAGAATAAGGAAAATACAATATTAGAGAAGAGATAGATAAGGAGCGTAAAGGAGGGGACAAAAGGAAAAACCAGAAAAAATACTGGAACACAAGCAAGTTTTGAGAAGTAAATTGAATAAAGAAGAATAAGTATAAGAGCAATGCTAAAATGGAGTAAACCAAAGCGTTGGAGTGTATACTGCCAGGGAAATGAGTCGAGATTCATTGATAATGTCTTGTTCCACGGAGATAATGGAGAATTCGCATGACCTTATTAGATTCGAAAAGGAATAGGTATAATTTAGCAATCAGCCTTAGAGGAAGGTGCGGATTAGTCTTGACAGATGAATTGTCAGAATCGATCGACTTCCCTCTAATGGAACGAGCAGTAACAGTTGAACTATGTAGTCTCATATAATATACACATTCAGGAATAGTTACACGTTTGAAGTGATATCCAGATTCAATAAGAGTATTAATATGCTTCCAATCTAGCTCTGCTTGCTCAACTGTTGAATGGTAAGGAAAAAGCTTTTCACCTTCGCAATAGTAGATACAATTTGGATGTAGAACAAGATTCGTATATTTCTGAAGAAAAGAGTTGACAGGAGGCTGAGTTCGTGACCAGAGGTGTCTTGAGGCACTATCTACAAATTTGACATCACATGCTGGTATCTGGGTTGTGTCACTGGAGAGAGAAAGGTACAAACTAGCGATAAATTCAGGCGCGACATAGTCGTCGGAATGGACATAAGTAACGTAGCATGAATTAGAAATAGAAACAGCATAGTCTAGGGTCTTATAGAGACCTTTGCAAGGAGAAAGATGGAAATTAAGGTAGGGATATTTGGAACAGATTTCACGTGTTGTGTCAGACGAGCCTCCATCAACAACGAGATGCTGAGTTCGGACTAGGGGTAGTTTCTGGTATAGGTAGAGAAGACTTTTGTTGACTGACTGCAAGCACTGGTGTAAGTATGCCTCGGAGTTAAGAGTTAGTGTTATTACTGTGATTTGATACATAAGGTCTCTAGTAAATCAATCCATGACTTCGAAAAATATTCGGCAGACAATAGGTCCAGAACCTGTGGTAATGCGATAGTTTTTTCAGAAAGACAAATTCGAAGTTGCTCATTATACTGATATGGTTGAGAAATGGAGCGTAGATGATCTTCTAAAATGCCACAATTGGCGTAAGGAACGATCCAGGGGATAATATTAGCTACATCAATCATCCCGCCATCATGAGAACACAATGTAATTGAATTGGAAAGTAACGCGGTCTCAACTAGAGTGCGGTTCCAGCCTTCTTTAAATTGGCTATTATGTATAGAGAGCGAGACATTTTTAAGTTGGGAGTAGAAATCAGTTGTGTTGGGTATAGATTTAACCTGTATCTTGCAATCATACAAGATTTTAGACTCTTTGCGGGTAAACTTAGGGGATGGGGAGGAGGAAGAGAGCCATATTTCAGCATTAGGAAAGTAGCGACGTACAGTTCTGCTGATCTTTGCCCAGCCCTTGGAAGAACGAGCAATACCTAGATAGATGGAAAAGTTGTCACTTAGAAAAGTGGAGGAGAACTGATAAGAAGGATCAGGATCAAAGCATTTGGAATCAGAAGAAGTGGTAGAAAGCTTGAGCGGAATAGAATTACGTATGAGGTTTATGTTGGTAAATCCTTTATTATACAGGTACCTCTGCCAATATTCAGAAACTACGACGAATTTGGTGGTTGCGGGCAGAAATCTAAGCGTCATTAAGCCATAGAATTCTGAAAGACGGCTCAGAACTGTGCCACCAGTTATGTCAGCATGATGAAAAACAATAATAACTGTGCGAAGGCGAGAGTGCGTTATCCTAAAGGGGTGAAAAGGGAATTGATAGATATCAACTGATTGTTGACATTTGGAATACGAATGCTTAAAGAGGGAAATAAGTAATTGAAATAGTGTTGGAATTAGCAAGTGAGAACTGGTCAAATATCGTATAGAGCAATGTATACGATGACTGGTCAAGACTTCCCAAATACTTAACGCATATCGTTCGGCCCCATAAGTGTTTCGACTAGACCTAAGGTAGACATTAACCTGCATTTAACACCTGAATAAAGTGAAAGTTAGAATTAGAAGCAAATGCAAGATCTATATGAGAATCTCCTATTACAATGCAGTCATCAGGCTTAAGATTGTAGGCTTTCAGTAAGTAGTCCGAAATATTTGGGGAAGGTTTTGGTGCCCAGTTGTTGCAACAGAAAAGCCTCGGAGGAGGACTTGGCAAACATCTGGCGATAGCTCTAAACTTATTGAGTTGCTGGCGTGTATTACCATTTGTTACAATACATTGATGAATATATGAGAATTCAGTTAAAAATCTCGTTACCCAGTGGAAAGGGGTGAGGAGTATGTCCTGATTATGCATGATCTCTAACCACTCATGGGTGGTTCCTTTCATAGCAGGAAAGACCTGCCGGACAGCTTGGAAGATTCGGGATCTTCCATGCCTTAGGAAATACTCTTTCATAAAGTGAGCCGCCTCAGGAACACCGGAAAAGGAGGCTATTGAATCGTAAGCGGGAAAGAGCCAGCTTTTCTCAGAATAGAGGGTATCGTCAAGGTCGAGGATAATAAGACGCTTGGAAGAAATCTGAATGATTTGTGAAGAAGTAAAGGGATAGAGCTTTTTAGTAGAGTTCATTTATGTCATCATTAAAGGCAAGAGCACCCCAATACCGTCTAATAGTAATCTCGGACCAATTTTGATTAGTAGTACTATAACAATGATCTTCAAGATTTAAATGATTACAAACCGAATTCCAGATAATGTTGTTGCCACTCGCCAACGTAGCAATCATTGTGCCTTGAATGCGAGGATTGCACTCTAGAATAAAAGGAAAAA
>Ga0194124_10004768_pt1 | contig 12992 bp, 12 predicted proteins | sample TA2KigCas0mmetaG_FD_148605 | JGI IMG/M metagenome (GOLD analysis project Ga0194124, IMG submission 148605) | Freshwater microbial communities from Lake Tanganyika, Tanzania - TA2015031 Kigoma Deep Cast 0m | ecosystem: Environmental > Aquatic > Freshwater > Lake | place: Tanzania: Lake...
CCTCGGCCGGCCCCGCCGGGTCGGAGCCATCCACGATCACCACGTCGTAACTGGCCTCGGCGGCATTGGCCGCCCAGGCGATGCCATCACCCACCGTGAGGTGGAAGCGCGGATCGCTCCAGCAGCCTCCGCCGATCGAGGGCAGGTGTTGTTGGCTCCACTTCACCACCAGGCCGTCGATTTCCACCATGTCGAGGTGCTGCACGCCGGCATGACGCAGGCACTCGCGGGCGGTGCCTCCATCGCCGCCACCGATCACCAGCACGCGCTCCACTGAGGCGGCGCTGCAGAGGGCTGGGTGCACGATCGATTCGTGGTAGTGCCGCTCCTGGCGCTCGGCCGTCATCCAGCAGCCGTCGAGCAGCAGGCCATTGCCGTAGCGCTCGCTCTCGATGATGGTGACTTTCTGGAAGGGGGATTGCTCTTCCGCGATCACCCGACCGGCCAGGCCGTAGCGCACGCCATCGAAAATCTCGTCCACCCAGCCAGGGGTGGGGGCGGGAGTATCACTCACGGGACGGGCGGGATCACTGCTTTCAGCTAAGCCTCCCATCCGCCGGTTAGGGCGGCGTTAGGAAAGGCCACGCTGTAGAAGGCCACACCCTCGTTGCTCCAGCCCTGCTGCAGCCAGTGGCGGCGTTCCTGGCGGGAGCTCGCCAGCAGGTGCTGCCCTTCGGGCGACACCAGCTGCCAGATCGGATCCAGACCCTGGAGCGGTTGGTTGTAGGCCGTGAACATGGTGCCCTTTTTGGTGTAGCCGGCCTGCTCCAGCGCCCGGATCTGGCGCGGGTCGGCTGTGTAGGCCCTGTCGTCACGGCTCCTGTTGCGCAGCTCCACCACATCGGCGGTGTAGCTGTCATTGGCGTTGGCGGCAAACGGCACATCCACCAGCTGCCACTCGCCGGAGCTCACCCAGCTGTTGGCCTGGCTGGAGCTGCTGGTGACGCGCCATTCACCGGTGATCGGATCGCGCAGACGGAAGGCCACTGCCAGGTCATCGGCGCTGTCATAGGCGGCCAGGCTCTGATCGGCCCAGCTCACGGTGGCTGGATCCTTCAGGGCGAACTCCACGGCGATGGTCTGGCCTGGTGAGGGCTGCGTGTACCGGTAGGTGGGCAGCGGCGCGGTGCCTGGACCGCCCGGGTTGTAGATGGGGCTGTGGGTGTCGAGGCGCGGGTCGGGCAGCACCACGTTCTCCAGGGCGCGGATCGCTTTGGGGCTGGAGGCCCGGATGATCAGGTCGAACTGGTTGTCGTGATCTTCCGAATAGGTGTACTCGGGGTCGGCGGAGCGGCCGTTGCCCAGATCGGCGATGCCCTTCACCTTGAGGGTGCCTCCTTGCACCTTCACGGAGGTGCCTGCCTCGCTGATGGTGATCGCCTCGCCACTGGCGCCTTTGGCGGTGAGCTGAAAGAAGCGGGAGAATTCCTGCGGCAGGAAGCCGCTCACGCCATCGGGTGAGAAGCCGCCGGAGGTGAACAGGCGCAGCCGGTAGAGCTTGTCGCTGGTGCCGTAGTACTCCACGCCATGGTTGGCCACGGAGTTGGGGAAGGCCGGTGCGGGGTAGTCCCCGGCCAGCGACAGGCGGCTGAGCTTGGCGCCCACCAGGGTGGGGCCGTTGTACGGGTTGTAGGGGTTGTTGCTGCTCTGGCTCAGGCCCGTGCCGTCCACCAGCCCCTTCGGAGTGATCAGCTGTACGGGATTGCCGCTGCCGTTCACTACTTCGAAGCGCACCGGATGCACGGCACCGGGTGCATCACTGGGCAGGCGGTTGGCGAAGTAACCGAAGGCCACCACGGTCTGGCGCTCGTTGAAGTCGAGGTTGGGGTTCTGGGCCACATACAGCGGTGTGACCACCTCGCCGGTGTTGAGGTGGATGCGGAAGTTTTCGGGCAGCACTGTGCTTGGCAGCAGCGGGTGGCTGAACTCGATCGGCATCGCATCCATGAAGGTCTGCGTCGCCGGCGCGTTGCTGAAGCCACCGAGCTGAACCCCAGCCGGCGCCGTGCCTGAGGTGATGTTGCGCAGTGGTGCGGCTGGATCCAGCCCCAGCAGCTCCTGCACCACCCCGGCGCCTGCCGCTTCGGCCAGGCCGATCTGGGCTTCACTGAGCAGGCTGGGGATCCCCGTGATGCCCTCGAAACCAAGCCCCGCCGCCAGGATCCGCGGTGGGCTGTTCGCGCCGCCGTAGATGTCGGCGCGGATCACGATGTTCCTGTGGAGCTGGTCGAAGCTGGAGCCCTGGCTCATGGCGATCGCGGCAGTGGTTGCACTGCAGGCATGCTTACGGCTGGGCTTGATTTCGCCAACTGGATCTGCGACTGAGTGAGCGCTGGGTGATCTCCGCGGCAGAGCTGCGCTGGCGTTTCTCGCGCTCTTCCGGGCCCGGCGGCCAGAACGTGAACACCACTGATTCACGGGTGGAGTTGGTGTTCGATTTGGCGGCGACGCCGTCGCTGCCGCCCCATTTGCGGGAACGCGCGTTAGGGCGCCTCGAGCAGCGGCTGGTGGAGGGTTGCGTTGTCCTCGCCGCGAGTGAGCACCGCTCCCAGTGGCAGAACCGCGTCGCTGCCCAGCGGCGTCTGGTGGAACTGCTGCAGGAAGCGATCAAGCCACCGCCACCGCCGCGGCGCGCCACCAAGCCCACGCGGGGCTCTGTGCAAAGGCGCCTGCAAACCAAGAAGCAGCGCAGCGCCGTGAAACAGCAGCGGCGCGGCCGGATTCAGCTGCCGGAGGACTGAGCGGCCCTGATCTCCGCCTTGGCCTGCTGCCAGAGGCCTTCCAGTTCGCGGATGCTGCGGCCCTGCAGGTTGCCGCCCAGCGCTGCCTCCACGCGGGAGAAGCGATCGAGGAAGCGGTGGTTGGTGCCTGCCAGGCCGGCTTCCGGATCAATGCCGCACCAGCGGGCCACATTCACCAGGGTGAACAGCACATCGCCCAGTTCTTCCTGGGCGTGCGCTTTGTTGCCGCTCGCCACGGCTTCCTTGAGCTCGTCGAGCTCCTCGTGCACCTTCTCCCACACGCCGGCCATGTCGTCCCACTCGAAGCCGGCCGCGGCGGCTTTCTTGGAGATGCTCATCGCGCCGGCGAGGGCGGGCTGGCCGCGCACCTTGCTGGCAAGGCGATCGCTGAGGGGGCTCGCTGAGGCCTGGGCTGCTGGATCCGCGGCCTTCTCAGCGGCCTTGATCGCTTCCCAGTTGGCCTTCACGGCGGCGCTGTCGGCGGCCTTGGCGCCGGCGAATACGTGGGGGTGGCGGCGGATCAGCTTCTCGCTGATGCCCGCGGCGATCTGCTCCAGATCGAATCGCCCTTCCTCCTGGGCGATCTGGGCATGCAGCACCACCTGCAGGAGCAGGTCGCCCAGCTCTTCTTTGAGATGGGTGTCGTCGCCGTGGCGGATCGCATCGGCCACCTCGTGGGCCTCTTCCAGCACATAGGGCACCAGGGAGGCGTGGGTCTGCTCCAGGTCCCAGGGACAGCCGCCTTCGGGATTGCGTAGTTGGGCCACCACCGCAATCAGCTCGCTCAGGGCAGCGGTGGCATCGGGCGTGGCGGCCATGGTTTGGCGTTCAGGCGGTGGCGCCACCCTCGCACTCCTGCGCTGGACGCTGGCTCAGCCAGAGGCGTTGGAACAGGGCCTGCAGCAGCGGGATGGGGGCTTCCAAACCCGCGCGGGTGAGCTCGCGTTGCAGGCGCTCTCGATCCATCGAGAACACCTTGCTGTTGCGCGAGGCCATCACGGCCTCGATGGTGGCTGCATCCATGCCCAGCCCCTCCAAGCGCAGGCGGCCGATGGCCAGCCCCAGTTCTAACCCTGGCGGGTATGACTCGCAGTAGCTGCTCAGCAGCAGGCAGCCACCGGGGGCAAGCTGCCCTGCCATCTGGCGCAGCAGTTGCTCCTGTTCCGGTGGGGGCAGAACGTGCAGCACGTTGTGACTGATCATCACCTCGAAATTGCCTCCCCCGCTGGCTTCCAGGTTGCTTGGGATCCACTCCACTCGCGCGGCGGCATCAAGGGTGGCGATCAGTTCGCTGCAGAGCCCGCGCATCTGTTCGCTCGGCTCCACCAGCGTGAACTGCGCCAACGGCAGGGCCTGCAGCAACCCTGGCAGTTCTGTCCCGGTTCCGGCCCCCACCACCAACACCTGGCGCGCCTGCGGCTGAAGCGCGGCCGCCGTGGCCGCCGCCAGCTCAAAGATCGCGTCGTAGGCAGGGATCAGCCGCCGGATGCGCGCGTTGTAGGTGCGGCCGTAGTCGCCATCGAAGTCGAGCAGGGCCATGGGCTGCGAGGGATCTGCTCAGCGGAGTCTGCGGCGGCGACGCGGTTTGCGGCGTTGGCGGCGCAGCAGCCTGGGCAGACGCGGTATCGGGTCGCCGTCCTGGATCAGATGCAGCCAGGCGCTGGCCTCCACGCCGATCAGTACCGCCAGGCTCAACCCGCGCTGCTGCTGCCAGAGCATTTGTAGGCCCTGCCCCAGCTCCAGCGGACTCGGTGCACCCCAGGGCTGGAGCAGCCAGCCCGCCAGGCCCACGAGCACCACCAGATAGAGCAGTCGGCCCGCACTCCCCAGGAATGGCGAATGCGAGAGCAGAGAACGATGGCGCAGCAGCTGCCGGTAAGGCCACCAGAGCAGGCGCAGCGGCCCCCAGCGGCGACTGGGGTTGGAGCGGGTGTCGAGGTCGGGAGAGAGCCAGAGGCCGCCGATCAGAAAAGCCAGCCCTGCCGCGGATACTCCGGCTAAGCCAAGCCAAGGGCCCCACAGCAGCCCGAAGGGCAGAGCCAGGATCCAGGTGGCGCGGTCGTGTTGCTGGCCGCTGGCCATGGCGGGTGGCTGCTGTTGCGGTGCAGAATGGCGTAGCCGCCCGGTTAGCTCAGCGGTAGAGCGCCTGCCTTACAAGCAGGATGTCGCTGGTTCGAACCCGGCACCGGGCACTTGGAGCTGTTGGGGAATGTCCCGAGCAGCCGTTCCCGACCTGCTTCTTGCTCTGTGGTTTGGCTAGAAGCCAACAATCAACCCTGGATCCAAGGGCGTGAGCCTCAGAGATGCTCCAGGCGCAGACTTCGACACGTGTGGCTCTTGTCTCGAAGGGGAGAAACCTTTGGCGCCGGATGCGGCCTTACGCACACCCATGGCATGATTTGACGGCTGGAAGAATGAGAGATGACTCTCTAATTGATGCAATGGATACAGTTTCGCTCTGATGACACCCGGTTGGCTGAGTCGCATTCAAAGGTCATTCGCTGCAGTTGCCACAGCATTCTTGTGCCTACTGTTGGTCTTTGGCTTACCTATTGGGAGCGTGACCACGCCGATCGCGAGGTCAAGCGCCAGAAATATGAGTACGCAGTGAAGCAACACGATGAATTCGTTCGAGCAATTGGCGAGCCCTTGCTCGATGGTAAATTCAACTATCTAGACGATTGGGAAAATATGAGAGAAGCGATTATGCCGCGCGGATTAATGCAGAAGCTTCTCGGCTCAATATTGATATTCCCCAGTCGCGGTATTTAATGAAATCATTTACTGAGCCAACACCTGCCGATAAGCCCGTGCTGTCTCGCCTGTATGGATCCAGACTTGCTCTTGTTCTTGATGCGGCAAGGAGAACAGAGGAGGGCAATCTGCGCATTGGCGCTCAAAAGCAGATCGCAAAGGAAGTCCTTCACTTTTTAAGGACAAATCGATTGCTAAGTTACGGTGGACTTCTCAGCTATTTTGGCGACAGTGATTTTTCCGATTTAGATTTTTCTGGCGTGAATTTATCTTGCACTAATCTTGATGTGGTGATGCGCCGTACGGATTTCCATGGGGCAAACCTAACCGCGACATCCTTTTCAAGATCTTCTCAAGATGATGTCGTTGATGATTCCAATTTTTCGGAGGCCCGGCTTGCTTGGGCTAGGCTTGAAGTTAAGAAGATAACAGGTTGAAACTTTCGGCAAGCGAATATGCAACTAGCCTCGCTGAGTGGATCGACCATTAGGTATTCGAACTTTGAGAATGCCGATTTACGTCATGCGATGCTGATCGATTCAGTGCTAGACACTACCAATCGATTTGCCGGTGCAGATCTTCGTGGTGCCATTCTGCTAATCGATCAACAGAAATCGGCCGCAGGTAAATTCTTTGCTGGCGGAATCGCCAATAGCAAGCCTATCGAGCGAGAGGGTGGTGGCATCGTCCCGCACAGTCTTGCCAAAGAATATGACTCTTTCGAGCCTGGGCTTGGTTGATTCAGACAAGCTTGATATCTCTAGCCTTAGAAAAGCATTGCCCAGAGATGCGGATTATAGTCACAGCATTCTGCTCGCTCCGCGCTGCCATTGGAGGGCTGAGATGATGATAGAGCAAGCCGCTCTCTATTATCAATTCTCCAAGAAGAGATTGTCGTCAGGATCCAGGTGACAGACATTATCCGGAGGCGTTTAAAGTTCCAGATAATTTCCACTTCCTTGCTTGTTCACGACCTATCATTAAGCAATCAAAGAAAAATCTCATGATGGATGAGCGAGGCAGGGACCGCTTGGGTCTTTTGATTGAGCAAGAGCAGAGCCGAGTCCAGCAATTACTTGGAATTCGTCATACGCGAATGGCGGCAACACCATTTACGTACTTCCGTGGCGCGGCCATTGTAATGGCAGCTGATCTTGCGCAGCAACCACATTCTGGTCTTATCGTGCAATTGTGCGGCGATGCGCATATCATGAATTTTGGCTTTTATGCATCTCCAGAGCGACAGCTTTTATTTGATATCAATGACTTTGACGAAACTGCCCCAGGCCCATATGAGTGGGATGTGATTCGTCTGGCCACTAGCGTTCTGCTTGCAGCAGAAAGTAATGGGTTTTCAAATAGTGAGCAGGAAAAAATCTGTACTACAGCACTGCGCGCCTATGCCAAGGCTATGGCCGAGTTCGCGGAGATGCCATTTGGGCCGATGTGGTCATCTCATCTTTCCAAGCAGAGGCTTCTTGACAAGGGAGGAAGTAAGAATCTTAGGAATCATCTCAAGGACGTAGTCTCTGCAGCGCTGAAGCGTGATAGCCGCCAGGCAGTGAGAAAGCTATGTGAAATCGGGAATGATGGTCAGTATCGGTTTAAAAATAATCCACCCCCCATTTGGCGGGCCGAAGAGTTGCCTGAGACTTGGAGAGCAAAGCTCGATTGGGATGAGTGGGGGCCTCAGATGTTTGCTAGTTACTTCAAGACAATTCGACCTGATGTCAGACATGTATTTTCTCACTATCGTTTAGTTGATAGTGCAATCAAGGTTGTTGGCGTGGGTTCGGTTGGAACACGCTGTGCTATCAGCCTGTTTGTTGGAAAACATCCTGATGACTTTTTGATTTTGCAAGGTAAAGAAGCGGTTGCCTCTGTTTTGTCTCAATATCTCGATACCCCGAGTCCCGATCATCAGGGCCAACGAGTTGTTCAAGGACAACGCTTGATGCAGACAGCAAGTGATTTCTTTCTTGGCTGGGCATCCAATCCCAATGGAGAACATGCATATATTCGTCATTTTCGCGATTGGAAAGGCTCTGTTGACGTTAGTGGCCTCGATAGTGATGGCCTAAGCGATTATGCGCAATTGTGTGCATGGACGCTTGCAAAATCTCATGCAAGAACCGGAGATCGTATTGCAATCTCCGCGCATATTGGTAAAGCAAAGCGGTTTTCGCAACTCATTCTTGACGAAGCGATTAAACATGCACGCTTTAATGCTATTGATTACTCAAGACTTCTAGGGGCAATGGCTTCTGGAGAAATTGCGAGTGAGGGTACGGCCAATTTCTAGATCGATGACGCGGCTTCAAATAAGCGGTTCCCTCTTAATGCTTGACCAATCGTAACTCTGCATAGCCCCAAAAATGGCGTATTTTAATTTGAGCGCTTAGCATAGATCTTTTAGCGTTTTGACATGGCAGAGTTGCGCTCCTGTTTTAATTTCTCCTTGGGTCAACTGCCTCCACGGTATTCTCCATAGTTTTGGATCAACTCCATTAATTGCAGCATTGGCGTCGTAATTGTTAAGGTAAATCACGTTTCTGCTCCGCATTCTTAGCTTCTTCCTCAAGGTGTCAGTGAGGAGCTCTTGATGAACTAGATCCTCGTATGAGCCATCTGCTATCGCTCTTTTGAATCCAGTTTCCAAGGCTTCGGCTAGTCGATGGTTCTGCTTGTTGACATAGAAAAAACCGGCGAAAGGATAGATTATAAGTAGGTTTTCGTCGAGGATCAAATGCTCGCTTGAGGTCCTAATAGTCGCATATTCTGTCTCAATCTCTCCGACGCCTCGTAAGAAAAGATGTGCTCTACCCGAATCGAGAATCCGTAGCAGTTCGCTTGGCCTGGCCGAAAAAGTCTTAAGACCTTCTGAGTCAAGAATGTCTACATCGCGCCAACCTACTCCTTGTAGCAGAATGAGATTAGTCAGATCGCTTCTGCTCTTAACCTTCTTTGTGAGCGGAAGATGATTGCGGTGTAGAAAGCCTACGCGCATTCCTAGCAGGCCACCGGCAATTGGTAGCGGAATCCGATGCAGTCGGCGATTAATCGTGGAGTCGGCCCCCATTACTGCTACATTTACACGTTCGATGTCTGTCAGCGCGAAGTCTTCGCTTGTTTCTAGGGCCCTGATAATATTGTTCTGATTAAATGATCGAGGATAGATCTGCAGATTGTGCCTTCTACCACTTCGCTGAAGAATCAGTCTAAGTAGCTTAGTATTGAATGCTTTATCGGGATCCTGTCCTCCATCTGCCATAACGACTCTCAAAGAATCAGCAGCTGGCGCTCGAGCACTTTCTGACTTGCTGTCTATCTTGCTAGCCATGGTCTGATTATTTTTAATCCGCCAGTTGATCAGATTCCATCCAGTGCTTACAATCAGCAAGCATATTAAGATGCCGCCGCTTTTTGCTGTCTGTGCTTTATTTGGCAATCTGATTCTCATGGGATAATCAGTGCAATGCTGGTGATTGTGCCCAGTAGATAGCTTGGAAGCAGCCCGTATCGCAGTAATGAAGCGACTCGTGGTGTGTAGTCCTTGAGATGCTGGTCAATGATTTCATCTGCTGCAACGACGTATAGAATCCCGATGATTAAAATTACTTGTAGACTACCTATAAAGCCATTCATTGCGCTGACTGGCAGCTTGTCCGCGATAAATACGTAGTTGCTTGCTGAGGAAACAACGGCCGCGAGGATCAAGTCGTCGCGGCTGCGAATGATCACCAAGCTCAGCGAGCAAAGCCCTACCGGGGAGAAGTAGCCTAGAAAATCAGGCGCTAAATAAAGACGGCTAAGTCTCTTGATGTTGATGTCAAATGAAACGATCTGTTGGTTCGTCAGCGCCCTATTCTTTGGGACTGGATGCCCTAGATCACTGAGGTATCGGATTGAGCTGTTATAGGCATTGAGATCGCCAACGACCCAGCCGTCAAGCTGAAGACCAGGACTGACCTGTGGGGGTACGCGTTCGTCGATGGTGATCGTGCTGCTGCTTAACGGGTTCTTGAATCCTAGTTCAATGTATAGGGTTTGTTCATCAAATGGGTAGTCTTTTAATTGCCAACGTTGAACGATCGACGTGTTCAAGCGATAAAGGGTCCAATCGACGCCGCCTGTATTCTCATGGCTTATCGCATCGAGGATTCTATCTTTGCTGGCCACACTGTTGAGCACTGTCAGCTGTGAGCTTGGGTTGTCTGCAGCCGTGCCCTCCCACCGTGTCCAAATGAGTAGATCGGCGTTAAACGTATCACCTTTGAGATCAATATCGCTGATATTGATGATGTACGCCCCCAACTGTAGCGTGGTTCTGGAGGATGATTTATGTATAGAGCTATTGCTTGAGGGGCTTTGATTTGATGCGGCCTTGGCAGCCTCACTTGTGAGTGGGTGGAGACGTAGGGCTACCGTAGTGATCAATAGGGCCGTGAGTATCCAGCGTGCCAGCTGCTTGCTCCTTTTGAGCCGCCGAGTTACCTGGTTCATTACTACTGCGGCAGTTGCCTTATCTCGTGTGAGTGGTCTGTGCCTCTAGCTGCAACGGAACCCATGACTGCTTCCTGTGCGATGTGGGACTGAGGCTTGTCCCCGCATCCTCTGCGGAGGCGTTGGTGCTACCCAATACTGGATTAGCGTGCGCGAGATGTCAGCATAGTGGGAGTTCTATGCAGAACACAATGTCGACGCGCGGTTTTCGGGCCTTTCTGCTCGGTTTCCTGGCAGTGTTAATGGTGATGGTGGGCCCGCGGAGTGCGCTCTTCGCTGCGGCGACACAGTTTCAGCCTGTTGTTCCTCAGGGCAGTGCAGAGGTGCTTGCACTGGGTGACGATCCGATCATCCCGATCACCGAGCAACCTTTCTATCCAGAATTGCTAGCGATCTCCAGGCACTGGGCTAAAGCGCCTTTGAACAGGGTCGTCGGTGACAGCCCACGTGCAACTCTGCTCAATTTCTATGCAGTGATGGCTCGAGTTAGTCACGAGCTTCAGCTGATTAATCAGATGCGTGATCAGGAGACAGGTCTGTTTTGGAGCCCTGCTGCGCGTCAGCATATCGAGGATGCTGAGGAGCTCTTTTCTCTGGCTGTTCAGGCACTGGATGCCACTGTTTTTCCTGAGAGCGTTCGTGATGATATGGCTCAAGAGGCCGCCATTCAGTTGAAAGAAGTTCTTGACTATGTGCTCACTCATAGCACTGTTCCGATCCTGATTCCCGATCAGGCCGGGCTTAAAGCGCTTAATGATCAGCGGAGTTCAGCTAGTGAGTCGTGGGCTCTTCCATTAACGACGATCACGCTTTCTAGTAAGGCGATCGATGCGGATGGGGCGGGTGGTTTTTTGTTTGCGGGCACAACTGTTCGCCATGTTGGTCGGATGTTTGACAACATCCGTGGGCTTCCTGAGATTAATCAGCCTTTCGCATCTCCCGGTTTCTATGCCAACTTTATTTATACGCCAGGCTTCCTAAGTCCTCCCTTGTGGTACGTGAAGCTGCCGGTAAAACTTCGTGGTTTTCTTGAGATGGCTCTAGACCCCCAGACCGTATTGCAGATCATCTCCGCGCTCGTTGTACTCGTGATCTATGGAGTCGTCTTGCTCTTCCTGCTGAAGCGGCTTCTCCATACCTACCGTTACTGGCAAGGCGAAGGTGAGCGAAGCGGGGCTGGTCGTGCTTCCTGGTTTCAGGATCACGTTTCCTGGTATCGAGTTCTTTTGACTCTTCCGCTCTTACCGCTAACCCGATTCGCCGAAGTCGCCATCGATGACTTCATTAATGTAACCGGACTTCCTCTGCTTGTTGTTACTTATCTGCTATTTGTCTGCTATTTTCTTGTGGCGGCGGGCTTCTCGTTCTTTGTGTTTGAGGCTGTCGGATGCAGCCTTTCTGGAAGTCTTGTTGAATGGCGTGGTGGCGGTTCAGACCTTCAACTACGACGTGTAAGCAACTTGGTGATGCCTATCTGTCGTGTGCTTGGGGGGATTGTTGCGGTTGTCATGATTTACCGCTTGCTGGTTGTCTTGGGTCTTCCTGCGACGACGGTCTTGGCTTTTTCGGCAGTTCCTGGCTTGGCGATAGGTCTAGGAGCTTCCAAGCTCTTGGGAAACCTCTTTGGGGGTCTGTCGATCCAGACAGATAGACCTGTCCGAGTGGGTGAGTTTTGCCGAATTGGTGAAAATCTTGGTTTTGTGAGCAAGATTGGGATGCGTTCGCTTGAGCTTCAAACTCTGGAGAGCAGGGTTACCATTCCGAACGCCATCGTTGATGAGCAAACTATTGTCAACTTCTCCCGTCGACAGCCCGGTGGTGATGAGCTGCCTACTCAGTCGTTGTTGTTGCGTCTTATCGTTACCCGTAAGTTCAATCCAGACCAAATTGCTGACCTCCTCCACTTCGCTCGCTTGGCGGTCGTTGTTATTCAGGGTGTGGAGGAGCCTCTTGTTAGTGTGGAGGAGGATGCCGGTGATGGTTCCACCTTGCTATGTCATTGTCAGGTCAACGTCCAGTCTTGGGGCGAATACATTGCTGTGCGCGAGCGCATCTTGCTTCGGCTAGAGGAGGTGGTTGAGCAGATTCATTTGTGCCAGCGACAAATAGGTGTGAGCTATGACACCAGTGTCGAGCAGTTAGATCGAATCCCGGCTTTGATACGTGATTTGGTGGAGCGAGATCCGCTTCTGAATCTTCGCTCCTGTCGGCTGATGACGATTGCGGCGTTTAGCTATGAATTCGGTTTTCGTTTTCATGCGCACCATTCTACTCTCGGCGCGATTAAGGATGCTATTAATAGGCTTAATAAAGATCTGCTCGCTTGTTTTGCTGCTGAGGGGATTGAAATTCCTTATCCCACAGCTGTGGAGATTCGGAAGGAGGCCTGATTGTTGGCCGGTTAAGGGATCAGTGTGCCCAGCCGGGTGCGGAACTCTCCCTTGGGCATACCGCCCTTCAGTTCGCCGTGGATGGTGAACTCGCCTTCTGGATCGCTCACCACCAGATAGGTCGGCCACCCCATGCCTTGCTTATCGGGGTATTGGGCCAACAGAACGCGGCGGTAGCGGCGATAGGCCTCGGTGTCCTGCAGCATCACGCTCACGAAGCTGCAGCCCAGCTCTGTGCACACCGCGGCGTCGTAATGACTCATGCGGTGGCAGGTGCCGCAGTCTTCAGAGCTGAACTTAAGAACCGTGTAGCTCATGGCTTGGGCTTCACTGCCCGGAAGCTAGCGATCAGGCTTGGATCTGGCTGCGCCGGTAGAGCCGTCGTTCACACAGCTCCAGCTCTTGACGGGAATCGAACACCAGGCTGATCTGTTGGAAGTCATCGGCGCTGGTGCGGCAGCCAATGTGCAGGCGGAAGGCTCCTTCGGGTAGCCATTCGGGCACGGAGCAGATCAAGCCATCAATAAAGGTGGCTGTGAGCGGGTGGATCGCGAACTGCTCTGCGCTGAAGGGTTCGCAGGGGGTGGGTTGTTCGTGGGGGTAC
>Ga0194124_10004784_pt1 | contig 12954 bp, 13 predicted proteins | sample TA2KigCas0mmetaG_FD_148605 | JGI IMG/M metagenome (GOLD analysis project Ga0194124, IMG submission 148605) | Freshwater microbial communities from Lake Tanganyika, Tanzania - TA2015031 Kigoma Deep Cast 0m | ecosystem: Environmental > Aquatic > Freshwater > Lake | place: Tanzania: Lake...
CAGATGCTGCCCCAGTGTTTGAAAGGTTTGGTGTTGCTACTTCCTGCATTGGATTTACCTTTCGTTGCACGAGATTCAAATTTAAATCTCGATATGTGGGGGCGTAGCTATCAATTCTGCGTCTAGCATCTTTGATTGCTGGGTTTGGTGCTGGCTAAAAGATAGCCTAAGCACCATATTTTAGGGAAATTTGAACCTAAAAATAGATTAGAAGGTGGGGTGAAATTTGCTGATTGATCGGGTAGTAGCCCCTTACTTTGAAACAAATTGTTGGATTATCGCCTCAAAAGTCGCAGAAGAGTGCATCATTGTCGATCCAGGTATTGCACAGCCAAATTTAGTTAACGAAATCGTAACCAAAGTTAATGAGCACAGGTTAAAGCCGGTTGCGGTACTTATAACTCATGGTCACCTCGATCATACTTTTTCTGTAACACCATTGACAGCTCAAGTACCGATGCGCACCTATATGACTGCCGCCGATCGATATTTACTTACCAACCCAATGGGGGCACTTGCGCGGGGTGGGGTAACTGAACAGCTTTTAAATGCATTTGGTGTTGATAAGTTTAAAGAACCTGATCAGGTAGTTGAGTTAGAGGATTTTCAAAGATTTGAGTTGGCAGGAATGCAGTTAACTGCAATCTTTGCACCTGGTCACACAGCAGGTTCAGTTATCTTTACAATCGATGACCAACAGTTAATTTCAGGTGATGTGCTATTTGCAGGAAGTATTGGTCGAACAGATTTACCGACTGGATCGGCAAATCAGATGAGAAGCACGCTAAGGGATCGAATTTTGACCCTATCTGATGGGTTAAATGTCCTACCTGGACATGGTGGGCAAACTACAATCGGCATTGAGCGTGTGAGAAATCCTTACCTGCAAAGTGATTTTCTAGATCAGAGTGGGCGGTGAAGTTTTGAGTAAGTTTCAAGCGCCCAAAGGGGTTAGCGAGTACTACCCACCAAATTCACAACAATTTGAGTATGTGAGAGATCAACTTTTAAGAACAGCACGACTTGCTGGGTATAAATTAATTGAGTTACCTGTATTTGAGGATACTGAGGTTTTCACCCGAGGTGTTGGTGAATCCACCGATGTGGTTAGCAAAGAAATGTATACCTTTGAAGATCGAGGAGGTCGCTCGATCACTTTACGTCCGGAGGGTACTGCGGGGGTAATGCGAGCCGTCATAGAACATAATTTAGATAAAGGCCAGCTGCCAGTAAAACTTTTTTATACCGGACCATTCTTTAGGGCGGAGCGACCACAAGCTGGAAGATATCGCCAGTTTTACCAAGTTGGAATTGAAGCAATTGGTTTTAATGATCCAGAGATTGATGTTGAGGTTATATCTGTTGCACAAACCGCATTTAAAGCTTTGGGTTTAAAAAAATTCAAGTTGAATATCACATCTTTGGGTGATTCAAGTAGTCGAGAAAACCATCGAAAGGATTTAGTTAAGTTTATATCGGGATTAAAGCTTGATGAGGCGACCTTAGCTCGAGCTCAGATTAATCCACTTCGCCTCTTTGATGATAAGCGAGAGGAGGTCAAAGCGGCTATGGCCAAGGCGCCACTACTTCTTGATTATTTAAACAAAGAAAGTAAACAGCACTTTGAAACTGTCCAGGGATTACTCAAAAATATAGGAATTGATTTCCAAATAAATCCAAGAATGGTTAGAGGTTTGGATTACTACACTGGAACTACCTTTGAGTTTGATCACCAGATGCTAGGTGCCCAATCTGGAATTGGCGGCGGCGGGCGTTATGACGGGCTCATGTCATCTCTAGGCGGGGCAGATGTAAGTGGAATTGGATTTGGGTTAGGGATTGATCGAATCCTATTGGCCTGCCAAGCTGAAAATTCTCTTCCAGCGGAATTAAATGAGATCGATCTATTTGTAGCCCCGATCACTGAAGCAGGTAAAGCGGCAGCATTTAAGTTGATCTCAGAGTTACGGCTATCTGGCGTTACCTGCGATATGGCTTATGGCGATCGTGGATTAAAGGGTGCGATGAAGGCAGCTGATAGAAGTGGTGCAAAGTATGGCTTAGTAATTGGCGATGATGAGTTGGCAACTGGTAATTGCCAATTGAAATCAATGAGCAGTGGTCAGTTGATCTCTAGTAACCTAGATGCTTTAGATTTACTCGAAAAGTTAGGTAAGAAATAATTAATGTTACGCACACATGATGCTGGATCTTTAACTGCCAAGTCAATCGGTACAACGGTTCGCTTGGCTGGTTGGGTTGCCCGCCGAAGGGATCATGGCGGTGTTGCTTTTATTGACCTTAGAGATTCATCTGGTGTTGTGCAGGTGGTGATCAATGACGAAAAAATTGCAGCAGAGTTACGTGCCGAATGGTGTGTCTTGATCTCAGGTGCTGTGAAAGCGCGCCCGGCTGGCAATGAAAATAAAGAGATCGCAACTGGTGAAATAGAGGTTGTATGTGACTCACTAGAGGTTTTAAGTGAGGCAGCCGCACTGCCATTTCCGGTAGATAGTGGAGATATCTCAAATATTTCAGAAGAGGTAAGACTTAAGTATCGCTACTTGGATTTAAGGCGTGAGGGGCCAGCTAGAAATTTAAGGCTTCGATCCAAAGTAACCTCTGCGATTCGTGAGGTTATGGCGCAGGAAGATTTTTTAGAGATTGAAACTCCTTATTTAACAAGATCAACACCAGAAGGAGCGAGGGACTTTTTGGTACCAGTTAGGTTGCAACCGGGATCTTGGTATGCCCTTCCACAATCTCCTCAGCTGTTTAAGCAGCTGTTGATGGTGGCAGGAATGGAGCGGTATTACCAAATTGCTCGTTGTTTTCGTGATGAGGATTTTAGAGCTGATCGCCAACCAGAGTTTACCCAGTTGGATATTGAGATCTCATTTGCAGATCAATCTGATGTGATTGCGGTAGCAGAGAAAGTCCTACTTGCCGTATTTAAAAAAGTTGTCGATTACAAGATTCCAACTCCAATCCCACATATGACCTATCACCAAGCCATGAAAGAGTATGGATCAGATAAACCAGATTTAAGATTTGAAAATAAAATAGTCGAGGTTACTGAGTTTTTTAAAGATACCTCGTTCAGAGTCTTCCAAGCTCCATATGTTGGTGCTGTAGTAATGCCAAACGGAGCCAACTCACCAAGGCGTGAATTAGATGCTTGGCAAGATTGGGCCAAAGCACGTGGCGCTAAGGGATTGGCTTATATATTAGTTGGACAGGATGCAAGCTTATCTGGCCCAGTGGCAAAGAACTTGTCAGAGAAAGAAAGCAGCGGTATTGCTAGTTTTGTTGGGGCAAAAAATGGTGATGCAATCTTCTTTGCTGCCGGAGCTAAAGCTACATCCCAAAGTTTGCTAGGTGCGGTGAGATTAGAGATTGGCCAGCGCTGTAATTTAATTGATGAAAAGGCATGGAAATTTGTTTGGATAGTTGATGCGCCCATGTTTGAGCCAGTTGACCCAGAAAATCCATCGGCAGGATGGACGGCAGTGCACCATCCATTTACCGGTCCAAAACCTGAATTCGCACAAAGCTTTGATAAGAATCCACAAGATGCGCTGGCTTATGCATATGACATTGTCTTAAATGGAAATGAAATTGGTGGAGGGTCAATACGTATTCATCAACGAGAAGTACAACAGAGGGTCTTTAATACTATTGGTTTAACACAGAGTGAGGCAGAGAGTAAGTTCGGCTTTCTGCTGGAGGCTTTTAATTATGGACCACCACCACATGGTGGAATTGCACTTGGACTAGATAGATTGTGTGCATTACTGGCTGGGGCACAATCGATTCGCGAGGTTATTGCATTTCCTAAAACAGCCAGTGGTGGTGATCCTTTAACTGGAGCGCCAACACCGATTACGCCAGCACAACGCAAAGAGTCTGGGGTAGATACTCCAGCCGTTACCAAATAGTTCTAACCTTTTCAGGTATTCTTCCCAACATGGGCCCAGGTGGAATTGCAACTATTATCGCAGCATCAAGTCTTGCTGTAATTGCCCTAGCCATTGCCTATACGGTGGTTCGTGCATCTAGATTGATAGATGAAATCACCAAAACAGTTGCCATGATCAATAGCCCGTTAAAGAGTTTAAGCAATGCAGGTAAGTCAATAGAGAGTTTGGCCAAAAAAGTCTCTAATGCAACAGAATCCTTTCTGGATGAAAACCCAATAGCCATGAAGGCAGCAGCAGCTATCTTTGGTGCGGTTAAGCAGAAGAAAAAAGGTAAGAAAAAAAGCAAAGCGAAGGAGTAAGTATGAACTCCGCCGATATTCGCTCAAGATGGCTTAAGTTTTTCGAATCAAATAACTCATCAAAGTTAGATCACACAGTTGTTCCGTCAGCCTCATTAATTGCTGATGATCCAAATTTACTGCTAGTTAATGCTGGAATGGTTCCATTCAAACCTTACTTTTTAGGAGAGGTAAAACCCCCGTATAAGCGGGCAACCTCCGTGCAAAAGTGTGTTCGTACATTGGATATTGATGAAGTTGGTAAAACTACTAGACATGCATCATTTTTTCAGATGTGTGGAAACTTCTCATTTGGTGATTACTTTAAAGAGGGTGCAATTGCGCTGGCATGGGAGTTACTAACTAAATCAACCTCAGAGGGTGGGTATGGATTTAGCGAAGACAAACTTTGGGTTACCGTCTATCAAGATGATGATGAGGCAGCCCAAATCTGGGAGAAGCAGGTTGGTCTACCTAAGAATCGAATACAACGGCGAGGAATGGCAGATAATTTTTGGTCGATGGGAGTTCCTGGTCCCTGTGGTCCATGCTCTGAAATCTACTTCGATCGCGGCAGTGATTATGGCAAGGAGGGTGGTCCAATTGCAGATGAGGATCGCTATCTTGAAATTTGGAATTTGGTATTTATGCAAAACATTCGTGGCGAGGGCGGGGATAAAAATACCTTTCCAATCGTAGGTGAGCTGCCAGCAAAAAATATTGATACTGGTTTAGGACTAGAGCGAACCGCAGCTTTGTTGCAGGGGGTCGAAAATATTTATGAAATAGATACCACAAGAGTAATTTTAGATAAAGCCTCTGAATTAACTAAGGTCAAGTATGCCAAGGATGCCAAATCTGATATTTCTTTGCGGGTGGTGGCAGACCATAGTCGAACCGCGATGATGTTGATTGGTGATGGAGTAACCCCAGGTAATGAAGGTCGCGGCTATGTTTTAAGAAGAATGATGCGAAGAACTATTCGAAATATGCGTCTACTTGGCTCACAAGATCTGGTGATTTCTGAATTAATGAAAAGTTCAATCAAGGCAATGGGGGCACAGTACCCTGAGTTAGAAAAGGACTCAGAGCGCATTTTATCGATTGCCAAAGCCGAAGAGGATTCATTCATTCAAACACTAAAAAGTGGCACTAGCATTTTCGATACAGCAGCTGATCAATTAAAGAAATCTAAGCAAAAAGCAGTCTCGGCTGACACCGCATTTAAATTGCACGATACCTATGGCTTTCCCTTTGATCTGACATTAGAGATGGCTCGAGAACAAGGGTTAGAGGTTGATGAAGCAGGATTTAGGAAGTTAATGAATGAGCAAAGAGAACGAGCAAAAGCGGATGCAAAGGTGAAAAAGAGTGGTCATACTGATTTGACTGAATATCGTTCAATCATTGATTCAAGTGGCCCTACTAAATTTATTGGATATGAGAAAAATTCTGCAGAGGCAAAGCTGACTGGCTTACTGGTCGGAGGTAAAAGTTCTACTGAAGCAAGTACCGGCGCAGAAATCGAGTTAATCTTAGATAGAACTCCATTTTATGCCGAAGGTGGCGGTCAATTAGCCGATGCTGGAAAAGTGAAATTAGCAAGTGGAGCGGTTGTTGAGATTGATGATGTCCAAACTCCATTACCTGGCTTAATTGTTCACCGGGGAACTGTAATTAGTGGGCAGGTACGAAAAGGTGATCAAGTACTTGCCGAGATTGATTTTGAAAGACGGATGGCAATCTCAAGAGCGCATACTGCAACCCATATGGTGCATAAAGCTTTTAGAGAGGCACTGGGTGAGACAGCTACTCAAGCAGGCTCTGAAAATGCACCCGGCAGATTCCGTTTTGATTTTCCATCAGTTAGTGCAGTTCCCGATTCTGTATTAAATGAGGTGGAGAGTCGAGTCAATCAATTATTGATTGCAGATCTTGAAGTTGATGCTCAAGTAATGAGTCAAGAGGCAGCCAAAGCAATGGGAGCTATGGCACTTTTTGGCGAGAAGTATGGCGATCAGGTTCGGGTTGTAAGCATTGGCGACTGGGCGAAGGAACTATGCGGTGGTACCCATGTTGCAAGCTCTGGGCAGTTGGGATTGGTGAAATTGCTATCTGAATCTTCAATTGGTGCAGGTGTTAGACGAGTTGAAGCACTAGTAGGCCATGATGCTTACAAGTTTTTAGCTCGCGAACATCTATTACTGAACTCACTTACCGAAATCATTAAAGGGGTAAGAAAAGAGGAGTTGCCACAGCGTATTTCTGAACTGGTTGAAAAACTAAAAAGCATGGAGAAGGAATTGGCGGTTGTTAATAGTGCTAAAGCAATAGCCGCTGCGGCTGAACTAGTTAAGAAAGCAAAGCAGATCGGCCAGGTGCAATTAATATCTGCTCAACTTGAGAATGAGGTTTCGGTAGATAATCTAAGGTCTATTGCAGTAGATATAAAATCAAAACTAAAGAGCGGAGTTGTGCTTCTTGCCTCTGTAAATAATTCAAAACCAGTTTTGGTCGCTGCAGTCTCTCAAGAAGCGATAAAGCTTGGCATAAAAGCTGGGGAGTTAATGAAGATTGGATCAACGGTGCTTGGCGGTGGCGGTGGCGGAAAAGATGATTTCGCACAAGGCGGAGGAAGTGATCCCAAGCTTATTGGTCAAGCGCTGTCAGATATTTCCAAGGCGATATCTGCAAAAATACTTTAGATATCGGTTGTGATATGAGTTCACCAATCCCAGTGGGCCGCCGAGTTGGTTTTGATTATGGTGAGAAAAGAATAGGTGTGGCCACCTCTGACCAAGAGTCCATTTTGGTTTCTCCTCATGCAACCATTAAAAATGATAATGAATTGCCCAAGAAAATTGATGAAATTTTGGCTCAGGTTCAACCCCTGTATGTTGTAATAGGTAACCCTAAACATTTGTCAGGAATGGATAGCAAAACATCGCAAGATGTGTTTGGTTTTGCATCTTTAGTTCGCAATTTTTTTGACGGACCGATTTACTTAGTAGATGAGCGACTTAGTACACAAATTTCCTATGCTCAGATGCGGCAAACAGGTAAAACGGAGAGGGAAAGCAAGCCTGTGATAGATCAAATTGCCGCAGTTAATATCCTTGAAACTGCCATTTTAAATGAAAAAGCAAATGGTGCGATTGGTAGCATATTTTGAAGCGGTTAATATCAGCGATCACTATTGGTCTAGTATTCACTTTGCTAGCCATTTCTACTCACAATGCTTTCCTACTAAATGACTTTCGTAATCTGACCTCACCAAGCAAGGTGGAGGTTTTGATTGAACCCGGTGATACTGGAGTGGTCATTGCCCAAAAGTTAAAGCAGGCTGGAGTTATTAAGGCTGAGAAAGTTTTCTATAAAATTGCGATAAATGATAAAAGATCTAAAGGTATTTCAGCTGGCTTGCATCAGTTAGATTCACAGATCTCCGCCCAATCTGCATTTGAACAGCTGCTTGACCCAAAAAGAAATTTGGGATTGTTTGGCTTTGTGGAGGGCTTACGTAAAAACGAAGTATTTTCATTACTTTCTAACTCAAAGTTAGTCACTGGAAAGTACTCAGGAAAGGTAAAAGCAAATCCTGCCTACAAAACTTCGGACTTAGAAGGGTTTTTATTCCCAGCCCAATACTCCATTATTCCTGGGATCACATTTGATCAAGCTATAGAGAAAATGGTTGATCGTTTTGATCTTGCTGCCAAACAGAGCGGAATAGATCAGGGTTACCTCGGCTACTCACCTTATGAGTTATTAATAGTCGCATCTATGATTGAAGCAGAGGGGGATGTAATTGATTTCCCTAAGATTGCTCGGGTTATCTACAATCGACTCAAAATAGGGATGCCGTTGCAGATTAATGCCACGATTGATTATGCGACCAACACCAGAGGCAAGATAAGGCTGCCTTATAAACGACTTGAGACTAACTCAAAATACAACACTTATAAGTACCGAGGTTTACCACCTGGGCCGATATGCAATCCAGGAGAGCAAGCTATGAAAGCAGCTGTTAATCCTGCAAACGGGGATTGGCTGTATTACGTTACAGTCAAACCAAAAGACACAAGATTTACCAAATCATTTGATGAGTTTAATGTTTGGGCAAATGAGTTTAGAAAAAATGAGGATGCGGGGTTATTTGACTGATGAAGTTAGCAGTTGCTGGATCACCAATTTCGCACTCTCTTTCACCTTTACTTCATTCAACTGCATATCGAATGTTGGGGGTAGAAGCAGAGTTTCTTGCCCATGAAGTAACTGAGCAAGATTTTGGAAACTTTTATTTTGAATCCAAAAATGCGCAGTATCGTGGTTTGGCTTTAACAATGCCATTGAAAGAGATTTGTATTGGCTTTATTGATCGAGTAGATCCAATTGCCAAACAGATATCTTCCGTAAATACTATAATTTTTGAATCAACTGGGAGTATTGGAATCTCAACCGATTTACTCGCATTCAAGAATTTATTAAAACCCTATTTCGGGAAGAAGATTGCAATTTTAGGAGCCGGGGGAACTGCAAGAGCCGCAATAGGCGCACTTAGAGGCAGTGATTCAGAGGTAACGGTAGTTACTAGATCCATGGTTAGGCATGATCAACTTCATTCAGCAGCGGTTGATTTAGAGATTGATTTTTTAAACTGGCAAAACTTCGAGGAGATTCAAGATCGAGATTTAATCATTTCAACTACGCCGGCTGGCGCTACCGATGGTTTGTCAGTGATTTCAACAAAGGCAGACTTTTTTGAGGTTGTGTATCACCCGTGGCCAACTGAGTTAGCAAAGCGATATCAAAATCTGGGCAAACACGTGATCGGTGGTCTGTCTTTGCTAGTCGAGCAAGCTTTGTTCCAAATTAATTACTTCACCCAAAAGGATTTTGACTTTAACGCAATGCGAAAAGAGTTGTTAAAAGTTGCGACGGAGGCAGTCAAGAAGTAATTCACAGCCCTTAAATCCTTTTTTATAATCTTAAGTACAGTAACAGGATGATACTTGAAATCTTTACTTTACTTTGGTTTATTAGGATCGCTCGATACGACATTGCATATCACCTGATTCGAAACTTTGATTTGATAGTTCTGGGTTTGCTGGTGATGCCAACCAATTTCGCGAATTGGCCAATTGGCTTATTAAGCTTTTGTATATACCTATTAATCAACCTCTTATCTGGTGGGAAAGTTGGTTATGGGGATATCAAGTTATCTTTCTTTTGTGCAGTTATGTTGCCCTCAATTAGCGCCTTATCAATTGCGCTAACAAGCACATGGATGATGGCTGGGTTATTTGCACTGGTCTACATCAAAAAGAGTATTCCGTTTGCTCCCTTCATGATATTCGGTACTTATTTCAGCAAGATTGTGCTCTACTTTGGGTAAATAAAGCGCAAGATAACTGCCTAATCTGAGAGAATACTTCCCTAATAGTTGAGTGGAGTTAAAGTGTTACGTTGGCTAACAGCAGGTGAATCACATGGTCCTGCTCTGTCTGCAATCATTGAGGGTATTCCAGCGCATGTGATGATCACTAGCAAAGAGATTGATGCTGATCTTTCCCGCAGAAGGTTAGGTTTTGGGCGGGGAGCTCGACAAAATTTCGAAGCTGACAAGATAACTATCACTGGTGGGATCAGACTTGGAAAAACTCAAGGTGGCCCGATAGCAATTCAAGTGGCAAATTCCGAGTGGCCTAAGTGGGAAAAGATTATGAGTGCTGATCCTGTTAATGATGACGAAATTAAAGATTTAGCCAGAAATGCACCACTTACTAGACCAAGACCTGGCCACGCTGATTTAGTTGGCATGCAAAAGTTTGATTTTGATGATGCAAGGCCAATCCTAGAACGTGCAAGTGCAAGAGAGACTGCAGCAAGAGTGGCGCTTGGTGCGGTAGCACGGGCTTTTTTAAAACAGAGTGTTGGTATTGAGATATTAAGCCATGTAGTTTCAATAGGTCAGGTGCGATTAGCAGATGGATATCAATTACCCAAGATTGAGGATCGCAAAAAAATCGATGAGGATCCGGTTAGATGCTTTGACAAAAAAGTCAGCGATGACATAGTAAAGGAGATTGAGTTAGCACATAAAGATGGTGACACTTTAGGTGGCGTGGTTGAAGTTTTGGCATATAACTTGCCACCAGGTCTTGGCTCGTATACGCATTGGGATAGAAGGTTGGATGCAAGGTTGGCTGGGGCAATGATGGGAATTCAAGCGATTAAAGGAGTTGAGTTAGGAGATGGGTTCGCATCGGCCACCCGCCGTGGAACAGTTGCGCATGATGAGATAGAAAAGAACTCCACTGGTGCAATTGTTCGTAGAACTGATAGAGCAGGTGGCACAGAAGGCGGGGTGAGCAACGGTGAGGTATTAAGAGTAAAGGTTGCAATGAAACCAATCTCAACCGTTCCAAAAGCATTAGATACAGTTGATGTAAAGACTGGCGAGCCAGCCAAAGCGATTAACCAAAGATCTGATGTGTGTGCTGTGCCAGCAGCTGGGATTGTGGCAGAGGCGATGGCAGCACTGGTCTTGGCAGATGCTGTGCTTGAGAAATTTGGTGGCGACAGTGTTCAGGAGACACGACGAAATTTTGAAAACTATATTGCAAATTTAGAGATTAAGTAATGTTCAAAAGGATTGTTTTGATTGGCCCACCAGGAGCTGGAAAATCCACAATTGGCAAAGCTTTAGCAAAAGAGATGAAGATTTCATTTATTGATAGTGACGGCGAGATTGAACGAATTTCCGGTAAGAAAATCTCTGATATTTTTGTTGAAGATGGTGAGCCAACGTTTCGTAAGTTGGAGGCCCAGGTTGTTAGCGATTTATTAAAGGATTTTCAGGGAGTCATCGCTCTAGGGGGCGGAGCACCTATGAATCCTAAAATTAAAGAGGAGCTAACCCAAGCTGACTTCCCAGTTGTCTTTATTGATGTTTCGATATCTCAAGCTGCGAATCGAATTGGGTTTAATAAGGATCGCCCATTGTTGTTAATTAATCCTCGTCAGCAATGGATCAATTTGATGAGCGAGCGACGTCCAACATATGAAGGCTTAGCTACACAGAAGGTCTCATCAGATGGTCAAAAGCCACACGAGGTTGCCAAATTGATTAATGAAAAGCTTAAGGCCAAGTTATGAGAACGTTGTCGGTAAATGCCGAGCACAGGTATGAGGTTGCGATTGGTGTGAATGCACTGGATAGGATCAAGGAGATAGCAAAATTACATAACAAGGTTCTGCTGATCGCTCCCAACTCACTTATCAATAAGTTTAAGATCAAGGCTGGGGGAAATCTTTATCTATTTGGCACTTCAGATGGAGAGACTCAAAAAAGTTTATCTACATTAGAGAGGGCCTGGAGACGTTGTGCAATTGAAGGAATTAAACGTAATGATGCAATTATTGGTTTAGGAGGAGGAGCAACCACTGATTTAGCAGGATTTGTTGCAGCAACCTGGCTACGAGGAATTGATTGGTATGCACTCCCAACATCCTTGGCAGGAATGGTTGATGCCAGCGTCGGCGGCAAAACTGGTATTAATTCAAGTGCAGGTAAGAATCTGATTGGCTCCTTTCACTCACCAAGACAGGTTCTAATTGATCTAGATTTCTTAGAGCAGCTACCAACACGAGATCTCGCAGCAGGAATGGCTGAGGTCATTAAATGTGGATTTATTGCAGATGAAAAGATTTTGGTACTGCTACAAAAAGATAGTTTAGATTTTGAAAGCATAGTTTTTAGATCTATCAGAGTGAAATCTGATGTGGTTTCTCAAGATTTTAAAGAGAGTAAATTACGGGAGATTCTGAATTATGGACACACATTAGGCCATGCGATAGAAAAAAATAGCGGTTATAAATTAAGACATGGGGAGGCAGTAAGCATCGGCATGGTGTTTGCAGCTGAGTTAAGTGCCCAACTGGCAGGGTTAAATCAGGAAGTAGTAAACCTACATCGACAAATCTTGGGTAGTTTCAAACTACCAATTAACTATCCAGCGAAAAACAAAGCCAAGGTTCTAGCCTTGTTGCAGCAAGATAAGAAAGTTAAGAGTTCTAAGATTAGGTTTATAGGCTTGAAAAAAATTGGAAAGCCAATTTGGCTCGAGGATGTCTCAATCAACCAACTAGTTGATGTTTATGGGAGAATAGCCAAGTGAAAATACTGATCCTCAATGGACCTAATCTTTCTAGATTAGATTTACGTGAACAAAAGTACTATGGGGATTTGGATTACCCACAACTTAAATCTGCGATTGAACAAAAAGCTAGCGAGTTGAAGATTGAGGTTGAAATCAAGCAAAGTGACAGTGAGAGTGAGATTATTTCATGGCTGCATGATGCAGCTGATAAAAAACTACCTGTAATTTTTAACCCTGCGGCTTTTACCCATTATTCATATGCAATTAGGGATGCAGTTTCAATGTTGTCTGCCCCGGCAATTGAAGTGCATTTGTCCAATCCACTCACCAGAGAGGAATTTCGTCATACATCGGTAATTAGTGGGGTAGTCAAAGGCACAATTGCTGGCTTTGGAGTGGAGAGTTACCACTTGGCAATGATTGCAATGCAAAAGATTGTTGGCTAACAAGGTAGACTTAGCACATCGCTTAAATTATTTTGGATAGTTTCAAAACCAGATGGGGTAAATAATGGCAACAACTAATGATTTGAAG
>Ga0194124_10004786_pt1 | contig 12952 bp, 11 predicted proteins | sample TA2KigCas0mmetaG_FD_148605 | JGI IMG/M metagenome (GOLD analysis project Ga0194124, IMG submission 148605) | Freshwater microbial communities from Lake Tanganyika, Tanzania - TA2015031 Kigoma Deep Cast 0m | ecosystem: Environmental > Aquatic > Freshwater > Lake | place: Tanzania: Lake...
AAGAAACGCGGTCTCGCCAGTCTTGCCCGTTCGATGAACACAGAAAACTTTAACGAAGAAACGGCTGCAGTCGCTGAGAAAAAAGCAGACGCAACCACGACTGAATAATTCTTTGCTCAACCAAAAGAAAAAGGGAAACAGATCTTGTTTCCCTTTTTCTTATTAATCAAGCTCATTGCTCAATCAGAAGAATATTGAACTGTGGTTATTCAGCAAATAATCTGTCTGCTGCGGATCTGAGAGCAGCAAGTCTTTCTTCTGCAACCCTTTTCCTGTCAGCTTCGTCTTTTGCACGTTGGTCTTGAAGCGCTCTTTCATCTTCCGCGCGCCTTTCTTCTAAAACTCTTGCTTGCTGGCGCTTCAGTTCTTGCTCTTTTGATTGATCCTCTCTACGAAATATTTCTTCTGTCATAGACTCTAGAACTTTTCTAACACCTGCATCGGTAGAGAATTCCTCTGAAGCTAAAACATTTTTTGAAGACACTAAACTCAATATCGACACAAACAAAATTCTCTTAAACATGCGATTCTCCATTATAATAGTTTTATATTTAGTGATTCATGCGATGTCTTTCAAGTGGGAAGTTATCCAACATCTGTTTTTAATAGTGTTAGAATAAATCGAATCTCTAAAGACGCATATGCTGTGATTAGTACTTTTTAGCCTTCACCAAAAAAATAGGGAAAAGACCCCAAAAACAACAAGACACCCCTCCCTATTTTTTGTATTATTCAGTGTATCATGGAGTTTCAAAAACCTTTAAAACGCGTACACTTTTTAAAGCGCTACAAACGCTTTTTAGCGGATGTTTATTCCAAAGAAATGGACTTAACATTGACGGTCCATTGCCCGAACTCTGGATCAATGAAAGGAATCTTTGAAAACACCCCCCAGCCTATTATCGCCTGGATGAGCGGATCCGATAATCCTAATCGCAAACTCCCCTATACGCTGGAAATGATTGAAACAGAACATGGATTGGTCGGCGTGAATACTCAAAATCCCAATAAAATCGTGAAAGAAGCGATCGAACAGGGAAAAATTGCCACTCTGCTTGGATATGAGACAATTAGAACTGAAGTGCGGTACGGAACCAATTCCCGAATTGACCTTTTACTAGAATCTCCCGAAAAGCCAAAAGCCTATGTAGAAGTTAAAAATGTCAGCATGCGTGAAGAGGGGGTTTTAATATTTCCTGATGCTGTAACAGAACGCGGAACCAAACATCTTCTAGAATTAATCCAAATGGTCAAAGAAGGCCATCGCGCCGTTATGCTTTTTCTTTCTCAAAGATCTGACTGTAATACGTTTAGTGTGGCTGAATCGATTGATCCTCTTTATGCCAAAACTCTAAGAAATGCCATACGCGAAGGCGTCGAAGTCCTTGCCTATCGGTGCACTCTAACGGTTGATGCCATCAAAATTAAAGACCAGATGCGGATTCACCTATAAAATCAAAGGCATAATTCGTGCATTTTTTGAGCACTTAAACTCAATTTTTTTTAAAAATTCTCGCGTACTGGCGATAGACTTAGCATGCTTTGTTGGTAAAACAATACAGCTTTTTTTGTATAAAGACTGATCTATTAAACCACCTTCTGCCATGAAAAATCTCTATTCATTACATAAGTTTCATTATCCTGGGGATTCAAGATAGCCATTTGAATCCAGCCATTAGAGAAAAGTTTTTGTAAAATGGGCTGTGCTTGAATAATTTTATCTACCATAGACTGGAGAGCAAAGACCACAACCATGAGGCGCTGGGGTTCATGATAAGGATCTGTATCGTTTCGGTATACAGACTGAAGGGGTAGCCCTGTCATCAAATCACTGGCATTACCCTGCATAATCCCAATTTTTCCAGTGATGTTTTTCGTTATTTTGCTCCCTCCTCCATAAGCAACGTTATCAAGGGTTGAAAAAAGGTATTGCATGTTGATCCATTCCGCAACAACCACAGGTGCAGTGAGTATGGTTGTAAGAAAGGTACCTTCTGGGTCTTTTTTATAATCGTACGAATGCAGAAAGCAACGACCTTCAAGATCTAGTGAAGAGGTAAGATCTCTTGGCGCTATAATAAAAGCTGCGTTACGCGCTAACCCCCATTCTGGACGGACCTGCGCCCAATCATAGGAACGCTCCTTAGCCTTATCGGGATCACAGTTATTGACCTCTAGTTTTTTTAATCGACCGACATTACTTATGGTACAGGCCTTTGAAAGATTATGTTTCAACTTTTCAATCGCTTCTGTATGGTCTTTACAAAATAGTGTTACCTCATCTGTCGTAGTGTTGTGTTCTGCTGCAAAAAATTGAGTCGTTTCAGGAATTTTAATTCCATTCTTTGAAAGTGCTGTTTTAACTTCTGCAGAATTCATAATACGTGCAAGAATTTTTGCGTTACTACCTCCATGCCGCCCCCCGCAGGCACCACAATCTAAAGCAGTCGCATAGGCATTATTTTCTGTAGCACTTCCATGACCGCAAAACACAACAATTGGCGCAAAATGATCTGTCAGCCCCATCATCCTAAGGGCATTTTCAGCATAAGAACACTGATCTTCAAAAGGAATTTGGTCGATTGAGGGTTCTATATATTGGTTTATATGGTTATGATTATGGTTAAAAATAGACTTTATTTTCGAAGAAAGTCTTGGTGAGATTGTTCTAAGCCCCATCCATAGACCACTCAACCCACCCAAAGTTTCGACAAGAGCAAAGGGGGTAGAAAAAGTATACTTCACGGATTGATAAATCCTTTTAAAAGAATGCCTCAAATCATGGCTCTTTTTATAGCTTAGACATTTTTCAGCGCTGCAAGGAGATTCAAAAATCTCGTGTTTAGGTTTAAGGAGAACTGGGCAAGAGGGATAAGAAATATCCGCTATCTTATCTGTAATTTGTACGGGAATACCGAAAAATCCAGCAACCCCCAAAGTTTGGTAATCTCCTGTTGATTCTAAGCTTTTTCGAAAGGGTTCAGAACGAACATCGATGCAAAACACGAGCTGTGCTTCTGGTGTATGTTGTTTTTGGATTTTTTGGTTTGCAATTTTTTTTAGCAGTGGAATTCGGTAAGACTGTTCTGTTGCTTGAATTTTCTCAAGCACCTTAGAATTTGATTGATCAAAAGCTTTTTTATACCAATGCGCTAATTCTTTCGCTTTAGGCCATAATAACTTTGTGATTATAAGTCTTACAGCCAAATAGTCTTCTTGGGTGATACTATAGACATTAGGATCTTTTGGAGCCCATTCAGTTCTATATTTAATGTAGGAAGCCCAGCCTGGTAAAGTGGTAAGAAGAAGCGTCATAAATTGTTTTTGATCGTCTTTTGCAATGCCAAGACTTGTCAAACAGTGATCAATCGCCTCCACAGATGTGTCCGGCAGATTTTCTAAAAACTCTATGTTTTCTTTTTTATTACTATGGAGTTTTTGGTCATAGCGAGCCAGCTCTCGCCAAGCATAATACAAACCATTCTCTCGAAGAGGCATGGAGATTGTTGCCTGCCCTTCGTCGCAATATACACCAAGCCATTTTATGGTTTCGATATTGATCAATAGCATTTCTTGTGGCAAATCGGACTGCTCAAAATAAGCCGAAGCAATTTTTAGAGCTTCTTCTATCGGCAGATCTTCAAGCCCCTGCAACGGATTAACGGCAATCAGGTTTTTCAAAGGCCAAAATGGCGCAATCTTGGTAAAACTATTTTTTACTAAATCTGACATATTCATATTTTCTTGACCCCTAATTGATATACTCACAAATTACCTCACTTGTATTGATAATGATTGCGATGAGACGTAATCGTATCCGCACAAGGCTGACTAGAATTAAGCGCTTTCACATAAGCTTTCTTCATCCAAAGTGGGTAGTTATTTGTGTTTTTTGATGAATTACGAACGAAAAGCATACAAAGCCACGCTAAAACTAAAACAACCATCCCTAAAATATGAAAAATGTTTAGGGGCTGAGCTTGCATTAATTGCATAGGCGCCAAAGTCAATGCGATGAATTGTGTGCTAGCACCGTATAAAAGAGCTGCTGCAGCTGTAATACCACAGGAGGAAAGCAAGTTTCTTAAATTGACGGTCCGTAAGAGTGGAAGAGCTAACTGAGTGCCCGCAATCAAAACAATCATCATCAAAACGAGTGTGCTATCTCCTGCACCCCACGACTTATTTGTAACAGAGGCAAAAACAAAGCTAGCGAATACTCCAGAAAGAAGTGCACATATAAAGGATAAAGGTTTTGGAGGATAAGAAAGATCTAGACGTTTTTCTTGGGCAGCACTCCCACTTCCAAGAAACAAGTGTGCTTTAAACATACCATGCAAAAACAAATGAGCTACTGCCAAAGGAAACAGACCAAGACCACATTGAACAAAGGTAAAGCCCATTTGTGCCATAGTAGAACATGCAAGCATTCTCTTCACATCACTTTGCATAAGTTTCCATAAAGTACCTACTACTGCAGAAACCATCCCCACAAGAAATATGGCAACCATGAGCTTATTGTTTTCTAAGTACAAAGGAGCAAAGCGTACAAGAATAAACCCACCCCCATTAATTAGGCCTGCATGCATAATAGAAGAAACAGGCGTGGGTGAGTTTAGTGATCCAATAAGCCATTTGTGAAACGGCCACAAAGCTGACTGCATCATTGCGGCTAGTAACAATAATAATAAGGATATTTCAATAACAATTGATTGATTGTTTTGATAGATTATTGAACTTACGGTACTTTGTCCTGTTTCAAAGAAAAGCAAGCCAAATGCTGAAGCCATAGAAATCGCTCCCAGCACGTGATTCTTTCCTGCAATTACCCCTGAAGCTTTTGCTGCTTGCCATGTTGGATTGTGAATCATCAAGCGCACTAATATCCAATTGCTGAAGCATGAAGCCCCCAATAGCAACCATAAATTATCCGCGATAACCATCAATGAAACTGAAAAAATCAGCCCTATAAGATGAACAAAAAATGATCGGTATTTTTTATCCCCCTTCATGTAACGTGAGGCAAAACCTATGACACAAAGGCCAATATAGGCAATAAGAAAAACCATAATGATGGATAATCCATCGAGTTTATATAGTGACTCTAAAAAACAGCTACTCATCCAATGATCACTCCATTATAAGAAAAGTTTTTGTAGTTGACCGAATCCTATCAATAGATATAACATTAGGAAAATTAATTATTTTTATATTTTATATTAGAAATTCTAATGAACATAGATACTATTACACTTCAATGCTTTATAGCCGTCGCGGAAACAGGAAGCTTTACAAAAGCAGCTGAGCGTGTTGGACGCACACAATCCGCTATTAGTCAGCAAATAATAAAACTAGAGCACATGCTGGATAAACCTCTTGTGGTGCGCAATAAAGTTTTAACACTTACACCTGATGGAGATGTTTTTCTAGGGTATGCCAAGCAAATTTTTGCTTTGCATAGAGAAGCTTTAGATAGATTTAGGGAGCCAGAACTGGAGGGAGAAGTACGATTTGGATTACCAGAAAACTTTGCAAGCACCTATCTTCATGAAATTCTTGGAGATTTTGCTCGGACTCACCCTCGTATTTTACTTAATATTGAATGTGATTTAACGCTGAATCTATTTGAGAAATTTAAAAAGAAAAGCTTTGATATAGTCCTGGTTAAAATGAATCGCCCTGAAGACTTCCCAAATGGCGTTCATATATGGTCTGAACCTTTGAAATGGGTTGGAGATTTAAATCTAATATGTTCAAATAAACCTATTCCTTTGGTTCTTGCGCCTCAGCCATGCGTTTACCGTAGAGCCGCTGTTAATGCGCTTGAAACAATAGGACGCTCTTGGCGTTTGGTTTTTTCAAGCACAAGCTATGCAAGCACTGTTGCAGCTGTAAAAGCTGGCATGGGCATCACGGTCATGCCAAGCACTATGATTCCAGATGAACTTAAAGAAATAGAAGCAAAATATATCTCTAGCCTTCCTGATGCGCATATTTCTTTGCTAAAGCAAACCGCCGATAATAGCATAATTAATGCCCTAGAAGGATTTGTACTAAAAAAACTAAAGCACATCAAAGTCAAATAAAGTCAATTACCCAAAGAGATTGTGTAGGAGCAAATTGATAATGTCCGCTTAAGCAAATTAGGAATGTCCTGTTTTTGAGGGAAGAATCCTGTGAGTATGGCTTAGGCCTGAAGATAGGAGGGGACATGACTGAAATAAAGTTTAATGAGGAAGAAATGAATCGAATTTGTGTCATTCGAAAAGTGATGGAAAAGAAATGCACGCAAAAAGAAGCCGGGAATGAGCTTGGGCTATCAGACCGGCAGATACGACGGTTGTTGAAACGAATAAGGATCGAGGGGATAGGGGGAATTCAAAAACAATACAAGGGAGGGAATCGGTTATTCAAGGAAGGCTTTAAAGAAAAGGTATTAGGGCTTGTAAGAGACCGTTATCACGATTTTGGTCCGAAGTTTGCTTCTGAGAAATTACAAGAGTTACATGATTTGAAGGTTAGCAGAGAAACGCTTCGGCAGTGGATGATGGCGGACAATTTATGGAAAGGGCGAGCGCGCAAGCGGGCACGGATTCATCAGCAAAGAGAGCGACGCTCCTGTTTTGGGGAGTTGGTACAAATTGATGGGTCTCATCATGACTGGTTTGAGGGACGAGCGCCCAAATGTTGTTTATTGGTATTTATTGATGATGCAACAAGTCGAATCATAGGGATGCGGTTTGAAGAGAGTGAAACAACAACAGGATATATGCGGCTGATCGAGAGGCATGTAACGACCTATGGAAGGCCTCTTGCTTATTATAGCGATAAGCACAGTATTTTTTTAACGACACGAGAGAGTTCTTTAGATGGGCGCCTTGAGGACACTCAAGTGCAAAGAGCACTAAGGACGCTGCAAATAACCCTTATTTGCGCTCATAGCTCCCAAGCCAAGGGTCGAGTAGAAAGGGCCAATAAAACTTTACAAGATCGTCTCATCAAAGAAATGCGCTTGAAAGGGGTATCGAACATTGAAGAAGGGAATGCCTTTTTAGAAGGGTTTATTTCTGAGTATAACCGTCGATTCTCTGTTGAACCAGCATCAACAAACGATGCCCATAAACCCCTCTATCATGATAAAGAGCGCCTTAAAAACATATTGAGTATCCATGAGACACGAAAACTATCCAAGAATTTAGAGTTTTCCTATCACAACAAGATTTATAAAATTATTACTCCAACCACAGGATATCGATTGAGGCATCAAACAATTAATGTCTATACCCATTTGGATGGAAAGATTGTGCTTGTTCTCGATGACAAAGAGCTTGCCTATGAAGTTTTAGAACCAAAGCACCCACACTATCAGGCGGATAGTAAGGAAATTAACGTTTTATTAGATGCCCTGGTAATCGCCAACATCGCCTTACCCACAGGATCAACACAGCCCCTACATTATACCCTATAATCGCCTTCTACAGACTCTAGACAATCTCTTGATACCCATGGGGTCATTCCCCTATTCCACTTATCCACATTATCCACAAAAAGAAAAGAAAAAAGCGCCCAAAAAAAGAAAAGAAAAACTACAACAACAAAAAAGAAATAAACATAAAAAATAAGGCTTTCCTACCTCACTCTTATACCTCTACTCTCAACATCAAAACAGGACATTCCTAATTTGCTACAATAGGACATTCCTAATTTGCGTTGACATTACCCAAAGAGATTGCCTAGAAAGTAAACAGACCAAAAAAAAAGCCCAGAAATATCTGGGCTTTCTTAAAAATACTTTTAGAAAATAGATCTATTCAGCTGTCTCTTCAGACTTAGTTTCTGATTTTTGATCAGCTTTTTTCTCAGTCTTTTTTTCTTTTTTCACCGTTTGGTTTTTAGCTTCTTCTTCAGAAGGAGCAATACTCACGATAACAGAAGTCGTAACCTCAGGGTGCAACCTTACAGTCACTGAATGAACCCCAGCGAGCTTAAGAGGCGCCTCTAAAACAACCTGATGGTGATTTACACTCGGTGCCTTTGCCTGAACAAGGGCAGCGATATCACGCGCTGTGACTGACCCATAAAGATTGCCAGCTTCACTCGATTGACGAACAACGAAAAACATCTGACCATCCAATGTTTTCTTTAGTCCTTCTGCTTTCGTCGCTAAATCTTTGCTCTCGGCTTCAAACGCAGCGCGTTCTTTCTCAAAGTAAGCAATGTTCTCATCTGTTGCCCGCAAAGCTTTTTTCTTTGGAAGCAAAAAGTTTCGAGCGAACCCTGGCTTTACGGTTACCACATCACCCATTTTTCCAAGACGATCAATTTTTTCTAACAAAACAACTTTCATTCTTTGATCTCCTTATTCAGCTACATAAGGCATAAGCGCCAAAAAGCGAGCTCTTTTAATCGCTGTTGACAGTTGACGTTGTGCTTTTAGAGAAACGAACGTAATACGCCGTGGCATAATCCGGCCTCTTTCAGTCACAAACCGAGAAAGCATCCGCACATCTTTGTAATCAATTTTCAAAGCCTTTGGACCACTAAAAGGGCATGTCCGACGAGGCCGATTAAAGACTTTTAATTGAGGAATCCCCCCCTGCCTATTGCCTTGGGGTCTCTCTGTTCTTGATGAGTTTCTAGTAGGACTACGACGCATGGTTTTCCTCATTCATTTCTTCACTAATGTCTTCTGAACGGTCCGCATAATCTCTTGCGAACTTTTCTCGAATATTATCTTCTCTTTCTTGATTACGAAGAACAGCGGATGGACCTTTTTCAAAGTCGTTGACCTTGATCGAAAGATACCGAATCACATCTTCGTTAAAGCGCATCTGACGTTCCATTTCTTGGATCGCCTCTGCAGGCGCTTCTACGTTAAAGAATATATAGTGACCGCGCTTGTTTTTCTTAATGGGATACGCAAGGTTACGAAGACCCCAATATTCTTTTTTAACAACTTTTCCTTTATGCTCAGCCAAAACCTTTTCATAAGATTCAGCCAAAGCATCAGCTTGGGATTGTAATAAATCCTGACGTGCAATAAAAATGCACTCATAATAAGACATCGATAACTCCTCTCGGTTATATAACCCGTGAAACCATTTCCACGAGTAAGAAGTTGACTTAATTGAGGTACAATATACGGATTCTTATGAAAAATTCAAGGAAATATGCTTGAAAATTATTTTTTTCTCCGTGTACATGAGGGCACTATATGCTACACTTATAAGAAAAATAATAAAAAAACATGTTTACAATCATAAAACGTCGACCTTTTGTCCTGATTTTGCCTATTGCCGCAGTCCTTTTGTGGATCGCTATTAAACCAAAATCTTCCTCCGTCGATTTAGCGCCTCCGGCAGAAACATCAACAGCCTTTAAAGTTGTTGTTCAGAAAAGTCAAAGCGCCTTAAAAGATAGATTCCTTCCCTTAGTAGGCCGCACAGAAGCCTCGCGTACAGCAAACCTTCAGGCACAAACGGCAGGAGCCGCTCAGAAGTTTTTTGTCAATGAGGGGGACGGCGTGAAGTCGGGCACCCTTTGCGTTAAAATTGATGAGGGAGACCGCCGCGCAAAAATCGCTAGTGCAAAAGCCGCTGTAAAATCAACAAAAGACCGTTATTTTATTTCAAAAAAACTTCTTGAAAAGAAATATCGTTCCGTTATGGACGTTTCTCTAGACTATGCTGCATGGCAAAAAGCCCTTGCTGATTTGGAAAGCGCCGAATTGGACTTAGCTCATACAGAAATTCACGCCCCTTTTGACAGCGTTGTAACCAAAATCTCTTCTGAAGAGGGAGAAATGCTACCCCTTTTATCTGGAGAACCGGTTTTAAAAGTGGCTTCCTTAGATCCTTTGATCGTTGTCGCTCACGTTAATGAACTTTATCGTCGCTATGCTCAAGTCGGACAACCTGTTGAAGTCCTATGGGAAGGCATTGAACAAAAGAAGGGAACTATTTCTTTTATCGATCCTGTTGCCAATGAATCAACGCATACCTTTAAAATTAAGATAACAGTTGATAATAAAAATCATCATATTCCAGGAGGCCTTACAACCCACCTAAAACTTCCTTTAGGGCAAATTCAGGCCCATGAAATCCCAGCGGGAAGTCTTGTATTGTCAGATCAAGGAACACAGGGTGTTTATAGCGTTGATGGCGAAAATAAAGTTCAGTTCTATCCAGCGGAAATTATTGATTCAACCGAAGAAAAAGTTTGGGTAACAGGTCTTCCAGAAACCGTTTCTTTAATTATTGTAGGACAGGGTTTTGTGAAAGAGGGCGTAGAAGTTTCCCCCTCGGTCACTGGGGAGCCTCAATGAAAAAAATCATTGATTACTCTCTAAAACACTACCGTGTTGTTTTGCTTCTTTTTTGTTTCCTAGTTATTGCAGGGCTTTTGACTTATTTTTCTATCCCTAAAGAATCTGCTCCTGATGTTAAAGTACCCATTATTAATACAGTGATCCAACACCATGGGATTGCCCCACGTGATGCAGAGAATTTGCTTGTAAAACCTCTTGAGGAAGAACTTCGAAACATTCAGGGCATAAAACAGATGAGTGCCTCCAGTTTTGAGGGAGGGGGCAGTGTTACCCTTGAATTCCAAGCGGGATACGATCTAAGCAAAGCGTTAAGTGATGTCCGCCAAGCTGTTAGTATGGCAAAAACAAAATTTCCAACAAACACAGAGGAGCCTGAAATAAAGGAAGTGAATGTTAGTTTATTTCCTGTTCTTGTTGTTCATTTATGGGGAAATATATCCGATCGATCCCTGTTAACAATCAGTAAAAACCTACAAAAACATATTGAAAAAAATAAAAGCGTTTTAGAAGCCCCAACCGTTGGAGGGCGCAAAGAAGTTGTAGAATTATTGATTGATCCTCTAAAACTTGAAGCCTACGGGTTAACATTTGATGAGTGTTTGGCATTTTTCAAAAGAAATCACGTGATGGTCAGTTCTGGATCCCTAGAAACGGGGTCAGGAAAATTTTCTGTGCACACGCCAGGCTTAATTAAAACCCCACAGGAATTGGGAGATCTTCCCTTAAAAGTAGACCCACTCCACAAAACAGTTGTTCGATTTAAAGATGTTGGAACGATCACATTAACTCATATAGACCGCACATCTTATTCTAGAATTACAGGCAATAATTCTATTGCTCTGGAGGTTTCAAAACGCACAGGGGCTAATATTATCAAAACAATTCAGGAAGTCCGTGAGAGCACAGAAAAATTCCTTCAAAACCTCTCTGATGCTTTTAAAGTCACCTTTACACAGGACACATCTAAGCGCATTTACGAAATGCTGAAAGATCTTCAAAACAATATTCTTCTTGCCGTTATTTTGGTGATGATTGTGATTGTTTTTTCTCTTGGATGGCAATCCTCTTTACTCGTTGGAATTGCTGTTCCTGCTTCTTTTTTGATGGGAATTTTTATTTTAGGCATTCTGGGATGCACTTTAAATATCGTCGTTCTGTTTAGCCTTATTTTGTCTGTTGGAATGCTTGTTGATGGCGCGATTATTGTTGTTGAATATGCGGATAGAAAAATGGTGGAGGGATATTCTCCACTATCTGCCTACCAGGAAGCTGCAACACGGATGTGTTGGCCCGTCGTTAGCTCCACCCTTACAATTCTTCTGGTCTTTTTCCCTTTATTATTTTGGCCGGGTATCATTGGACAGTTCATGAAATATCTACCCATTACGCTTCTTGCAACATTGGGAGCGTCTTTGTTTGTTGCCCTAATTCTGATCCCAGTCCTAGGGGCCCTTTTTGCTAAACCGTCCGCTCATTCTCATGCCATACAAGAGGCTATCAAAACAACGGAAAATGGGGATCTAATGACCCTCAAAGGAGTGACAGGATCTTATGTTCGGCTTCTCCAAAAGCTTCTCCATAGCCCATGGAAAGTTTTAACAGCTGTTGTTGTTTTATTGGTCAGTATTATCTTTGTTTACAATCACCTTGGAAAAGGCGTTGAATTTTTCCCAGAGGTTGAACCAGAATCTGCAGCCTATGTCATCCGTGCAAGAGGAAATCTTTCCTTGGAAGAGAAAGACCGTTTAGTGCGTGTGGTTGAAAGCGATCTTTTGGAATTTCCTTTCTTTCAAAGCGTCTCTGCCCAAACAAAAGAAAAAAATGGTAAGGACACTATTGGTCGTATCACTGTTGAACTTTCAGATTGGAAAACACGCCCAAAGGCTAACGAAATTTTTGAAAAAACTCTTCAAAAAGTCAGCCAACATCCTGGAATTATTGTAGAAATTAAGAAAAATAAAAAGGGCCCCTCTCAAGGAAAAAATATTCAGCTTTTAATTACAGGGGATGTTTATGAAGAATTAGGCCCAGAAATTCAGCGCATTCGGTCCTTCTTAGAAACCGTTCCAGGCATTGAAGACATCGAAGACTCAAGGCCGCTTTCTGGACTATTTGAGTGGGATATTCATGTGAATCGCATCGAGGCTGCAAAATTCGGTCTTAGCGTACAACAAATAGGCGTTGCCATTAATGCCCTAATGGAGGGATCAAAGATTGGATCCTACCGCCCCCCTTATAGTCAGGATGAAATTGATATCGTTCTACGATTTTATAAGAAAAATCGGACCCCAACGATGCTGGAAAAATTGAACATACAAACACCCAAAGGCGCTGTCCCCTTATCCCGTGTTGCAACATGGTCTCCAAGGCCAAAAGTGGAACTTATTGAAAGAACAGATGGACGGTTATCAATGACGTTGGAAGCCAACGTTAACCATCGTTACAGCGTCAATGAAAAGACTAAAGAAGTTCAAAAATGGATTCAAAGTAATCCAGCTAAGCCGTCTATCTCAGTTACCTTTCAAGGGGAAGAAGAAAATCAGGCAGAAACAAAAGTTTTTCTAGTCAAAGCTTTTTGCTGTGCTATTTTCCTGATTGTTGTTTTGCTGCTCATTCAATTTAACA
>Ga0194124_10004788_pt1 | contig 12950 bp, 12 predicted proteins | sample TA2KigCas0mmetaG_FD_148605 | JGI IMG/M metagenome (GOLD analysis project Ga0194124, IMG submission 148605) | Freshwater microbial communities from Lake Tanganyika, Tanzania - TA2015031 Kigoma Deep Cast 0m | ecosystem: Environmental > Aquatic > Freshwater > Lake | place: Tanzania: Lake...
GCAGCCCCCTTAGGCTCATTGCAGGACACAGTGTGCTGGAAGGCGTGTTCTGATTGCAAACGCCGTGGTACCCCTCGCCCCTCGAAGGGGGTGAGGGGTTGAATTCGGCAGATGAGCCAAATCCGCTGGTGCGAGGGAAGGTGGAGAGTGCTGTGATCAAAGCTGAGTTCTTTGCTGTTCTACCGGCCGAGTAGCCCAAACAATCATGCCGTTTTGGTGACTTTTTTGGCAAGTCGATGTCTAACGAACGCCCACTGCTAAATCCGAATGTATGCAGAAACTGCATCTATTCGATGTGTCATCATTGTAAAAAACTGCAGTTTCTTCGCGGTTCATACTTTTTGCAGTTTCTCTTTGGAAAAACAAACTGTAGCTGGTAATATCGGTAATCTGTCGAACTGTTTTGCCGAAAACTACCGGGCCACGGAGATTCACGTGTCTGCTGGAAAAGCTGTGGTATTACTGAGCGGCGGACTGGATTCTGCTACCGCGATGGCAATCGCACGTGACGCTGGTTTTCAGGTTTCGGCTTTGTCGGTCAACTACGGCCAGCGACATGCGGCAGAGCTGAATTCTGCACGCCGGTCTGCTCAGGCTATGGGGGCCGTGCAGTTTCAGACGATGGATGTGGATCTGCGGGCTGTGGGCAAATCGTCGCTGACAGATGACATTGCTGTTCCGGTCGATCGGACCGTTGCGCAGATGAACGCTGCGATTCCTTCGACCTATGTCCCTGCAAGGAATACGGTACTGCTGTCCTGTGCACTGGCGTTCGCCGAAAGCATCGCGGCTCGGGATATCTTCGTCGGTGTAAATGCGCTGGACTACGCCGGATACCCGGACTGTCGGCCTGAGTACATAGCGGCGTTCGAAACCCTCGCGAATCTGGCGACGAAGGCTGGAGTGGAAGGCGATCGATTCAGAATTCATGCCCCGCTGATTCAAATGACCAAGGCTGGGATCATTAGACGAGGTCTGGACCTCGGCGTGGACTTTCGCCTGACCAGCTCGTGCTACCAGCCAGCGGAGGACGGTCGAGCCTGCGGACGCTGTGATGCCTGTCTGTTGCGTCTGGCTGGGTTTGCTGAGGTTGGGGTGCTTGACCCGGTCCAGTATGTTCAGCGGGGGAACCCCTGACGTGAGCTACTCGATAAAAGAAATCTTTCTCACGCTGCAGGGCGAAGGGGCGTTTGCGGGTCGCCCAGCGGTGTTCTGCAGGTTTGCCGGATGCAATTTGTGGTCTGGCAGCGAGGCAGACCGTGCTGGTGCTCGCTGCACATTCTGTGACACTGATTTCGTTGGAACGAGCGGCCCCGGCGGTGGTAAGTTTGGGGATGCTGAAGTGCTCGCTAAGGCCATCGCCGGTTGTTGGCCGGCAGGCGGAAAGCCTCTTGTGGTGTGCACGGGCGGTGAGCCGCTGTTGCAACTCGACCAGTCTCTGATTAGTGCTTTGCATCGACGCGGTTTTCAGATCGCGGTTGAGACGAATGGGACACTACCTTTGCCCGGAAATCTCGACTGGGTCTGTGTTAGCCCGAAAAGTGTAAAGGATCTGGTTGTTCGGGCCGGTGACGAGGTCAAGCTGGTTTTTCCACAAGCCGACTGTCCGCCAGAGGAATTTGCAGCACTGAATTTTCAGCACTTTTACCTGCAGCCGATGGATGGGCCGGATTTGGTCGAGAACCAGCAGTTGGCGGTGGACTATTGCCTGAGGCACCCGCAGTGGCGATTGAGTATCCAGATTCACAAAGTGCTGGGGTTGCCATAGCGAGAAGGGAGACTGTTTATGAAGCCAATCAACGTCATTGTGACCTGCACGAAGCAGAAGTCCCTGGAGGCGCCGGCAGCCATGCAGTTACGTAACCTGCATGGGAGGTCGGTCGAAGGCAGGCTGCGGGAATGGAAGCGTCAGGCTGATCTGTATTCGGGCGCATCGTGTACAGCCCGCAGATTGTACGCAGGTGATCACTGGGCTGTGGCAAAGTCTCTGGAGCAGACCGGGGGCAAGCGATCTGTCGTTCAGGTGTGGGTTATTTCAGCGGGTTTCGGGGTGGTGTCGCTGGATACGCCGATTGCGCCCTATTCGGCCACGTTCTCGACGCGGCATCCCGACACGGTCGTTCTTCCGGGACATGTGCAAACTGCGCCGAGCGCTGCTGAGGATAAACGAGAATGGTGGAATGGCCTGACGACTTTGGGGTGGACTCGTGAACGACCGATCTCGGTGCGTGATCTTGCCGCAGAGTTTCCTGACTGCCCGATGGTCCTTGCCGCGTCGGCCAATTATCTGCATGCTGTTCAGGATGATCTGCTGGCAGCCCGAGATTTGCTTGATGATCCCGACCAGTTGGCAATCTTTTCTGCCGGGACCGATGAGCTTTCGGGGCTGAATGAGCATTTGATTCCCTGTGATGCGCGGCTGCAGCCTCTGGTCGGCGGGATCCTCAGGTCATTAAATGTGCGAGTGCTGCGGCAGTATCTGAATTCCTGTGGGACGCGAAGCACCGTTGGGGTGAGAGCTGCGAAGCGCGTGCTGGAGGGATGGTTGGCAACAGCGCCGGAGCGGCCACGATATGATCGGGCACCGGCCAGCGATGAAGAGGTGCGTCAATTCGTGAGTCGGGCCATGCAGGTTCAGGCTCGAGTTTCACGAACGGGATTGCTGCAGGCATTTCGGCAGAGTGGTCGGGCGTGTGAGCAGAATCGATTCAAGGCACTGTTTGGTGAAGTGGAGGCGGCACGCCATGGCTGAGTCACGCAAATACCGTCGACGGGCTTTGAAAGTTGTGCAGTCACCTGCACATCCGCTGTACCTGTTCACTCTGACAGGCCGTGAGTTGCTGGATATTGCCGATATTTCGCGGGTGTCGCGAGACGATGCCGGGAAGCTTTTGGGATACCAGCGATCGGAGGTAAAGAAGCATGTGCAGAACATCGTTGAGTACCTGAACTCAGGGAATGTTCTGTTTCCGAATGCCATTATTTTGGCGTTGTCTTCGGATGTGAAATTTAAGGGAAGTCGCGGCCCGGACGTTAGTGACGGGCACGCCACTTCCGGTACGCTGGAGATCACAGTCAGAAAAAATGCGAAGAAACCGGCGTGGATTGTGGACGGACAGCAGCGAGCGCTGGCGTTATCCAAGTGTTCGAACCCGGATATGGTGATTCCGGTCAGTGCCTTTGTCGCTGATGACGTGGATGTTCAGCGTGACCAGTTTCTGCGAGTGAACAGCTCGAAGAATCTGCCCCCGGGGCTTATTACCGAATTACTGCCGGAAGTGTCTACAACGCTGCCACCGAGGCTGGCGCAGCGGAAAATCCCGTCTGCGATCTGTGACTGGCTGAATCAGGCGGAGCAGTCGCCACTGAAGGGAATGATTCGCCGAAGTTCGTCTTCTGATGAGGAACGCAGGCAGGCAATGATCACGGATACATCAGTCGTGAATATGATCGATGAAAGCCTGAAATCTGCTAGTGGCTGTCTGTTTCCCTACCGGAATTTGGCAACGCTTGAGACTGATTTTGAGGGTATCTGTCGGATCCTTGTGGTGTACTGGACGGCGGTGCGGAATGTGTTCCCGGAGGCGTGGGGAAAGTCTCCGGATAAAAGCCGTCTGATGCACGGAGTGGGGATAAGAGCCATGGGGCGATTGATGGATCGCATCATGCCCAGCATTCGAATCCATCACAAGAACGCGATTGCAGAAGTGCAGCGCGAGTTGCAGCGGATTGTATCTGAGTGTCACTGGACCGAGGGGCGGTGGGATGAACTGGGTGGGCTGCAGTGGAACGAACTGCAGAATGTGTCTCGGCATATCACACATCTGTCCAGTTTACTGGTAAGGAAGTACACGCAGGCTTGGAGTGAGGATCGATGAAGTTTTTTTTTCCTGACAGTCAGGATTTGGTTGATCCCAGCTTTGACTTCCAGACGGAAAAACGCAACGACCTGCGAATCCGTCAGCGCGACGACCTGTATGCACACGAAGTGTTTCCGTCGCCGCCGTATGACGGTATGCTGGTATCCAAGGCGATTGTGGAAGGTACCGGCAGCAGTACCGGGCGTTATACGCTGGGGCAACAGCGACGTTTTTCTGCAGAAGGTGTGCGCGAGTTTCTGCGCCTTGCGCCGCATCTGAAAATCATGGGCGACTGCGGAGCGTTCAGTTATGTGCGAGAACCTGAACCCCCGGTGACTGTGGAGGAGGTGACTCGTTTTTACGCTGAAAGTGGCTTTGACATTGGCGCGTCAGTGGACCATGTGATCCTCGAATACAATCCACAATGGGATTCGAAAGCTCACGGTGCTCCTCCGGTGCCGGACGACTGTGTCAGGCGCCAGGAACTGACTCTGGAGTTGGCTCGTGAGTTCCTGCAGAACGCAAAAAAACAGAAGTTGCAGTTTGAGCCACTGGGTGTAGCGCAGGGATGGAGTCCCGGTTCTTACGCAAAATCCGTATCTGCTCTGCAAAAAATGGGCTACAGCTACATTGCTCTGGGGGGCATGGTTCCGCTGAAGTCACCGGAGATCCTGGCGGTGCTGGAGGCCGTGTCTGAAAGACGGAAGCCGGAAACTCGATTGCATCTTTTTGGTGTGACGCGACTGGATCATGTGGTGCAATTTGCCAGCCATGGGGTGATCAGTTTTGACAGCACATCGCCGCTGCGGCAGGCGTTCAAGGACGACAATGACAATTACTACGCGGAGGATCGCACCTACGTGGCGATTCGCGTGCCGCAGGTAGATATCAATCCGGCGATGAAAAACAAGGTGCTGTCGGGCGAGGTGAATCAGGGTGATGCGTTTCGTATGGAGCGTCAGTGTCTGGAGGCACTTCAGCAGTTTGACAAGGGGCGTTTTAAGCGGGCTGAGTTGTTGAAATTGCTGCACGAATACCAGCAGATGTTTGGTGTTGACAGAAAAAACAACATGGCTGCGTATGAGGAGTTGCTGACAGACAAGCCGTGGAAGTCATGTCCGTGTGCGGTTTGTCAGAATTTGGGAATCAATGTTGTGGTGTTTCGGGGCGCGGAGCGGAATCGCCGGCGGGGGTTTCACAACCTTTTTGTGACTTACCGGAAGTTGCAGCGATTGATTTGAAGGTTGGTTTGTGCAGGCAAGAGCGGGTGGCGGAATGTCGAAGAAGCGTGCAGGGCGGGTGTTATCGGTACCGGCAATCGAGTTTAGACAGGGCGGCGGGCGCAAGCTTTACAGTTTTGCGATTGACGGGAAGTTGCTGCACAGTTTTTGCACTGTGTCTCGCGTCAGTCGGCAGGGGACGGAAACCTTGACGGGCTACCAGCGTCCGGAGGTTGCCTCGCATATTTCGCAGATCCGCGATTATCTTGAGTCGGAATCCCCGATACTGCCGAACGCGATTGTTGTGGCATTTGATGGCACTGTCAGGTTTCACCCTCATCAGGGGATTCCGAAGACGGGCTACAGCCGCCAGGGGACTTTAGATATTCCCCTTGGTCCCTTTGTTGACGAGACTTTGAAACCCGGGTGGATTGTGGATGGTCAGCAGCGTGCGGCGGCAATGCGGGATGCCCGGGTGGAAAGTTTCCCGGTCTGCGTCGTGGGGTTTGTGACTGACGGGCTGGAAGAGCAGCGGCAGCAGTTCATTCTGGTGAATGCCACAAAGCCACTGCCTAAGGGTTTGATTTACGAGTTGCTGCCTTCGACGGAAGGTAAGTTGCCGGTGGCCTTGCAGAAGCGTCGCCATCCCGCAGAGTTGGTCGAGCGACTGAACTTTGACGAAGACTCGCCCCTGAAAGGCATGATCCGGACGCCGACCAACGGAAAGGGATTGATTGCAGACAATTCAATGCTGCAGATGCTTGGCAACAGCCTGACTGACGGTATTCTTTACCGTTATGACGAAATCGAAGACCAGTTGAACATCCTGAAGGCGTTTTGGCGCAGGGTAACACAGGTATTTAAAGCGGAGTGGGGTCTCCCTCCTAAAAAATCGCGATTACTGCACGGAGTCGGTGTTATTGCCTTAGGTTTCGTTATGGACACTCTGGCCGAACGAAATAAGTCGAAAAAAGATTACAGCAGCATATTCTTAGACGGGCTTCTCAAGATCGCGAAAGAATGCAACTGGAGTGTTGGCGAGTGGCGTCTTGGACTTGGCTACTCTTTGAAATGGAACGAAGTGCAAAACGTGCCGCGTCACATACAATTAATTTCAAATCACATCCTCTCTATTTTAGCGAAGAGTTAGTCATCGGGATATGAACAATCGCTGTGCGCACTTTCGACGAAATACCGACTTGGCATCAACCAACTCTACTCTGCCGTCGTGAGTAACTCGCCAGAAAAGAATCTTCAGCACTTCCTTGAAATAGAAAGGAATTGCCTCCCATGTGTGTATATCGCTTTCCAGAGCCCCATCGGGCACAATTAGAATAGGTGTTACACTGCTCGAATGAAATTCTCGATCTGCAATGCCGCGCACTAAAGTGTAGTACCTTAAGATCTGTCCAACAGCGCGATCATCCAAACGCTCGTTTTTAATTTCTACTACCCCGATATCGTGCCAGTTGTTCCCGCATGATGCAATCATATCTGGGATGGCATTTCGCAAGGCTAACACTCTACGAACGAGTGTCTTAGCTTCCCGAGAGGCAGAGTCTGAAAGTTGGCATTTGAAATAACGTTCGTCGAGTTCGGGACGGCAGCCAATGATCGCGCTGTCATCACTCCAGAATTCGAACAAATAGCGATGCAGGAACTCTTCATTGTGTATCTGACCGTTCCGCAACACTAAAGCCATGAACTTTTGTATCTGATCTGAGTAAGATTCGCGATCCTCGCCGAGCAAGCGACAAAGTGTACCAAACACATTCCGAACGACATCTGCATCAAATGTTGCATACTCACCGCGATACAAGTGGGGGCAGGCGTGCGCGCTGACCAAAGACTCTTCATCAACAAGTCTTCGACCGGTGATGAGGCAACTTTGCAGGTGAAGGCTACGCGCAACTAGTTCAGCTGAGATCATCCGTCTGCAGTCCTGATTTGACGAAGGTCATCGTGCGCGTAGTTGTCGCGAGTTTTTGGGGATCATCAAATGATGGATACGAAAACTTGAGTTTCGCATTTCCGGATAGTGCTTTCATTGATCCGCCAGCTGGCCACTGGACTTCGAAGGATGCCCGCCATAGGCAAATGTCCGAGTAGAACTCATCGACGTATGTTACGTCACGGTCGCATGCACAACTGCGCAGGCGAGTCTTCGCCTTTCGTGTGATGCTAGGCCAATCTGCGCCCCCATCAATTTCGAGTAGTGCACAATTATCTTCCCATTCAGCAACGGTATTCGGCAGGTGAAACTCCAAAGTGAAGAAACTGTATGTGGAATCATCAACTAGGATGTGCTGTACATGCGGTGTGTCGTCTTGGAGTAGCGTACCGGTTACGCTGATTGCGTTTCCGTAAACCACTGACACGTGTCTCCGAACATTTGCTTTCTGTATCAAGTATTCAAAACACGCGTTGATCGTTTTTGATTGGACTTGCACATTTAACGTCCCGTCCTCATTTTTGCTTGCAATATATGTGCCTAAAGTTGGGTCGGTGCGGAACAATTCTTCATTTGTTTCCTGGAACATTCGACATCCCATCGGCAGGTTGACCTGCATTTGGAGGCGAGTCAAAACATTCTGCCAATGTTCCATCCTGCGAATGTAGCCGCCAAGGCGGGCAAATGCACGGATGAACGAGTTGCTGTTCGCAAGGTCAACAGCGCGAAGTTGCCGATTCATCTGTTTGGCGTCATCGACTGCTTTCTGCCGGCGTTCTTCCGACGCTTCAGGCATCTTGGGGTCGATTCCGTCAATGGCCGGTTTGATGACCTCAAGATAAAGGTTCCGAAATGGGTGCAGGTCAGTTTGTACGCCATCTAGATTTGCGCGCACAACGAGAGTACGAGCTAGTTCGTAGAAGTATTCGCAGTAGTAAGACGCCATCTCGAGTCGGAGATCATCGTCGTTCCGTGCTGTTTTTATCTCCGGACCCGAAAACATCTCTGTCACAGTGTGGAAGAAGACGGACATGGTCATCAACGTGTGCTTGTCGTTTTGACTCGAGCTAACTTCAATGTTCTCATCAAAAAAGAGCTGGGCCGTGCGGTCGTAGTCGATGATTCGATCTTTGAGTGATCCAATCGGACTACTGACGTCCATTTCCTTCTTCTTGGACGGAGAGATCTTCTTCTGCTTGGAATTCAGTTCTGAAAAGAGTTCTTTCTCGCCAGTGCGGGATAGTGTGTAGAGTTCCACAGAGAACTCAGCGCGGGGATCGAAGGATGGATACGCAGAGCGATTCTCGGAGTATTGGCGGTAGGCTTCAACAATTCCGAGATGTCGGTGGGCCGAGTCGGTTAGGTAAATGGCATCGGCGTCGAAGGTAAGACGGTATTTAGGAATCTTGCCGACTTCCTCAATTTTCTGGATGGAGAAGCCTTCGCTTGCGTCGGAATTGGACTTGGGCCGGACGTTCCAGGTCAAAGCTCCGAGATAGAGCCTCTGGACCTGGTCATCTGCGGGGTGTAGGAGAGTTTTCGCTATATCCATAACCTTTGCAGGATTCTGTAGGAGAAAGCCCTCTGCATCTCGTCCTCGTTGGATATCTTGGTCAATTTTGATCGTAGAGAATTCAAGGATCTTGAACGGAGCGCTTTTTGCTTTGCCCTTTCGATCGAAGAGTAACCATGTGGCCAGTTGTTCGGCTGTGACTTTCAGCACGTATTTCCGATGTAGCGCTGAGCCGGGTTTTCCGTTCTCATTGATAATTCCGAGGAGTTCAACTTCGATTCGCATGATTCACCCTGAAGTTTCGTTTGTGTACTGGAAAGAGTCCGAAGTTACTGCATTGGTGTCGGAAGCCTGAAAGCTGGATTGTGCTGCACGAGCTATGGATCTGCCACGCTTCCATGGGAGATACTGGGGATCAGCATTCGCAATTCGAGTGCGACTTTCTTGGAGTCGGGGGTGTTCCGATTTGGTGAATTGGGAAAGGCAGTGTGCAAGTTGGGGTAGTTTCAGGATAGGTTTCCGAAAAGTTTTGGTGTCGATCGTGACCAAATGGTTCCGAAAATGCGGTTTGCGTGACATGCCATCGGTAGAAACGGGTCTTATACTCCGGTCGTCGCCAATTCAGGCAAGTACAAGGCCCGCTTGAGTTTAGGTGTGGAGCAGGAATGATGAAATTGTTGGATCAATTGGCGTTGTATGTGACTGTTTCTGCCGTACTTTCTAAGTGGGTGGATGTTCAAGGGGCAGGCGCGACTGGAGAGCGGTTGATGCTCTGCAGGCTTGGGTTTTAGTAACGTTATCGTCTGAGCCCTCGCTGTGCGGTTCGTATAAACTCCTTGTCACTCGCCATAGTTTAAGTCAAAGTATTCAGGGTAAGCTTGATGCAGATGATTATGCACTGCCGGTCCTAGTGTTTCAATTGCGTGAAACACACTGGCAATCAGAGAAAAGGCCTCTGTTGCGTCAAGTCCTGCCGTGAATCGTTTGGCGCTAACCCAGATTTCGTTGTCCTTGTCGATGGTTAGTTTCGCCTGTACAAGGGAGTCGCTTTGCCGCAACAACCAATGGAATAGGGGGGCGTCCGCAAGCATCCCGTCATGTAGATCCGCTAAGTGACCGCAACAAACAAACGTTTCTTCGACTATGAAGGCGAGGGCAGTGTGCCCACCGGTGGCGGTTATGGCGTAACCGCCATCTTTCAGTTCACGATGTTCGCCGTCGAATGACATCACAGCGGACCTGAGTGCTGTGTCTGGGCTAACCGCTTCCTCGGCTTCAAGAATTTCGTCATCTGAAGGGCGAGTTGTCGCGCCGGATCGGATTTCTGTCAGAATTCGAAAAACGTAACCCCGTACAGTGTCTGCCGGGATTGCGAAACCAAGTCCTCGGGAGTCTTTCCTCAGAAAAGTGTTGATGCCAACAAGTGAGCCAAAGCGATCTATTAACGGACCACCGCTATTTCCTGGGTTTATGGCTACGTCATGCTGCAGAAAATACTCCTTTCCGAATCGTTGCCGTGGTACGCTAACGATACCTCGTGTGCTGGTGAATTTGTGGCCATGAGGATGGCCAATCGCTAGTACGTCTTCGCCGGCATCGATCTCGTTCTGAATATCCGTCGCTATGTCGAAGTGGCCGGCGTTGTGAACGGCTGCACGGATGCAAACCAGATCCATGGTATCGTGCTGATGGACTACTAGCCCTTTTGTTGTGGTGCTATTTGCGAAACTGACCTGCAGGGACGTAGCGCCCTCGACCACGTGTTTGTTGGTGATAATCAGACCGTCCGAAGTTATCAGTACACCTGTTCCCAATCCCTCGGAGTGTTCTATCAACACTACGTGATTCCGGCGGTGAGCGATGATTTCCTTCCAATTTGGCTGATTTTGAGCCTGGTCCCGCAATGGAGTTTTCTCAAACCGCGCAGATTGCATTGGAGAGGGCGGCATTTTTTGACTTGGTGGCGTTTCTCTGGCACCCGTTGCTGGAGGTGGGGTGAATAGTCCGTGGACTTTACCGGCAGGTATCCAATCTGGAAGCCCGTGACGCCATACGAGGTTTGCAGGTGTAAGTTGGCCGCGTTGTGCGAGTGCTCGGAGTTGTTGAGCGGAGATTGGGCCTGTTTGCACATCGCCTTCAAGGTAAAACCATTCATTGGACATTGTCTGTGATAACTCCCGTGTCCGGCTAACAAACAGTGATTTCGCAGTCTTGAGGTTGAACGACCGTTTTGAATTATAGGTGTAGGCTATTCATCAAGCGGGCTGCAGATCCGTCCGATGATTAGATAAGTTGTCTGACTACTTGAGTGTCGTTCTCTTCAGAAAAGTCCGATTGTATAGAGTAAGGGGTGCCGAGTGGTGCGGGAGAATAGATTGGTAATTAGATAAGACATGGTCCTGATTCGGCATATTCGCATTTGGGTGTTGGATTGGCGTTGATTAACGTCCGCGATGTGGGAAGTGGGTGAGAGTTGGGTAAGCTGGATTGAATTGTGGAGAGCATTCTTACCGTACTAGTAATCACTGCGTGATGGCTGTAGTGTTGTGTGTGGGGTCAGGCGCTCGGCCATCTCCTGTTACCGTCAAGTCAGTTCGAATAATTGGAGTGTAACTACATCTTGCTGTCCTTGAGGCAGTCTCATTTCTTTCCCGTCAGTCCGAATTTCCACATTTTCTGGTTGCTGAATGAGCAAGGTGAGAGGTTCCACGTCAACAATTTCCTTCAGTTTTCTGCCTGTGGCAGAACCACAAGCGGCAATCTGCAACACCACGTTACCAGCAGAATCTGTTGCTGTAAACGCTGCGTTCTCGTAAACCTTGACTTCAATGCAAGCCGTGCGCAGCGGTTTGTCTGCCTGTTCAGCCCCGTGCTCCTCTGACGCACTTCGCCGCGGTGGTTTTGGGTCTACCCGGGCGATACCGCTCTGCAGAGCCTGCTTTCGCTGGTGCTCAAGGGCCGCGGCAATCTGCTGCTGATGTTGCGATTCCGACAGACCTGGCTGAGATTCGGCCGTTGCACGGTGCACCCGCAGCAGTTCGTCCGGAGTGCTCTGGCTGATAATTGTCGGCGAATGCGTGGCAAGGATCGTCTGAGCACTGCGGCGACGCAGTATTTCCATCAGACTGCATTGCTGCCGCGGATGGACATACACGTCCGGCTCGTCCAGCACCACCGTCGCATGCTCGGGGACGCGACTGAGAAACCAGACCAGTTGCAGCCACATTTGCAGCCCGTGGCCGAAATCAGCCGCCTCTGCCACAAAACCGTCTTCGCTGAGCAACAGCGCCAAGGGATCGCCGTGATTACTGGCCATACTGTAAAATCCTGCAATCCGGACTGCCGGCCAGGTGTCCTGAAACAGCTGTACGAAGGCCGGGTACTGCGAGTGCTGGTAACGCAACTGGTTGCGGAACTGACGGGATGTTCGGTGCGTATCGAGGCACAGGCGGACGTAGGCTTGTTTGAGCGTCGCTTCGTCTTCCTCCAGCGGACCCAGCTGTGGCAGCACCATGACGCGGCCCAAGCACGCTCGCGGCAGATCCTGGCGACTGGTGATCGTGCGGCCGGCCGGATCTGTGACAATCGCAAAGGCAGTCTGCGCATCGGCCAGGACCAGCTGCAGACGTCCGCCGGAACTGAAAGTCGCGTCGAGCACAGCTGGTGCTGAACCGTACCGGTGAAACACGGTTGCTGCCCGCACCGCACCTGGCAGCTCCAGCAGTACGCCCGACGCTGTGACCCCCAGCCTCCGAAACAGCGGCGTAGGCTCGACCCAGCGCCCGCGACTCAGCCGGGGCAAAATCTCGGCCACAGTCCGCAACGCCTCAATCAGAGTACTCTTGCCGGCATTGTTCTGGCCCACCACCACAGCCAGCGGCCGCAGCCACAGACGATGGTCGGAAAAACCACGAAAATTTTGCAGGTGCAGGGTGGAAAGCATTCGACTGGTCAGTGGTTGGTGCGGGCAGGGTGGTTGAGCAATGCTGCCACCGCTGCGTGATGTGTTCACTTGTTGGATCGCTGGATCAGTGTTACCTGGGTGCGAGGGGAAATTCAATCGGGAAGGGGGCTTAGAGTGTACGAATTGGCAGGGAAAAATCTGGATCAGGCTGCTGAATAGTGAGAACAGTCGTGTAGAACATCGGACAACCCTTTGTCCGGGGGTGTTATCAGGGACTGGGTAGGGGTGCGTGAACCACAAGTGGCAATGAATGGGCATAGTTTTGGAGGTGGGCAGTGGGGATAGGTGTGTAAGCTGCCGGGAACCAATGCGTCTCGCCCGGTGCTGCAGACTGCTGCCCCGGTGAGAGTTTCAATCAGCTGTGGCCATCGGTGTTCTGTGGCACCAGGGAATGGTGATCTTTTTCGACAATTTCCGAGCGACGGGCAACTGGATTCGGAAA
>Ga0194124_10004805_pt1 | contig 12919 bp, 8 predicted proteins | sample TA2KigCas0mmetaG_FD_148605 | JGI IMG/M metagenome (GOLD analysis project Ga0194124, IMG submission 148605) | Freshwater microbial communities from Lake Tanganyika, Tanzania - TA2015031 Kigoma Deep Cast 0m | ecosystem: Environmental > Aquatic > Freshwater > Lake | place: Tanzania: Lake Tanganyika...
GCCTCGTGATCGGCGCGTCGTTCTTCTCCACCGGTGCCACCACGACGTTCCAGTCGCTCTGGCGCCTCGCGGACAACGGCACGTTCAGCGACTCCAACGTGTTGAACGACCCGAGCTTCACCGTCGAGGACGGCCTGACGATGGTGTCCGGCCCCGGCGACACGGCGCTCGTCGTCGGTCGGCTCGACACCACCGCCGGCTTCCTGCGCGTCGAGAACACCGCGGGCATGTTCTTCGGCAGCTGGACGTCGATCGCGCTCGACCCGGCCGCCAGCGTCGCGGCGCTCTCCGATGCCGTCGTGTCCGGCGACGGCTCGTTCGTCGCCGTCGGCGCTGCAGTCGTCGGCGACGTCGAGGTTCCGCGCGCGATCCGCGTCGACCTGGCCGGCAACCTCGCGGCGAACGTGGCCTTCAACGCCGGCAACGGTGCGCAGGGCCCCTACAAGATCGCGCCGGAGGCGACGGGCCGCTTCCTCGTGACCAGCGGCGCCCTGGGCGGACCGACGCTGGTGCGGCTCGCGGCCGACCTGCAGAACGACCCCGCGTGGGGCCTTGGTGGCGTCGTCACCATCCCCGAGCTGAACGACGCCGTCGACGTCGCCGTCGACGCCGCCGGGCGCGTGGTCGTCGGCGGCCGCGTCGACCTCGACAGCAACTTCGACGGCATCGTCGACGGCAGCGCGATGCGCGCGGTGCGCTTCGTGTCGGGGCCGTAGTCGTCGTGCTGGTGCTCGAGCGGTTCCATCTCGTGCTGTCGCGCGTCGAGCGCGACGACATCGAGATCATCCGCCAGGGGCGCAACGCCGAGCACGTGCGGCGCATGCACCGGCACCAGGCGCCGATCACACCGGCGCAGCAGGAGGCGTGGTTCGCCCGCATCGACAACGAGTGGAACTACTTCTTCGTGATCCACCACCGCGGACGGAAGGTCGGCGTTGTCTACGTCGCCGAATTCACGCCGCAGATGGCGACGTCGAACTGCGGCGTCTTCGTGTGGGACCACGACGCGCTGGGCAGCCGGGTGCCGCTGATGGCCATCCTCACCGTCCTCGACTTCTTCTTCTTCGACCTGCAGGGCGGCGGCACGTCCTCGGTGGTGCTGCGCAGCAACACCGCGGCGCTGCGGATGAACGAGTTCTTCGGCTTCGCCTTCGAAGACGGCCCCGAGGCCGACCTCGTCCGCGTATCGATGGACCGCGCGCGCTACCTCGCCCACCGCGACCGCCTGCTCGCCTTCGCCCGCCGCGCCGTCAAGGATCCGGCGGCGTTCTCGCTGCGGCTGCGCGGCGCGCCGTCCCCCCGGCTCTTCGACGTCATCAACGACCGCCTGCGCGCCGCGGTGGCCCCGGTGGACGCTGCGGTGGTCGAGCGCTGACGACCGCGGTCAGGCGCGCGCGGCGCGTTCGACCACATCGACGAAGGCTGCGGCGATCGTCCGCGCGTCGTCGACGGTGATCCCCGGGTGCAGCGGCAGGCGCAGGAGCCGCCCGGCGACGTCGTCGGTGACCGGCAGGTGCGCCGGCGCAGCACACGCGCGCGCCGCGGGGGCCGCGTGCAGCGGCTCGTAGTGGCTGGCGACGATGACGCCGCGTTCGCGCAGGGTGGCGACGACGGCGGCGCGATCGACGCCGGGCGGCAGCAGCACGCCGAAGAGGTGCGCGGGCGGCAGGGCGCCTTCGGGGGTTGCCTGCAGCGTGAGACCAAGGCGCGGCGCGGCGCGCCCGAAGACGTCGGCGTAGACGGAGACGACGGCGTGGCGCGCGGCCTGCGTGACGTCGGCGTGTTCAAGGTGCGCGCACAGGAGCGCGCCGAGCAGCTCGCTCGGCAGGTAGGACGAGCCGACGTCCTGCCAGCGGTAGGCGGACACCTCGCCGCGCAGGAAGCGCGCGCGGTCGGTGCCCTTTTCGCGCAGGATCTCGGCGCGCTCGCGCAACGCCGGATCGTTGAGGACGAGGGCGCCGCCTTCGCCGCAGGTGACGTTCTTGGTCGCGTGGAACGACAGCGCGCCGAGCGCGCCGACGGTCCCGAGCGCGCGCCCATGCTGGCGCGCGAACAGCCCGTGGGCGGCGTCTTCGGCCCACAGCAGGCCGCGCTCGCGCGCCAGACGCTGAAGCAGGAGCAGGTCGCGCTGGACGCCGCCGTAGCCCATCGTCACGAAGGCCCTCGTCGACGGGGTCAGCGCCGCCTCGATCTGCGGCCGCTCGGCGCTCCAGGTGGTCGGATCGACGTCGGCGAAGCGCAGCCGGCAGCCGCGCAGCGCAAACGCATTGGCCGTCGACGGGAACGTGAACGACGGCAGCACGACCTCGTCGCCGGGGCCCAGCGAGAACAGCAGGGCGACGAGCTCGAGCGCGTGGGTGCACGACGTCGTCAACAGCACCGGCGCGTCGTCGAGCAGCGCCGACAGCAGCTGCGCCGCCTGCAGCGACGCCGGCCCATCGCCGTGCAGGTGGCCGCGTGACAGGACGGCCTCGAGGTACTCGCGCTCGCGCGGGGCGCGGGCGGGCAGGGTGAGGGGGATCGGGGGGACAGGCACCAGCAGGGCGACGTTCACATGTCCGGGCGCACGGGGCCAGACGGGTCGGGGCTCCGGGGAGCGGGCCAGAAGCGGCCGGGAGCGTTCGGCGGATGACCGCAACCGTCGGCTGGGCAAGCGTCGCCGCGTTGATGCCCTCCGCGCCCGCCTTGCCCCCGCCTGCCGGTGACTCCGTCCCCGCCGCCCGCGTCGTCGACGTCTCCATCGTCGTGCCGTGCCACGGGTGCGCGGCCACCGTCGGCGCGCTCGTGCAGGGGGTCGCCGGGGCCTTGCAGCCGCGCGGGGCCAGCGTCGAGTTCGTCCTCGTCGCCGACGGCAGCGACGACGACGCTGCGGCCATCGCCCGCCTCGCCGCCGTTCGCCGCGACGTCCTCGCCGTCATCCTGCCGCGCCGGCGCGGCCAGCATGGCGCCGTCGCCGCTGGGCTCGCGCCGGCGCGGGGCGACGTCGTGGTCGTGATGGACGGCGACCTGCAGCACCGGCCCGAGGACGTGCCACGGCTCCTCGACGCGCTGGCCGACGTCGACGTCGTCGTCGCCTGCCGCATGTCGCGCCCCGAGGGGCGCGTCGTGCGCGCCGGCTCGTGGGTCTTCTTCCACGCGCTGTCGGTGCTGCTCGGTGCGCCGTTGCACGCCGGCCTGTCGTCGTTCTCGGCGCTCCGCCGCGTCGTCGTCGACGCGCTGCCGCCCGACCGCGACGGGCCGCGCCATCACCTGCTCGAGGTGTGGCGGCTTGCCGCACGGTGGCGTACTGTCGCGGTGTCTTTTCCCCCGCGTGGCGCGGGGCGCAGCAGCTACTCGCTCGCGGCGCGCGTGCGTCTGGCAATTGATTTGTGGCGCGTCGCGTGGTCGGGGCGCCGCGCTCGGGAGCCGTCGCGCCTCGCCGGGACAGCGCCGACGGCGCGCGCCGACGCACCGAAGCGCGCGTCGGGCACTTGAGCGCGTGCACCGGCGCTGAGACACCGGGCGCGCGGATGGACACGGTGGGGGGATGGACACGGTGGGGGGATTTCGACGACCCTGCCCCGTGTTCGGCGCAGGGCCGACACGAGAGGAGAGGAACAACGTGTTCATTCATCGCAACCGCCGCCACGGGATCGCGTGGCTGCTTGGGGCCGTCATGGGCCTCGGCACCACGACCGTGGCCGTCGTGCCCGCGCACGCCGCGCCCCTGGCCAACCCAAAAACCGCCGCGTCGCCGCGCGCGCAATTCCAGCCGTCGGTCGGCCAGGAGCGCGCGTGGGACGTGACGTCGACGGGCGTCGCCACCATCGACCTGCAGCGGCTCGCCGCGCAGGTCTCACCGTCGGGCTCCGGGGCGCCGCGCGCCGCGGGCACGAAGTCGCACCAGTTCACGGTCAGCGCGCGCGTGGGCGCGCGGGTCGTCGGCCGCGTCGACGGGCGTTGGATCGTGGCGATGAAGCTCGAGAACACGAGCTACGTCGTTGACGGCCAGCGTGACGCGCGCTCGAGCGCGCTCGAGGTCCCGTTCGTCGTCCGCGTGTCCGACCGCGGCGAGTTCGTCGCGTTCGACTTCCCGCTGCACTACCCCACCGAGGGGCAGGTCGCGATCCGCTCGCTGGTCGAGCCGCTGCAGGTCGTCTTCGGCGACGTCACCGAGGACGGCGCGTGGACGGTGGGCGAGAGGTCGTCGGCTGGCTCGTCGACGGTGCGCTATGCGGTCACGGGCGCCGACGCGTCGGGCATCCGCCTGTCGCGCACGGTGACGGCGGCGAAGCGCGCGCTGCTCGGCGCGACGGCCGACGACCAGCGTGGCCAGTTCCGCACGACGGTGGACGCGTCGAGCGGTGAGGTCCTGTGGGCCGCCGACGGCTCGGGCCTCGAGAGCCTGTCGATCGTCGAGAAGACGACGTCGGTGTCGGGCGGGGCGCGGGTGGCGTCGACCGACCTGACGCTCAGCGCGCGCCGCGCGGCGGCGAACGTGGCGGGCCTGCCGCGCACGCTCGAGGCGGCGCAGGCATCGCTGCGGGACATGAAGCTGGCGCGGGCGTCGTTCTACAAGGTGCCCGGTGCGTTGCTGGAGCACGTGCAGGGCATCGACTGGCCGACGGCGCGGGCGTACTACTTCGACAAGGTCGGGACCGCGCGCAGCGAGACCGTGTTGTTGATGCAGATGTGGCTGCGGCTGAACCCGCAGCACGCCGACCGCTTCGTCGACGCGCTGAACGAGGCGTCCCTCGGCGAGCGCACGCCGGCCCTCGAAGACGTCGTCGGCTACGGCTTCGCCGCCCTCGGCAGCGCCGGGCACACCGAGGCGCAGCGGGCGATCGTGAAGGCGCTCGGCAACGACGCCTACACCGACCTGACGCGGCAGAAGGCGCTCGACGGTCTGCTGTCCGTCGAGATGCCCGAGACCTTCGTCCCGGCGGCGGTGTGGCAGTACCGCGAGGAAGTGCGTCTGCGCGACGGCACGGCGCTCGAGCTGTTGTCCATCGCGACCAACGTCTACGGCCAGATGGGCAACGCGACGCTCGGCGTGAAGGAGAACACGGACGTCGTCGTACGGACCCTCGGGCAGCTCTTGCAGTCGCGTGACGCCTACGAGCAGCGCCGTGGCCTGGTGGCGCTCGGCAACGTCGCCTCCGCCGACACCACGCTGCCGCTGGTCGAGCGCTTCTTCGACCACGGCAACGAGATGCTGCGCACCCGCGCCTACGACGTGTTCATGCGCTCGGCGAAGCCCGCGCACTTCGCCGAGTTCACGCGTCGCTTCGAGCGCGAGCGGTCGACGTTCGTCCGCCGCGAGGCGTTCGTGGTGGCGATGTCGATGGCCGACTCGTCGGCGCGCACCGCGTGGGCGCTGGAGCAGGCGCGCTCGTCGAGCGACACCGTGATCCAGCAGCGCGCGGCGGCGATGATCGGTCAGGCCATCGAGGACCGCGCCGACAACGCCGTCGCGCTCCGCGAGATGCTGTCGTTCGTGAAGGACCGTGAGGTTCGGCGCCTCATCTACGCGTTCATCCCGCCGACGAAGGGGAAGCAGTGATGCGTGCAGCCGACAGCCCTCTCCTTCCCATGCAATTCCCTAGGAGCCACTTCATGAGACAGCGAATCCTTCTCGGCGCCGCCGCGACGGCCACCGCCGGCCTGCTCGGTCAGGGCTGCGCCCCGACCGTGACCTGCGGCACCGGCACCAAGCTCGACGAAGCCAGCCAGACCTGCGTGGCGGTGGCCCAGCCGCCGCTCAACGTGATCATCGACGACTTCTCGCTCGGTGACTTCGCGTTCAGCGACGTCGACGTCCCCGAGCAGATGCAGCCGGGCTTCCCCGAGCGGCGCTCGTTTTCGATCACCAATGAGGCCGAAGAGGACCAGACGGTCACCCTCGTGCGGCTGGCGCTGGTGCCGGTGGACGCGACCATCGACGAGCTGCGCGACGCCATCGACCTGATCGGCGCCGAGCCGGCCTGCGCCGATGACAGCGAGTGTCCGACGTCGACGTTCTGCGACCAGGCCGAGGGCTTCTGCCGCCTCGACCCGGTCCCGATCGGGTCGTTGATCATCGAAGGCCTCGCCTCGGGCGAGACCCGGGCGATCGACTACGACCTCGCGCTGCCGTCGTACTTCAGCGAGGCGCAGAACGGCTTGTACGGCCTGATGTTCTCGGTGAACGAGGTGGCGCTCGTGCGCACCGAGGACGAGGCCGGGAACGTCAGCTACCTCGAGGATCCCGAGCACCCGCTCGGCAGCGAGGACCCGACCGAGCGCGCGGCGGCGCTGTTCGGCGCGTCGACGGTCATCGTGGGCGAGGCCGACAAGCCGAACCTGCGCGTGCTGTCGGCTGCCGTCGACAACAACTCGTTCGACGCGGCGCCGCGGGCCCAGCCGATCTTCACCGTGTCGGCGCGGCTGAGCGCGCAGGGCAAGGACGTGACGGCCAACGTGCGCTCGCGCTTCGAGCTGAAGCTGGCCGGTCACGTCATCGACGTCGCCGGCCAGGACCTCGGCGAGGCGTACTTCCTCGAGAACGGCGGCGACTTCGCCACCGCGCCGGAGACGACGACCTACGTCTACGACGAGGACCGCACGTTCCAGCTGCGCATCGACGCCGGCAGCGACGGCAGCACGCTGGGCGCGCTCGAGTGGCAGCCGCAGTGCACCAACGACGACTGCACGACGCAGGTCACCGTCGAGAACGACATCGGCCGTGACGGCTCGTTCGCGCTGCGCCTGTCGCCGCTCGATCAGCGCCTGCTGTCGATGACGACGGCGCTGCGCAGCCTGAACCCCGGGCTCGACGACAACGACGAGCTGCAGGGCACGCTGCGCATGGTGGTCGAGACCGACGAGGACGAGTACCAGGTCAACGGCACTCCGCTGCTCGCCGACAACGAAGAAGAACTCGACGTCGTGTTCCTCGCACCGCCGGCTGGCCGCGACGCCGATCCCGACGTCGACAGCGAGATCCCCGAGGTCGAAGGTGACCAGGTCGTCCCCAACGCCGCGGCGCCCGGCCCGTACCTCGAGGTCGACAACCTGACCCCGACGTGGACGTGGTCGGTGGGCAACGAGTGGGTCGGCGCCAACGCGCAGATCCTGAACCGCACGACGAAGCAGCGCTACGCCGGCGCGGTGATCTCGCAGGACGTCACCACCGACAACTTCGCGCGCATCAACGCGATCAAGAACAGCATCGACATCGTCGCGCTGCAGGGCACCATCGAGTGGGGCACGCAGCGGACGATGACGCAGAACAAGGCGTCGGGCCGTCTGGTGCTGATGGGCACCACCTACATGGACATCAACTTCCAGCCGGGCATCCAGTGCAACATCGAAGACAACTTCGAGACCTGCATGGTGCTGGCCGGTGAGTTCCGCCCGCGCAAGAACGAAGGCGTTCCGACGCGCACGCCGCGCCCGAAGAAGCGCACCTACCTGAACTACCAGCGCAGTAGGGAGTTCTATTTCCAATTGGGGCCGATCCCGTTCGTGATCGAGATCAGCGTGTCGGCGGGCCTCGGTATGCGCGGCACCGTCGCCTTCGTCCAGGACCGCTCGGCCAACGACGCCGACGGCACCGCGGTGACGACGGGCCTGCAGGTGACGATGGGCCCGGTGCTCGACGCCGGCGGATCGGTGTTCGGCGGCCTCAACCTCGCGGTCACCCGCGTCGGCATCCGCGGCGCCGTCACCTTCGCGTCGGTCGAGTTCCAGCCGTCGGTGCTCGTCGGCTGGACGCAAGAGATCGACGAGAAGGGCAACACCGATCCCGCCGACGACTGCTGGAAGATGAACACCGGCCAGATCCGCTGGGAGGGTCCGCTGACGGTGACGGTGCTGTCGGGTGACATCAGCGTTATCGCCGAGGGTGGCATCTGCGGCTGCGTGCCGTGGGTCGGGTGCGCGTGCGCGTGGGGCGAGATCTTCTCGTTCACCATCGTCAGGATCCCGCCGGCGTATACGAACACCTGGATGCTGTTCCAGAGCACGTACGACTTCGCCAACGGCCCCGGCATGTGCACGCCGCCGCCGGCGGGCGGGCTCGGCGTCGGCGCGACCTGGAACTCGCCGCGGGTGTCGGGCTGCAACGACTGGTCGGGTGCGGCCTCGTACTGCAACAACGCCAACGGCACCGGCAGCTACGCCGCCGACTTCGCGCGGCCGGCGAACACCTGCGGTGCGCTCGTGATCAACGGGTCGACCGAGTCTTTCTTTGACTTCCTCACCGTGCTCGACGCCAACGGCAACCGGCTGATCCGCGAGTCCGGCACGTTCAGCAACCGGCGCATCAACGTGTGCGCCAACGCGGCCGGCCGCTCGGCCTCCGTGCGCCTCGAAACCGACTTCTCCATAATCGCGCCCGGCGTCAGCGTCCGCCAGGAGTGAGCCCGGCGCGCTCCCGCTGACGGAAGAAGAGAGGCGGCCCCGGGTGACCGGGGCCGCCTTTTTTCGTGCGCCATCCACGCCCGCGCCGACGTCGACTCCTGTCCCCGCGGTGCTACCTTGTCGACGTGCGCTCCCGCCTGATCGCCCTCGCCGTCGCCGCCGTCGTCGTCGATGCGGTCGGCGCCTGCGCCGTCGACGCCGACGCGCTGGATGCCGCGCCCGCGAGCGCGCGCGCCTTGCGCGACGGCACGCCGCTCGCTCCCGCCGATGCGCTCGCCGCCGTCGCCGTCGGCCGGCTCGTCGACGTCGATGGTCGGCTCCGCTGCACCGCCACCGCCCTCGGACCGCGCCACGTCCTGACCGCGCGCCACTGCCTGCGCCCCGGCGGCGACGTCGATGCCATCCTCGACGAGCGCACCCTCGGGTTCCGCGAGCGCGGCGACGACGTCGTGCGCCCGGTCGTCACCGTCGCGCGCCACCCCGACCTCGACCTCGCCTTGCTCGGCCTCGGGGCCGCCGTGCGCGGCGCCGCCGTCGTCGACGTCGCATCCCCCGCGGCGGGCGACGCCGTCACCGCCGTGGGCGCCGGCCTCGGCACGCCCGACGACGACGTCGTCCACGCCGGCCGGTTCGTCGTCGACGACGTCCTCGACGACCGCTTCACCGTGGTCGCCGCCGTCGACGCCGGCCTGTGCCCGGGCGACTCCGGGGCGCCGGTCTTCGCCGCGACCGCCGACGCCATCGCCCTCGTGGGCGTCCACGTCCGCGGCTTCGACGACTGCGGTGGCCCGTCCACCGCCGTCCGCGTCGACCGCGCCGGCGACTTCCTCGCCGCGGCGACGAGCGCCCCCGTGGGCGCCGCCGCCGACGCCTGCGACGGCGCCGCCGCCGTCGACCACTGCGTCGACGACACGCTGCGCCGCTGCGTGCTGCAGACGTGGCGCAGCATCCCCTGTGCAGCCGCCGACCACGCCTGCGTCGACGACGACGGGCAGGGGGCCCGCTGCGCGCCGGTGCCGTGCGGCGACGTCTCGGCCGCCGGCCGCTGCGAAGGCGGTGTCGCGCTGGCGTGCGTGGGGGGCACGCGCGTCGTCCGCGACTGTGCTGCCGCGGAGGGACGTGGCTGCGCCCTCGATCCGTCGACGGGCCGCGTCGGGTGCGTCCCCTGCGACGCCTGCGACGGCGTCTGCGTCGACCACGCCGTCGATGACGATCACTGCGGCGCCTGTGGTCACGCCTGCGCGCGCCGCGAGCGCTGCACGGCGGGCGCCTGCGTCGCCCTCACCCCGCGCGACGACGAAGAGGTCGACGACCCACCACCGCCGCCGCCGCCGCCGGGCGACGAGGACGACGCGGGCGACGGTGTCCGCGCCACCGACGAGGGACCGGGCTGCGCCGGCAGCGGCGCGTGGGTGGGTGTGTTGTGCGGGCTTCGCCGTCGACGGCGGCGGTCGTGAGCCGCGCGCTTGGGCGGACGTTCGCGCGGACGTTCGCGCTGGTGTGGATGGGGCTCGCCGGCGTTGGCGCCTGCAACGGGGCCATCGCGCAGAAGGCGCTCGGGCGCCGGCTCGACCTGAGGCTGCCGCACCTGCAGCAGGCCTACGTGATGTTCATCGAGATCCCGCGCAGCCCGGCGGTGCATACGTTCGTCGACGAGCAGGGTCAGCGCCGCTCGGTGGCCGACCTGCAGGCGGCGCCGGCGATCGGGTACGCGCGCGCGCGGATCGAGGCGAACTTCACCCTCGCGCCCGAGCTCCTGCGCCACGTCTGTCGGCAGCACATCGACGGCGGCGGCGCACCCGTGGACATCACCACCGACGAGCACCGGCTGAATTTCCACCCCGAGCGCCCCTACCGCAGCTACACCGAGCGCTGCACCGCTGCTGGCCTCGCGCGGGTTCGTTGATGATCGCGTCGCTCTTCGCCTGGCTCGAACGCGAGCGCGATCCCCGCCCGATCGCGCTGCTGCGCATCACGCTCTTCCTCGGCGTGCTCGTCCACTTCCTGCCGTCGCTGCTGGCGCACGACGTCGAGTACGCGGTCACCGCCGCGCGGGCCCGCCTGCACAACGGCTGGCTCTACGACCACCTGGCACAGACGCCACGGGTCGTCGTCGGCGCGCTGGCGGTGGCGTTGGTGCTCGCCCTCGTGCTCGGGGTCGTGGGCTTCGCCACCCGCGCGGCGAGCGCGGTGACGATGGCGCTGACGTGGGTGTTCGCGTCGTGGAACGCCTTGCCCGTCCAGACCATCGCCTTGTTGTGCGCCTGGTCGCTGTTGCCCGTGCTGGCGGTCCTGCCCGGCGCGTCGTCGACCTGGTCGGTGGAGGCGTGGCTCGCCCGTCGGCAGGGACGCCGCCTGCCCCCGCCTGCGCTGGTGGCGAACCTGTCGTTGTTTCTCGTCGTGTGGCCGGTGTTCTTCGCCGGCGTCGAGAAGCTCGTGGCCGGCTGGCTGGCGAACCACGAGATGGCGATGCTGTTTCGCACCCCGCCCGGCTACATCCTGCGCGACGTCGCCGCCCTGCTGCCCTTGCGGTCGGAGTGGTTCGCGGCGGCCATCGGCTGGTTCACGGTCTTCGTCGAGCTGACGGCGCCGGTGCTGCTGGCGTTTCGACGCACGCGCGCGGTCGGGCTGGCGCTGTGGCTGGCGCTGTTCTCCGGCATCGTGGCGTTGATCGAGGTGCCGCCCCTCTTTGGCGCCGTCTTCGTCTTCGGCGTGTTCCTGTGTCTCGACGCCGACGAGATCGACCGACTCCTGCGGCGACGGACAGCGTCGTCCGCGCCGTCGGCGGCGCCGTCGTCCACGTCGCCGTCCACGTCGTCGTCGACGCCGTCGGCCGCGGCGCTCGTCGTCGGGGTCCTCGTCGGCGTCGGTGGCGGCTGCGCGCCGTCGCTGGCACCGTCGCCCCCCGATCCCACCGCGGACTGGTTCCGGCGCGACGCCGCGCTGCCCGTCGAAGTCGCGGTGGGCGAGCAGGCCTGGGAGACGCTGCGGCACCAGCACCACGACGTCGCTGCCGTGGCCACCAGCCTGTGCAGCGGCGAGCCGCCCGCCGACGTGTACGACTGGCAGCACGCCCACGCCCGCGTCGACGGCGTCGTCCACGCCGCCGCCGCGGTGCGCAAGAAGGGATTCTTCGGCTCCGACGACACCGCCAGGCCGTCGCTGAAGCTGAAGTGGCGCGACGCCGGTGACGTCGCATCGACGACGTTGACGCTGAACAACGCGGTCGCCGACCCCTCGCTGCTGCGCCAGTGTCTGGCGGCGCTGGTGTTCGAGCGCGTCGGCGTGCCCACGCCGCGCTGCGGCTTCGCCCGCGTCGTCGTCGACGGCGTCGACCGCGGCGTCTTCGTGCACGTCGAGAGCCTGAAGCCGCCGTTCCTGCTCCGCGCGTGGGGCGAAGACGACGGCGCCTTGTACGAGGGGCGCCTCGCCGACTTCCGCGACGGGATGGACGTGCTGTTCGAGGGCAAGGACGGCGCCGATCCCGCCCGCGACGCCTCGCTGGCGGCGGTGACGGCGGCGCTCACCGGCACCGACGACACGCTGCTGCCGGCGCTCGAGCGCGCGCTCGACCTGCCCGGCTTCCTCCGCTTCTGGGCCGCCGAGGTGCTCGTGGCCCACGTCGATGGCTACGCGAACAACCGCAACAACTTCGCGCTGTGGCGGAGCGCACGGGACGGGCGCCTGCGTTTCATCCCGTGGGGGCTCGACGAGACGTTCGAGGACCGGGGCACGCTGCAGGCGCCCTCGTCGCCCTTCGTGTCGGTGATGGCGCGGGGGCGGCTGGCGCGGCGGCTGTTCCTGCACCCCGAAGGACGGGCGCGCTTCACCGCCGCGCTGCGCACAGCGCTGCACGACGCCTGGGACGAGCCGGTCCTCCTGGACGCCATCGACGACATGGCGGCGATGCTGGCGGAGCACCACGCGGGCGATCAGTGGCGCGAGCTCGACCGCGCCATCGCGCGGACGCGCGCGTTCGTCGAGGGGCGACGCGCGCAGCTCCTCGCCGAGCTCGAGGGCGACGGCGTCGTCTGGACCGAGCCCGAGCTGCCCGCCGTCTGTCGGCCGCAGGGCGCCGTCGACGTCGCCGTGGCGACGAGGCTCGGCACGCTGCACGCCGACCCCTTCGTCGCCGGGCGCGGTGACAGCGCGCTGTCGTCGGCGTCGATCGGGGCCCGCGCCGGGCGTGATCGCGAGGGCCGCTTCGTGCTCGAGGTGGCGCTCGACGACGGCAACGCGGCGCTGCGGGTGCTCCGCGTCGTCGCGCCGTGGGACCGCGTGCGGCCGGGCGCCGTGCTCCCCTTCGGCGGCACCGGCGACGACGCCACCGCCCTCGTCCTCGACGTCGTCGCCACCGACGGCGCGACGACCCCGCGCGGCGTGCTCGTGGACGGCGGCCTCGTGCTCGGGACCGCCGCCGACCCCGACGCGGTCGTCGCCCGCGTGCACGGGACCGCGACGTGCGTGGCGCTGCTCGGGGGGCGCTGCGACGGCGACGGCGACGCGACTGGCAGGCGACTGAAGGGCGACTGAAGGG
>Ga0194124_10004817_pt1 | contig 12894 bp, 10 predicted proteins | sample TA2KigCas0mmetaG_FD_148605 | JGI IMG/M metagenome (GOLD analysis project Ga0194124, IMG submission 148605) | Freshwater microbial communities from Lake Tanganyika, Tanzania - TA2015031 Kigoma Deep Cast 0m | ecosystem: Environmental > Aquatic > Freshwater > Lake | place: Tanzania: Lake...
TCTTTCATTTTCTTTTGAAGATCTAATAATTTATCTGTCACATCTCCAACATTTTTAATCAATTGTCCAGCAACTTCATAAGCTCTAGGAGAGTCAGATTCTTGTGCAACTTCTAAAATTCCATTGATTGCTTCTTGACCTTTCTCAATAATAGAATAAAGTTGACCTCTAGAATACTCATAGTCTTTTTGAAGTTGCTCGGTTTCTTGTGTTTTTAATACCGGCACAGGTTCCGACTTTACGATTTCAGATTTAATTTCCATAGGTTCAATATTCAAAGCTTTATCAATATCTTCAAAGTTCATACATCAACACCTTTAGTGGTGCTATAAACTTTACCATCAGCAAAATCATAACGAGATTCACTGAATCCAAAATCATCATCAAGATCTATAAGTGCATCATCTGCATCATTAATTACATTAACTGCAGTTCCACTTGAGTGTTCTACTATAGCTGTGCCATCCTGACCTCTATTAACTAATAAAGTATTTCCGGTTATTTTACGAATATACATTGATTCAGAATCAATTTGAATATAAATTTTTTCCACAAGAGAAACTGCACTGGAAACATCAAACTCTGTAATATTTGGTGAAATATTTTCTGAAAGAACAGTTGTTACATCATTATTATAATCCTTTAATGCACGAGGCTCTGCGGTATATCTAAGTTCTCTAGAGGCATTAATTTTATCAGTATTAGAATAGTAGTCAACTTGAACTTTTTTAATTAAAACATCACTACCATTACCAATTGGGCCAAACAGATATGTTTTTGCAGTGAAATCTAAAGTATAAATTAGAATTCTTCTTGTTGTGAAATCTCCTTCATATTGATCGTCCATTGTAATTCTTTCAAGAATCATTGGAATATCTCTTTTTTCTCCGATGCTTGAAACTAAATCTACAGTTAAATTAAGATGTGGTTGAAAATATGGTAAAATTTGTTCTACAATTTGTAATGCATCCTCATTTAATTTAGACATAATTGAAAGTCTAATATTAATATTATATGGGACAGGCATAAAAGCTTTTGTTGTTTCATTTCCATCCAATGCTTTGAATGTTTGCATTGTACTGGATTTTCTACTTGAATCATATTGAATACCAGTCATTTCAAAAGCCATTCTAGGAAGAGTAATTGCAACTCTCTTTTTTAAATCTGGAACTTGTTCAATTCTCGCTAAAAACTTTTGTACTGGACCATATGCAATTGGTACAGTCAAGATACTAAAATCACTTCCTGCATTATCTTTATGTTTAATTTTAATATCATTGAAAAGTGTACCAAAAGACACAATGGTCTTTCTCAATATTTCGTGGTAAAAATAATTTGATATCATTACAAGTTAAATAGGAGTAATAATTATTTAGTATTCACCAAATGGGTTTCTCTGACTAAAATCAATAATGGAATCAGCTTCCGTTTCAATGGCAATATTTTGAGCAACAAGATCTAAGAACTCATTTGTTTGTACAGTTGATACCTTATAACTGCCGGCCACACCAACAATTGATTCTCCACGTTGGAATGTTCCATCAACAATTGATAGTTTAAGTATTCTACTTGAAGCATCCCAACTTTTAACATATCCAGTTGCACCAGATCTTGATCCTGTAACAACTTCATTGTAATCATAATCACCAAATGTTGTTGAAGTTGGATTTGTAAAACTAATAGAAGGAACTATTGTATATCCAGCACCTGCATTGGAGAATGCTACTAGACTTACTTGTCCTTTAATATTAATGAATGCTTCAGCCTTAGAATTATTGTTTGTTACCCCAACTCCAGTAATTTGAACTTTTGGTGTTGTAGTATATCCAACCCCACCAGAAGAAATACCAATTATCTTTAATACTCCGGTATTGATAACTGCAGTTGCAATTCCTCCTTGTCCGCCACCGCCAGATATCGTGACAACTGGTGGTTGAGTGTATCCAAATCCAGGATTAGTAATTAAGATGCGATCAATTGCAAGTTTTTGGTTAACTGATCTACTTGTCATAATAGCAACGGCTGTTGCGGTTAATCCTCCAACTCCTGCAGTAGAAATTGAAACATTTGGAGCAAAATTATATCCAAATCCATCATTAATTAAATCAATATATTGAACAGATTTTGAAGAAGCGTTTGTTGTTGCAAAACCCACTGAAGCCACTGCAGTTGTTGCTCCAGCACTTACCATTTGAATAGTATAAACATTTCCAAGGTCTTTAACTGATTCATTAACTTCAATGCCTGTAGGATCAACTTCGGATATATCAATAATTTCATCTTCATATTCAAATCTTTCGCATCTCAATTCATAAACATAAAGTTCATTTAATTGATAAAATGGTTTTTTATGTTCAACATATTTAATTTCAAATAAAGACTCATCAAGAGGAAACCAAATCAAATCTCCCTCTTGTGGTCTATATGCAACTTTTCTTTCATTTTGTGGCCACAGTTTTAATAAAGGTGAAATAAAATCATCATATCTTTCTTTTGAAATAACTAAATTTATTTCATCCTTAGATTGAACTCCGAATTTTGTTAGTAAGTCACCATTACCCGAAAATCCATCATAGTTCATTAGATAGGCTTCTATTCGGAAACTATCGTCAAACTTTGATGCAACCACTTCTTTAATAATTGTTTTTTCACCGACAATTTTCCTTGGCATGTATAGAATATCTTGTCCATACATTTTAAGTTGTTCGTTGATTAGATCTTGAATAAGTCTTTGCTCACTCGGAGATCCTTGTAAAAAATAAGAATTGAGTGGTGACATATTAGCCTATGAGATCTAATGGTGGTAATTCATATTCTTCTTTCAATTTTTGTTCTAACTTTTCTACTTCTGCAACTCCATCATCATATATTTGTCTTCCATTGAGTTGAACTCCACCAGGAAGTTGAACACCATTGAATTTAATCATATTTTGGCCCCACTGTTTTTTAATGAGTGCAGTAAGATACTTTTTTAACCACCAATCATTGTAAAGTTTTGGTGTATTAGCTGTATCAATTATTCTATAACAGTCAATAATAACATATTCATTTTCGCCCACTTGAGCCCAATCAATATCTAAGTATAATTTATGATTTTTTTTATTAAAACGAATTTGTGCAGATGGATTTAAAAGATAATCTAAATCTTCTAGATATCTTTTAACCATTGAATAATTTAAAAGATCCAATGCACCATAGTAATAAACATCATTTAAAAATAATTGGTACTTGATATTAAAAAGTCCATCAGATACTGTACTAGAATTTATCTTAAGAATATTATTAACACCAATAATAGAATCAGGCAAAGGTAAATAATTTACACCTTCTACGTAACTTAAAGATGTTAATCCAGCACCTACAATATTTGGAGAGGTTGTTGCAGTTCCTGCTACTATAGGTTGTGCTAAGGTAGTCTTAGTTGCAGGAGTAAGTTTATGTTTTAAAAATACACGATCAATACCATCATAGTGACGCTCATGAAAATATTGAATTGCATCATCAATTAAATTATCAATTTGATCGTCGTCTACGTTTATCTCTAAAACTGGCTTTCCTAGTTGTTTGAGGCAGTATTCTTTCAACTCCGCTCTACTAGATGGTTGCGCCATAAAAAAATACCCCTAGTCTTCTAAGGGTATTTATAAATTAAAGTAAAATTAAACTAGTTTGCATCCAATTCTTCTTGCATTTTTTTGATATGAAGAGAAATTTCTTTCCAAGATGGTGGTTGAGAATTATGTTCCCAATAAGTAAATGTTTTATTTTCTAGTTGATATTTTGCACCGGGTCTTAAATCATTTATTGCATCATTTACACCAATAATAAAACTAAAATTTTCTTCTTCAACTATTTCAAAATTTTCATCGTTAATGTTCAAACAACAATATTTTTTGTGATTAATAATATCAGTTAAATCAAAATTTATAGGATTATTATTTTCGTCAAAACAAATTAAATATTTTTCTTTTAAAATAATTTCATCTCCATTCATCCAAACTAGTTTATAAACTTCGTCTGATTTTAAAATTTTTAATTTATTTGAATCTTTTTTAAAATTTTCCATGTTTTTTATCTAACATAAAGTGCTCCATAACTATGATAGTCAGTAGTGGAACTATCCCAATACCATGCATCTTGATGTCCAGTTCCTCCCCAGGCACTACCACTCCAACAAGCACCATACCACCAAGGTTGATTTGAGTAAGCAGCAGCACAATTTCCTGCATTAGCATCTTGATCAACATCAAATGTTGATAAAGAGAATCCATTTGCAGCATGATATGTGTATAATCCTGGTAGAGATCCACCTAACTCAATTTTAGCTCCACTCAATCCTTGCCAAGCATAAGTGCCGCTCCAACCAGTCCAGTTCCAACTTGCTCTTTTTGTGTGTGCATGAACTGCACCAAGTGGTTGGTATGATCCTGCCACTATTTCGCAAACTCTATTTGTTGAACTGAAGTTTGCATTAGCTAGTTTTATCCATGCATCTAAACCAACAAAAAGATTAAAACTATCTGGTCTACTTGTAGGGAAAGTGGCATAACTTCCTCTATAATTTACGACTCTTTGAGTAGCAGAGCTATAATTTAGACTGTTCATTCCACTAGTATTAATTCTGTTATTTAAAACTAAAATCCAACCACCACCTTCATAGACCATATCTACCCAAAATAAATATGGAATATTATCTACTAATATCCAATAAAATCCTGTAGGAGAATCTGGATAATCTGCAATTAGCTGTTCTGTTGATTCTGCTGCCGTATCGGCAGTTAATCCACTTTTTAATCCACCAACAGGAACCCAAATAGTCCCATTATATACTTTTAAAGTTTTATGATTATCATCATAAGTTATTGTACCTTCAACTGAAGTCAATGGAAGAGATGTAGTTCCAACTGAAGATAATACTAATCCATCTCCCCGAACAATCACTTTACTTTCTGCTGCACCAATTTTTGTTTTAGTATCACTTATTTCTATAATTGGAATATTTTGATTATTTGATACATCAAATAAATTTCCAACATTGATATTTGTATCTATAGAAAATACTGATGATCCACTACTTACAAAATTTACTTTACCTGTGGTGCCATCACTGGGCACTATAGAAATAGTAGATGCACCAAAACCAGTTAAAGCAATTTGTGGTATTCCAGCAGCATTTTTATTGGGAGTTATTAGAATATTCTTATCTGAATTAGCCATTAGATTCCAAACCTCCCTCTGAGTGCATTAAAATTTTGGGTAATTTCTGATTGTGTTAATGCTCTATTGTAAATTTGAATAGGACCTATAATTCCAGTAAAAAGAGATGATGCAGCATTCGGTGCATTTCTTGCACCAATTCTTAAATCATTTGCATAACTTGCTCCAACTTCACCGCCGACGGGATTTGTATATGTATTTACAGCATTAAGATATCCTCTTTGATTAACTCCATCATGAGAAACTGCAACACAATACCATTGATTAATATTAATTGGTGCGATTCTTCTCCAATTCCAATCTGGACGAATAGCCATACTTACCCAACCACCACCGGCAGCAACTTCATATTCATCTTCTTTATTGAATATAATTGGTACATTTTCATTTCCCACCACGGCCGCATTAAACCATGCAATAACTGTTATTTTTCCTGTAGATGGTTTTAACAATTCTGTATGTTTTATTTCTAGGTAATTTGATCCATTATAGTTAATATTTCCACCATTTGCAGTGTTATATGTTGGAGATCCGTATGCAAGTGCAGAATGAAAATTTGAACTTAAATCATTATTGCCATAAATTGTCCCACTATTTGCTGGTGCGCTAAGTGGAGTAAAAGTTGAACTTCCAGAAGTAAATGTGTGAATTGTATATCCATCTACATTGGTAATTGTATTACCACCCGTGGCTTTTTGTGCGCCAAGATATCTAACTATTACTACTCCAGAACCTCCGGTACCACACTCATATCCTGCACTTGTACCATAAGAACCGCCACCTCCTCCACCTGTGTTGGGAGCTCCATTCAAACCTCTTCTTGGAGTAGCATAGTTTCCACCACGTCCCCCACCACCTTTTCCTCCAAATGATGTTGAATTAAGTCCATCTCTTCCATCGGTATGCCCTCCTCCTCCACCGCCGTAATATTGAAATCTTCCAGAAATATTGAAGGGCAATCCATCTCCACCCTTTCCACCCAATCTTACAAAGGTTTCAAAATTATATCCAGGTTCACCCGCTCCACCACCGCCGCCGCCTGGATTATACTGGCTAGTCGGCCTTCCTCCGCCACGACCTCCATTATGTCCCTGGCCAGGAGTTCCAGATCCACCTTGACTTACAAGACCATATGTAACTGTTTCAGCTCCTCCACCACCTCCACCGGATCCCCCAGCTCTTCCATTATTATTGCTATAATGACCCCCGCCGCCTCCACCTATAGCTGTTAATACACCAAAGACGGAATTTCCTCCATCCCCACCAGAAGTATAAGCATTAGTTCCAGGAGTTCCACCATTACCAATCGTAACAGAGATAGCAGAACCTGGAGTTACAGAATAAGATTTATTGTATATTACGCCTCCGCCACCTCCGCCGCCGCCCCAGCCACCACCACCACCGCCGCCAGCGACAACTAAAACTTCAACTTCTGATAAAACATAGTTGTTACTTAGAGATGGATCCAGATATAAAACTAAACTTTCTGGATCACTAACTATAGAAGTTTGACCAAGACTTACTGCCATTTATTTTTGACTGAATCCATCTTTTTAATATTTATACTTACAATATTTGTTTTAAACATTTCCTGGATAACGAGTTCTTATTGTGTTAAAGTTTTGCAAAATTTCTGCCGAAGAAAGGGCTCTTCTATACATAAGAACCATAGCCATATCTCCTAACCAATATCCTGCATATCCATTTCCAATTGTTATATTAGCACCAGTATCCGTGAGAATTCCATATCCATGAGCATTAGATCCTTGACCAACACCATTAAAATACCATTGATAATTAGATGGATTTCTAACAGTTGCATAAACATTCCATACTCCACGAGTAGTTGTTGGGGAACTTGGTCCAATATAAGGACTATTATCACCACCACCATCCCCAAAATACCAACTCATAGACTCACCTTGTTCATGTGTCCAAGTTCCAAATCCAGCATATGCTTGATTCCAAGGATTTCTTCTACCACTGGCTCCATCAGCACTACTATAATTATGCCTAAGAACCATCATTATAGTGCCTTCAGCATTTGTATTCAAACTTTGATTCATGGTAATTGTACCAAAATGGTTAGATCCATCAAATTTGAAAAATCCTCTGTAATCAAATACAGGAGTAGAACCCCAAGCGCAATTATTATTAAATCCACTCAGATCATACCAAGTTGATCCATTACCTGGATACGATCTAATATCACCGGCATCTAATCTTAAAGCAAGACCTCCAGTAACTAATTGAGGTATTCCTAAATTAACCCATTGTCTATTATTGTATATTTTAACAATCTTTAAAGTTTTATCATAAACGAGAAGTCCTTGTTCGCCTTCAGGTAAAGATTCTGTATTGTAAGATTTAAGAGACAATCCATTTCCAAGAATATTTGTCGTGCCTAAATTTGGATCAAAAATAACATTTCCATTTGAATTGACAGTAAAAAGTGATTTTTGAGTTGTATTATTATTAACTTTAAAAATTTCTCCGGAAGATAAATTAGTATTAATTGAAAATAACTGTTTACCTGCATTTTCAAAAGAAATAGTTCCTGTAGAACTGTCTGGAATTTTTACAGAAATTGTAGACGCACCAAAACCAGTTAAAGCAATTTCTGGTATTCCAGCAGCATTTTTATTGGGAGTAATTAGAATATTTTTATCTGAGTTAGCCATTAGATGCCATACCTCCCTCTGAGTGCGTTAAAGTTTTGGGTAATTTCTGTTGCCGTTAAAGCTTTATTATAAATTGAAGCTAGACACACTCTACCGTTAAAATAATAATCTCCATAACCAGAGTCCCATCTTCCTAAACAAATAGGATAATTTGTAAATTTTGGTGTTGCAGTAAGAGTATATGAGGAATCTAATTGTCCGTTTATATACCAATAAATTTTATTTTCTGAGGAGTTATAAACTAAAACAGCATTAAAAATTACATTATTCGTAATAGTAAAATTTGTTATTTTATCTGCATATTCTCTTGTATTATTTGTATAACCAATTGATGGAGCAAGTTTAAGGCCTGTCTGATTAATTCCAAAATTGGCTGTTGATGCATAGTTGTGTTGCACCAAAATACCTGCTAGACCATTAGAACCTCCAGTGACTACTGCCCACACTGAAAATGTTTGACTGCCTGATATCAATACTGATGGGCTAAGTAATATATCATTGATTCCATCAAAAGATATAGATCCGGTATTTGAAGTACTATATGTTGGTCCACCAGAAGATGCAAAAGTATTTAAATTTTCACTTAGATCATAGAGTCCATTAACCGAACTAGAAGTAGAAGGAGCGGGTGTTGGAGTAAAAGTTGAATTTCCAGAAGTAAATGTATGGACAGTGTATCCACGAACTTGAGTAATTGTATTTCCTCCAGTTGCTTTTTGTGGACCTGGATATCTAACTATTACAATTCCGGATCCACCAACTCCAGATACTCCCACACTACCTGAAATAATAGATCCTCCTCCACCACCTCCAGTGTTTGGACGACCATCTGCTCTACCAGCAGCTACAGCAGTTCCACCCATGCCGCCTCCGCCGGAGCCTCCTGGAGAAATACCTGTACCGCCTCCTGTACCTCCACCTCCATAATGATGAAGAGACCCGTTAATAGTAAAGGGAAGACCATTTCCACCACTTCTAAAGTAACCATTTGATCCAGCACCACCTCCGCCGCCGCCGCCAGCAAGAATAGAATGTTCTCCGTTATTACCTTGACCTGGAATTCCTGTTCCACCGGCAGATCTAGCGGACCCTGTTCCAGATCCACCGCCACCCGATCCACCGTTTCCCCCCGCATTACCACAATTTCCACCGCCATATCCGCCACCCGTGGCAACTAAATTACCAAAAGAAGAGTTTGCACCTGGACCACCATTTCCAACTACATTTACCTGGTTGGTGCCACCGTTTCCAATTGAAACACTAATTGATGTACCTGGAGTTACTGGATATGCATTATTATATACAACACCTCCGCCGCCACCTCCACCGCCGTAGCAAACGCCGCCCCCGCCTCCACCTGCAACAACAAGAACCTCAACAGTAGATAATAAGTAATTCAAAGTAGATGATGTATCAAGATGCAGAAAAAGATCATCTCTTATAATTCCGGATCCTACTTTTATTGACATTAATTTTATTCCGATAGTTTAAGCTTCATAAAAAATATTTATAATCCCACTCTGTTTCTTGTAGCATTAAAATTCATTTGAATTTCTTTAGGAGTTAATGCTCTGTTGTAAACTCTTATTGCATATAAATCTCCACCAAATGGTTCACTCGTTGAAGAGTTTACATCTAGTCCAATTCTATAATTTATATTATTGGTAATTTGAATGTTCGCCGTAGAGGTGTTGTTCACAACTCCATTCAAATAAAGAACTATATCTCTATTGTTAGAGTCAAGTTGTCTAGTCGCAGCTGCATGATAAATATATGTCGGAGGTAATGGGTGACTGAATTCATTACCCGTAAAACTATTAGCTGCAAAATAAGGATTGGCAGTAGTTAACCAATGTCCATATCTAGCAGAAATCCATAAAGCGTTAGTGGTGTAACTGGGACCGTAATTTCCAAAAATTTCTCCGTTAGTTGCAGTTGTTATTTTAACATACCATTCTACAGTATATCCGGAATAGTCTCTTAGTATATCAGCGCTATTTGAAACATCAATATAAGAATTGGATCCATTAAATGTAAAAGCACCTCCCCTAAAAGTAGAAAATCCAACATTATTCATACTTCCAGTATATGATAGACCGCTGCCGCTTATATCATAAACCACACTTCCAGATCCTGGATATGAATCGGGTCTAGATGGATCATAGTATAAAATTAAACCATCTTGAATATATTTTTCTTGCTCTAATCCATAAGTAATCCAAGTTTTTGAATTATTAACAACCAAAGTTTTTAATACAGTATCATATGCAATTTTTCCTTTAACTGATGATGACTGTGATGGTTTTATTTTTGGTAGTATAATTCCTTTTCCAAATATGATATTTTTTTGAGTCTTTAACGATATATCACCATTTTGATTTAAATCCATTAAACTTCCAGTCGTTGAACTTCCTATTGAAAGTTGTTTATTGTCTGAAGTATTTGCATTTATGGAAAATAGTGTGACTCCACTATTTACAAATTCAAGAGTTCCAACATTTGTGTCTGGAATTCTCATTGAAATTGTGGACGCACCAAAACCAGTTAAAGCAATTTCTGGTATTCCAGCAGCATTTTTATTGGGAGTAATTAGAATATTTTTATCTGAGTTAGCCATTAGACTCCGTATTTGTTTCTAGTTAAATTAAAAATTTGATTTATTTCAGTAAGACTCAAAACACGATTATATATAAACAAATGTCCGAAATTCATGTTAAACGGATAAGCTCTAGCTTGATCTGGCTCATGGCCTATTGCAATATCCCTAATTGGAATTTTTCCACCACTATTTAAGTTAGTTGCTCCATAAAAATGCCAACCCGCATTAGATACAAAAAAAGCACCATTACCCACTGCAACGCCATCTACGAAAAGACTAGATGAACATTCCTGATTGTAATACCCGGAAGGACTTTGATACAGATCAATATAATTATCAGCATCATCACAACCTATAAATTTTCTCCAACCGGAAACAGCATTGTTTGATTTTGCCCAAAATAAAAATGTATATCCAGATCCACCAGTGTCGGCTTTTAAGTTTAATAAACTGGGAGATCTTTTTATCTGAAGAATGTCGTCTACTCCATCAAAAGACAAAACTCCTCCAAAACTTGTAGTATATGTAGGTGCAAAAGATGCACCAAGAGTATTGGCGGTATTTAAATTATGACTTAAATCATATAACCCATATACAGGGCTTCCATTTGATGGCATACCTAAAGTAGTGAATGTTCCGTTAGATGTGAATGTATGAACTGTATGGCCATGTATAAATGTGATACTATTACCTCCCGTTGCTTTTTGGGGTCCAGGATATCGTATAATTACAATTCCAGCTGCCCCATTCGTTGCTCTTTTGTTGTTATCTGTACTCTTACCTCCCCCTCCTCCAGATCCAGTGTTTGCTACAGGAGAATTTCCAGAATTTCCTCCAATATTCATTCCACCCATTCCTTCAGATGCGTATCCCCAACCGCCCCCTCCAGCTGAATAATATCTTAATGTGCCCGAGATATTAGATGCTCTTCCTCTGCCACCATGTCCTCCATGGCCAAAAATAAAAGAACCTTGACCATTTCCGCCGGCTCCTCCACCGCCGCCGCCTCCATAAGATATACTATAACCACCATCAGTGCCCTGATTACCATAAACTGCTCTACCAACTACTGGAGTATCTGCAGAATACTGGCCACCAGATCCTCCCCCACTAGCTCCGTCTACGGCACCACCGGCACTTCTATGGCTTGCTCCACCTCCACCACCATATGCAATAATTCCTAAAGCACTTGAATTCGTTCCTACACTACCAGATCCACCCGTAGATCCACCAGGTCCTACATTAATATTATATGCAGTAGAAGAAGAAACTGGGACTATTGTTTGAACAAATCCCCCCCCTCCTCCACCAGCACCATCATCGTATTGATTTTCAGATCCACCTCCACCACCACCAACTACAAGAATTTCAACTTCGGTTAAAATATAGTTTTTAGGATCTGATGGATTAAAATGTAATAGTAACCCATCAGTTGAAAAAGTATTATTTCCGAAAGATATAGCCATCTATCAACTCTCCTCAAATTCTACAACTAGTTTTTCAGTATCCTTTCTTTCTGCGTAAACAATATAGTAACAATTAACTTCACCAACGCTTGTTACCTTTACTTCAGAAATACTTGTACTTACAACACTATGTAGAGTTGGAGTTGTTCCAATTGGAGTTAATGTAACAGTAATTGATTCTTCATTTACAAGTCCTGACCAGTAATCTGGAAGTTCAATAGTATCTGAGTCAACTAGTTTTCCTCTTACATATACTCCATTTTCAGGACCCTCAAGAGAACCATATTGTAGTTTGTATCCTGGTTTTGTTGGGTGATCAATTAAGAATGACTTAGAAATTGCATTGAGAGTTCCTCCGCAGTTAATATTTTCACTAACTCCAAGTCCACCAGTAATTATGACTTGTCCTGTAGTTGTTGAAGATGATGTAGTGCCTCCAGAGAAATTAACAATACCAGTAAATGTTGGAGTTGTAGTTAAGTTATAAGCGCTTCCGTTACCAAGTAAAATTGCACCATCAGCAGGAACACCCGTTAGGCCAGTACCACCTCTAGTAACAGGAACGGATCCTGTGTGATTGGCAGAATTAAGGTAATAAGCAGGTCCTTGACCTTGGAGAGATGAAGCATCAATATCACCTTGAGTTCCTGGTTTGATGGTAACTTGACCATCTTCACCGATAGCAAAGGTGGTAGTTTTAAATCTAACAACACCCTTTGTAGAGAAAACATCTGCAGGTGCTGATTTTGCGTCACTGACATTGAGAACAACATTTCCAAAATAAGTATTAATTCCTATACCAGCAGGCGCTAGTGTTGCACTACTGTATGAACTAATTCCTAGAACAGATGTTGTTCCTATACCAACACTAAATACCGCCTTCTTGTACTCAGAATTACCTGCAAGGACCGTCTGATCATTTGCAACACCA
>Ga0194124_10004818_pt1 | contig 12894 bp, 11 predicted proteins | sample TA2KigCas0mmetaG_FD_148605 | JGI IMG/M metagenome (GOLD analysis project Ga0194124, IMG submission 148605) | Freshwater microbial communities from Lake Tanganyika, Tanzania - TA2015031 Kigoma Deep Cast 0m | ecosystem: Environmental > Aquatic > Freshwater > Lake | place: Tanzania: Lake...
ACGCTGCCACACTGATTGAGGCACCCGTGATGGCGGCTAGGATTTCAACCACGACTAGGCTCTGGCTTCGCTCTCATTATGGCAATAGTGCCAGCCATTAGCCCTTGCCCTGACCGCGCATCTTCTTTCGCCCATGACTAGGCAGGGAATGTTGCCCCTGCCCCTGACGGGTGCGCTTGGGTTTGCCGGGAGTGTGTTGGACGGTCTTAGCGCCGACCTTGCTTTTGACGGCCATCAGGGTTCAACCGGCCAAGTGACGGACCAAGGAAAGCCAGGCTGTGCAGTCACATCACGCAGAGCCTGCCGGTACGTTGCCCATGTAGCACGATCAACAGGTGCGTCGGGAAGCTGCGTCCAATCGCAGTCAGCCAAGCGGCGGTTGCGCTGAATACGCACGCTTTCCTTCTTGTCCGCCGTGCGAGATGCAATTTCTTGTGGTGTGGCAGGAGTTGAAATCCACGTCTGCGTCCAAACGTCATTGTTGAGCGTGGCTGTGCTGCTTAGGTTTTTTGTGTAGTCATAGTCAGGAGACGGTGTGGCTGCAACCGGGAAAACATTAAATGATGCAGCGGTTACATCGGGAATTTGCTCCGGGAAACTTGTGCCAGGGTTATCACTTACCAGTTGCCCAAGTGAGTATGGAAATTTGTCCACACTTCCGTCGATTTTGACTTTGACGTAATTCATGGTTAAAGACTCCATGGGGTTAGAATAGTCCGCCGCCTGTTGAATAGACGGCGCCGCCATTGGCGATTGTCATGTCGCCCATTTGATAGCCGTTTTGAGACATAACAATGGCATACAAAGTTGACCCTGTTGGGCAGGAAAACGGTCCGGCAATGGCTCCTGTTGGCGTATTTTTTTGGAAATAGATTTTGGCGTTACCGCTTTCCGTCCTAACCGCTATTCGATGCGTTCCCGCTACCAGCGTTCCAGGACCATCTCCAGAGCCGGATCCAAAAATGGATCCGCTAGTGTACCAGCTTGTTTGACTGCTCTGGCCGTAGGTCACCGAGCTAGTTGTATTTGCGACGCCAATAAATTGAAATATGCTCCCTCCAGATTCAAGAGCTTGAATATCAAAATAAAAGCCGGTCGTTGTTAAGGCTGGCAGTGCAGTTGAATTGCAAGAGCCATTATTGGCGGCATCCGTAGTGGCCGTAAAATTGACTCCACTAAATGAACCCGTACTTATGCCATTTGTACTCCAAGTAATAGTTGTCAAAAGAGCTGGAGCAGCCGAACCGGCGCCAGCAGCAGCGCGTAATCCGTGTGGATGCCTCATGCCACGTCTCCCACGCGAGCGCCATACACCTTGGTGCTGACTTTCCAGAATTGCAAAACTGTATATCCAGTCGTTGCCAAAGTTGGTGCAGTACCTCCGACCCAAGTTACGCCTCCAGTTCCCCAAGTGCTATCGGTCCAGGTCAGCGTGCGTGCGGTGCCATCATCCACCATCAGTGTGATTGACTCCCCAGCAGCAAAGTTGGTCGCTTTGGGCGTGCGATTGGCGCCAAGCGTGATCAGTTGAACGCTGCCGTTGCCAGGATCTACTTCAAACGCCGCACCATCGGTAATGGTGTACACGTCCTCAAGGATTGTGCCGATGATGGCCGGGTCGGTAAGCGTTTGGACGGCGGTAAATGTCTGCGCTGTTCCCAGTACAGCCACAGTGTCAGTGACATTTGGCAGCGTCAGTGTCCGCGAGGCTGTCAGTGTCGTCGGGACCAGCTCAACCGTGTATGAACTGGTGCCGCCCGCACGACCACGCAGCAGTACACCGTCTTGCGTTGAGGCATACCGGAAAATTTGGCCGGTCGCATTGGTAAATGTGTTGGCGCCGGTCATGGCATTGTTGCCAGCCAGCGTTACATCACCCGCGCCAGGCGATGCCCAACTCAGTACACCACTGCCATTGGTTACTAAAACCTGGTTAGAGGTGCCATCAGCATTAGGCAGCGTCCAAGTGACGTTTGATGCCACAGTGGCAGGCGCCTGAAACGCAACCCAGTTGCTGCTGTCTGAGTCGGCAAAACGCAGATCACCCTGAGCATTAAGGGTTACGTTGCCGCCATAAACCGTTACATCACCGCCACTGCTCCAGCCAAAACGCTGTACACCAGCCGTGGCTACATCAATGGCATCTGTACCGCTGCTGTAAAAGCCAGTGTCAGTGCCGCTTGCCCGGAAGTAGATCGAAGGCGCAGCCGCCGTACCGTTTTCGACTGGGACCGTATCAAACTCACCATCCAGCTGCCTCAGCGTGATCCAGTTGGCGTTTGAGCCATCACGCATCTTCAGCAAACCACTGGTGCTGTCTGCCCAGAATTGATAGGCGTAGGTCGTTGACGGGCTTGAACTGCCGCTGTTCTGCGACACGATGGCCGACAGGGCATTGTTCAAATCGGCGCGGAAACTCGCACCCGACTGGTTATCAATGACGTAATCGTGCTGAGCCATCGGGATGACCTTTGTACTAGGAGTTTAGGGCAGTTGCTTGCCGTGGCCTATGACTTGGTAGTCAAATGTGCGCGATACCGCCGTGCCACCTGAGTTTCGGAACACAATCGAAAATCCAGTGCGGGTGATGGATGACAGTTCATAGTAATTACCAGTAGCCATGTTTTGTGCGCTGATACCGACGCTGGGAACGGCGTAAAAGGCGTTGGCAAAAGTCACGTTGTAGGTGCCAGCGCCGCTGGTGATGTTGTTGCCCGTTTCTTGGCGACTGCTCATGGTCACAACGGCGCCAAGCTCATCAACACGGATGTTTTGTGCTACATCAAAACTTTGGGCAACCATTTTGAACTCAAAGCCCCTGCCTTGACGGGTGCCGTTGATAATGGGCTGCCAGTCAGTGAAAACAGGATTGTTGGCGTCTGGATCACCGGTTGTTGTCCTGACATACAGAGCGGCGTTAACGCGGTCTAAGTTTTCGCCGTCAATATCTGCCCACAGATCAACATCCTGCAAACGTTCATCCCAAGAGTCCCCAGGCAGGAACGTTCGCGTTGAAATGTCGGCGCGAATGTCAATATCAAAAACATTTCCTAGATCTAAATTTGCACTAAAGGCATATTCTCCCAAGGGTGCAACATCGCCCATGATGTCCAAACTGGGAAGCGCGTCAAAATCGCCGTTAGCTGCTAATTGATCAATAAAAATACTTTGGTCAAGGATCAGAGCATCTTGATCAATGTCATAGAACATATTTGTACGATTTCCCTGGAACGGCGGCGTGGTATTTGCCTCGTCAAACGTTGTGATTGTTAGCGGCGATTGTGGCTCGGGCAGTGTGACTTGAACAGCAATGGCGTCATAGGCGCGGTTGCCGGTGCTGTCCTCAGGCTTGACCAAATAAGTGCCGGGCAGCAATGGCACAATCGCCTTGGTTGCGTTACCTGCAACAGCGGGAACAATATCGTTGGAGTATTGCCACTCAGGTGTAGCTGTATTTGGTGTATGGCGAATAATGATTTTGCCGCCCAGCAGCACATCTAAATCGGTTGCAGGTGACCAGCCAAGCTCAGCGGTTTTGGCATCAATCGGGCTGATTTCTAAGGTTGTCAGCGCAGCAGGCGGCGCCGTTTTGCCAATAACTGTGAATGAACTGGATGCCGGTGGTGATTTCTTGCCGCTTAGGGTGACGGCAGTAATTTCAACCTGCCAGTTGCCGTCAGGAGCATTGAAAATATCAACCTGGTGTGATGAGGTTTCAGGTAAGTTGATCCAGTTGCTATTGGTAACGCGATAGCGGAATTGATAATTGACGGCTCGCTCAACAGGATCCCAACCAACAGCGACCTGAGTAAATACCTTGTTGTTGTCGGCGTAAAGGCTTTCGCTGTAATCAATGTTTTTAGGTGTTGCGGGTGGATCGTTTAAGACCGTAATTTTCCGAGTCTGCAGAGCAACGCCGGATTCCACGTATGCATATTTACCGCTGTTGTATGCCAAGGCGGCAACGTCATAAATGTTTTCGCTGCTGTTTTCCGTGACGCTGATAACGCGCCAGCTTGTCGGGGCGATGTTGGTTGAGGTCAGCAGCCATGGTGCATTAGCTTGAGGTGCGACACTAAATGCAGACGAAAGCTGAACAACTTTTGTTGAACTGTCATATGAACTTACGGTTCTCGTTTCAAGTAACGAATTGGGAAGGATCGCTGAAAGTTGGTCGCCAGGCGCAATGGCTCGGTCAGCGTCAATCGTTACGGATGTGGTGGTCGCGGTGGTGATGCGACCTGATGCCCGTGTGCCAGCCCGCGTAGGATCAGACACGTTGATGATCATGCCAGGCCGCAACGCAATGCCAGACTCCGGTGCCACTGAAAAGCTGATCGTCTCAGTTTCGTACTGATTGCTGTACAGCAACCAACGACCCACACGAGCGGCTTGGCTCTGGCTGGTGCAGGCAAATGCCTCAATTTCTTCTTTGACAATGCCGTATTTGGCAATCAGCGCAGCATCCTCAACGACTTCAGTTGCCGTCTCGCGTGTCCTGATGTCGATATAGCGGACAATGATAGTTGTTGGCCTAGTTCGTATATCGCTGCTGCGATAGATAAAATCTCCGTTGATGACATTTGATGCACCAAATAAATAAGAGGCATCTTGCGGGCGATCTTGTGTCAGCGTGACTGAACCACCAGCCCAATAAGCCTGCGAGCGAAAAACACTCAACAGATTGTTGACCAGCGTGAAGGCTTCTTCACTGTTCTGAATGTTGACATTGCAGCTGAAACGCGGTTCTGTTGTTGGTTGCGGTGCGCTTAGGCCAGTTGAAACCAGTTGGTTGGCAAATTGAGAAGCGGCGTAAAAACTCCACTTATCCAAACGACTGGCATTGCCGTTAAAAGCGGCCTTTTCGCTATCGGTCAGCACTTGTTCGCCAAAACCGTAACGACGTGAAGTCAAAATGTCCCACAGCACCCAGGCTGGATCACTGCACCATTGAGCAGATGCAAAGCTGCCATTCCATGGACCGCTGTAAGTCAGGCGGCCTGTTGAACTGTCAACAGATGCATTGCTTGGTATGCGAATTTTGATCCCTTTAACAAGATACGTGCGAGTTGGGATTGAGCTGAATTGCTGCGAGTCAATTTCAATGCCGACCAATGCGCTGTTTGGATAGCGCAGTTTGCCGTCCTTGATTTCTGTGTAACTTTGCCAAGCAAAAGCATTGGCTACTTTCACTGAATCGGAATCTTCGTTGATTCTGCGAACTCGGATATTGAGCGGAAAATTATTGGCGATTGTTGTGCTGTTCCATCCACTCAAAGAGGCAAAGGTAACTTCTCGGGCAAATGAATAGCCGCCAGAGCTTTTGCCCTTGATTTGCTGCTTAATAACTTCTTGGTAACCGGCACCATTTAGTTGTGCATCAATCGCATAAGTGAACGATGCGCCAGTAATATTGCCACTTTTGTTAATAGTTTGCAATGAGGGAACATTAAGTGTGACGCGCACACGGTCAACTTCTGTATCAGTAACCGTCCTAGCGATTGCGCCAGCAGGTAACGGCACTTCGACGTAAGACGTGCCAGTGGTATTTGAGCCAGCCGAACGAGTAACCGTAAAAGTATTGGTGCTGGAAGTGGCAATGGTGAAATCAATGGGCGTTTCACTTTTTAATGTGCCGGTAACAAACTTGAGCTGCACCGTCATGCCAACGGTGTAACCATGGTTCAATTTTGTGACGGTAATTGTTGAACCTGACTTTGTATAAGTGGCGTCCGTGATACGCACCAACCCACCGTCAACTTGGGCATAGGTTAATGATCCCGCTTTGTCTACCCAGTCAAGATAAAACTCAGATGATGTTGGAATCCTGGAAACAGAAGTAATCGTTACTGTTGCATTATTTGCTGGAGTTGAGCCACCCAGTAAATTGCCAGGAATTGTTATCGTATCGCCTATGGCAAAATTTGAACCGCCTTTGACAACAACAACGCCATAATTAGGCGACCTGGTGACATTGATTTGCCATGGACCACTTGGAGCCGTACCACCAGAGACATTGTTGACAACAACGCCAGGCGTACTGTTTGTTATCGGAGTTCCGAACGAAAGACCGCCTGGCGATAAACCGCCTATGGAGGCGGTAAGCATCCGTCCACCTTCAATCAGATATTCCTTGTCATACGTGCCACCGTAAAGGGTGCTATTTCCTGTTTTGTTGGGATCATTGCTATCCGCTAAAAACCGTATATAGACGGTGCTGCCAGCAACCCAATTACCATCTGCGGTGATTTCTAAATATGGCTTAATTGCATAAACTTTGCCCGTTGTCGCTACAAATGTCGTATCTTTGCGCGTAACGCGAAAAGTGTCTACGTTAATAACAGTGACTTCATATAAGTCATCATGAGGCGAGTTGTAGCTTTCAAAATTTAGAAAAACTTTTTCGCCTGTTGTCAGCCCGTGAGCGACCCATTGAATTTCAATATGAGCAGCATTGCTGGTTGTTGGTGAGGGTCTAGTAAATGTTGTGTCTTCCCAGCTCCTGCCCCATGAACCGACAATGTTATTTTCGGCTTTGATGCTTAACCCAACAGCCTCCTCTGATTCAACATTTGGGAAGCCAGGAATGTGGGTTTGGCTTTGAGTGCCGTTGCGTGTTTGTATAGTAAATCCGAGAAAATTGGCATCATTGCTAGCCGAAACTAGCGGCGTGTTGTCCACAAAGATGGACTTATTGCCTTCAGCCAAGCCCTCAATTTCACCTTCGCTCAAAAGATCAATTATTCGTACATACGCTTTTGACTGCAGCGTGTCACGCGCAGTTGTTGGAGTGGCAAAACTAGCGCCACCGCCACCTTTTCCGCCGCCTCCCCCACCGAAGCTGGAACCTGTAATCGCCTGACGATCTTTTGCCATTACACGTCCGTGGTATTGATGCCGGCGCTAATCACAATGCTACCGACGTACATCTTTCCGTACACAAGCGGCAACGGAGTGCCTTGAACGCTGGTGTTCTGGATTCCGCTGAAGTTATACGATTTGAGTTGACGTGGATCGCGTGAAGCGTTCAGGGCTGGGTTGTTTGTTGCTGTAGGGCTAATAAGTTGTGCTACACCGCCAAAAATCATAGCGGCACCTATTGAGCCGATTGCTGTTGATGCTGCTGCTCCCAGTGTAAATCCAGCTCCAGCGGCACCAAATGTGCCGGCACCAGCCCCTAAACCCAAAAAACCACCGCCAATGGGAGCCAACAAAATTGCTGCGGCAACCAACCCCACTCCCGCCAAAATCTGCCCAACACCACCGGCGCCAGTCAATACCGGCGTGATTGAAATGGTTGCCTCATCGTTGCAGGACATCCCAAAATCTTCTTCTCCGACCTTGGTCTTGCCGACCATTACCCGGTAACTGATGCCATCCTGACCGCTATCAATCAACCATTGATCAAGCCCAGGGAAATTGACGCACAAAAAACGCACCGCTTCGGCAGGACTGGCCACATCAGCCCGAAATACTCGTTGCCCCAGTCGCTTTGCCAGTTGACCATAGACCTTAACGGCTCTCATGGCGCAGCACCTTTCCCGTGCATTTTAGGAGCCAGTCACCCAATAAGTCACGGCTCGAAAGGCGACCTGTCATGTGGTGCAGCACATACTGCTCACCGATGTACACAGCCACGTGGTTTAGCCGCTTGGATGCAATCGACATCAATAAGGCATCACCGGGCTGCAGCTTTTTAAGATCCACCTCTCGAAATCCGGCAGCCTCATACAGCTCTTCAAATCTTGGGGCTTCGTCCCATTCCGAACGTTTTGGGCGTGGCCAGTCGGGCAGGTCTAGTTCCCATTTCTCTTTGTACCAATCACGAACGCAGCTCCAACAATCAAGACTGCCCCAGCAATATTCCCTGCCAATTAAGGGGGGTTTGTAATCGTTGGGCGTGATTTCACCCCACTCTCGGGTTACTGGATTGACGATGTACCACGGCAGGCCAGAGCGGTTACAGGCCATTTGATCCGCCATGCTTGCGACTGGACGGCTAAACGGATGACTATGTACAACCGCAATGACCTCGCCGGCCTCTTCTGCCGCCGCATAATCCTCGGGATTTAGCTCAAAGGTGTCGTCTGCTGCCTCAGCTAGGTTGCGGCACGGCCAAAAGCGTCGGCGCCCTTTGATCACCACCAGCAAACCGCAGGCTTCGTTTGGGTACTGCAGCTGGGCGTAATTAAGGATTTTTTCTTTTAAGGCGGCGTTGATCATGTGTACTCACTCACTCCAGGGAAGCCACCAAACGGTAATGGTGAAGTTGCCCCAAAATGCGTCTCACAGTCTTGCAAGGTCTTGGAGCAAGCCGGCAACGCACCCGCATAGCCACACTCAGTCCCTTTGTAAATCCACTGACAGGTTGCTGTAGTTTGACGTTTTGGCGCACGTACACCTTGCAAGTCAAAAACGCTTGACAACTCCCATTCAATAACATTGCGGGATTCAAATGACTTGCGTGACACAAAATAAATTTCACGCGGCCATTCCGCGTGGGGGTCTGCAGTTGGATTGCTGCCACCAGAAAAATTCACAGCGTCTAGGTATTTCTTCATCGTCCTAATGCGTACAAGTCGCGCATTGATCAAATCATTGCCAGGCGTATAGGCGTTTACGTCCATCAATGCCAAAGTAAGCAAACTATTGAGGTTGGCAACAGTAAATTTTGGCTTAGGCAACTGACCACTGCCATTGTAATCAAAGCCTTCGGCTTGAACGGGGAAACGTGTGTAAGCCTGACCAGCCCATGTCACGTTTGCTGATAGATCGTTTGTGCCAGCGTGAAAGTAATAAACGGTCGTAGCGGGTGGGCTTGCGGGGTTGTAATGCAGGCCGGAAACCAAGTGAAACTGGAACAATTCAATAATTGCGCTAGGGGCAATCTTTTGCAGCTCCTCGCTAACTGCGCTAACCGCCGCCCACGTGACCGATCCATCGGTAACAAAACCTTCTAATGCAGTGCCACCATTTGTTTTGTACGTCTTGGTAGGCCAGACGGGTTCAGTGCTTCCTGATGTACCAGCAACAATGCAGCGAAAAACAAGGCCAAATCCTGTTTGGGATGTAGCTCGGACAACGTTGCCGACCGAGTAACTACTGCTTGCTGACCATGCTGAGTACGCCATCAGGGTTCAAAGACCTGCGTAAATGTGGCTGTGATTGTGGCTCGATTTTTATATGGAATGGACTTGTTCCACTCTTGGCAAATCCATTTATATGACGTTGCTTCGTCCAGCGGTGTCCAATCAAAACTAGCACTATCGGCAGCGCGAGCATCTAAGAACGTCTCGATAGTGTCAGCATCAGCTTCGGAAACTTCCCAGGTAAGACTCCAGCTTTTAGGGTTTTGATTGATTCCATAAGTTAGGCGTTGCTGGTAACCATCACCAAATTGCACAGTACGAGTAACCGGACGGCTTGTTTTTTGCGAACCGTAGGTCGGACTGATAGACGGAAAAGTGGCCACGTTAAATCTCCAAGGTAATGTTGCCCGTGGTCACAAAGCTACAGCTAATCGCCACAACGTCATCCCTGTTGTTGCCATAACTCGCACTGTCGATAATTCCGTTAAATATGATTCTTTTATTTGTGGATTGATGTAAATACAGTTCAAATAACGCCGCTCCGGTGTCTTCGGTTGTATTGATGGCTTCAATGAAAGAATTATTATCGCCCGTATAAAGTAGTTCGACTGTGCCAGATGCTGAAATAAGCCCTCCGGTTAAACGTTTTGCGGTATCACCGTTGCGCGTAATATCTATGATTTCTTTTTTAATATCAATCGACCAAGATGTGACTGCGGTCACTTCGGCGGCGCTGCTTCCACTGGCGTTGAATTTGACGACGCCTTCATAACCTTGGTAAAACGTCATGCCAGCAATCCTCCTGGGCGTTTCTGTTTAATGATTTCTTGTTGCACTGCAAAGCCGATTGCTTTGCCCAGTTGGCCAGCCTGTCCGCCGTCGCCCTGCATATTAGAGCCTTGGACATCAACATTGACCACCACGCTGGTTGATCCTCCAGAGCCAAGTGCATTGTTCGGGGCAATGGTTCCTGAACGTCCTGGCACAAAGAGTTCGGGACCACGCTCGCCCACCATGTAAGGCGATCCGGCCATTACGGAACCGCCCGCGGCTTTGCCCGGCAGCAGAGAAGGAAGGAAAAAGCCCTTTACTCCTATATCTGCACCTTTGGATAAACCACCACCGAAACCAGGGAAAATACTTAGCGCAGCATTAAGTATCTGTATTTCAATCATCTTGGCGATGATTTGAGCTGCCATATCTAGGAAGCGGTCGGCCACACTTTGGAAAAAGCTGGCGAGAGCTTCTTGGGCAGTCATAGTGCCGGAAATAATACCTTTAAACGAATTAGCAAATGCAGTACCTATGCCTTCGGCTGCATTTTTTATTTGATTTATAGGATCAATTAGTTCATTTAATTGTTCTTTAACTCTATCGCGCTCTTCTTGGAGACGTTCTTTATCAGTTTTTCCAGGGCCGGGACCTTGAGCGGCTGCATCTTTTATAGCTTGCGCTTTCTTTTTGAGTAAATCTAATTCTTCTTTTAACTTAGTTACAACGGCACCTTTAGCTTGAGCTTCAATAGTTGAAGCCTCAGCAAGTGTGATTTGAAGTTCTATATTTTTTGTCTGTGTTTCGTTTTCAAGCAACTGCTGTTGCACTAATTTACTAAAATTAGTTAGACGTTGAGCTTCTGCAGGAAGAACACCTTCCATAATTAAACGACTGTACTCTTTTGCTATGTTTTTTTGCATATTTTGCTGTTGTACAAAATCATTTATAGGCTGTGCTGCAGAACGTACTTGCATATTTTTTTCAATTTGCATAGTTAATTTGCGGGCTGCCGCTTGCTGACGCTCTAACAGAGCTTCATCTTCTAGCAACTGTTTACGGCGCTCAAAAAGTTCTAGTGTTTGTTTTGTTGTACCTACTTTGGCTGCTTCTGCAAGAGCCAATCTTCTTTCCATAGCTAAGGAAAGAAATTTATATTGCAATATAGTATCGTATTGCTTTATTTGTAAATCAAGCCCTGCGGTTTCCCCTTTTACAAAAGTCTCTCTTTTAATTAACTGACTAGCTACGGCCAGTTCAATATCAAATAATTCTTTTTGAATAGTAGTGCGAGCCCTCAGCGCAGCTTCTTGTTTTTGCGCTGCTTCTTGTGCAAGGCGCTGTCCTTCTTCTTGCCTGCGCCGTTCTTCTTCTATACGTTGCCGCTCAGTATTATTCAAATTAACTTGTAACTGCAAACGTGCCTGAGTAAGCAGCAACAAACGTTCTTCCTTACTTACACTACCAGTTTTAAATTTAAATTCTATTTCTGCTTGAGTTTTTAGATATTCTTGCGTTGCAAGCAGTTTACTATAAACCATAAATTTATCTAAACTATTTTTAGTGCTTAATGTGCTTAATGTCGCTTGTGTTCTTAAAATATCAGTTTCTTGTGAAAGAAGCTTTACGCGTTGTGTTGCATCTTGCGTTTGTGCTTTTGTAGGACCCGCAGCACCAGGGAAAAGATTTTCCAGTGCTTTGTCGGTAAAAGTTTTTTGCTCGTTTAAAGGATTTTTTGCAATGCGATCAAAAAATTCATTGGCTCTATATCCAGCGGCAATAAAAGCTAGTGCAAGTCTATCTATAACTCCTTTATACTTATTTGTATCTTCGCCTGCTTTTTGTAAAGCAGCGGCATTATCTTTACCGATAGCTTTAGCTAACTCATTAAAGGCGACTTTTGCAGCTTCAGCGGTCTGACCCGACTGCTGTAAATTACTTATAAGTTTTAAAGTTTCAGGCGATACACCGCTTAAATTTTCATTTAAAAATGCGACCGCATCTCCCCCCTCTTTTAATGACTTCGCAAAGTCTGTAGCAACTTTGCTAGCTGTATCTAGCTGTTGACCTAAAGCTGTCCCAACAAGGGATAATCCAAAACCCATTTGGCCTCCTAGCAGACCGCCCGCAGCACCGCCTAAACCGCCGCCAACAGCAGCACCAATACCCTGACCAAAAAGAAGGGGGAAAGCGCCACCAATGATGGCATTAGACAGTGCTTCTTTTTGACGGCCTTGTGTTTGCTTTGCTTGTGCACGCTTTTCACGGATTTTACTTAAACGAAGTTCAAAATCTTCGCTTCGTTTTTGTTGCATATATTCTTCTGCTGCAGCTTGACGCTGTTTTTTATACCTAATGTCACGAATATTGTTTACACGCTGTTCGACGGCTTCGGGTGTAGTTCCAAAACGTTCCGCAATGGTTTCTAGTCTTGCTCCACGCTGGACGGATCGACTGATTGTGGTTAAACGTTCAGTATTGCGGTTGGCGGCTTCTAAAGCTAGAGCGTAATTCCTTACTTCTGCAACTTGATCTTTGAATCCCCCGCTTTTCAAGCCTACATTGGCTAGTGCAATACCAAGCGCATCAGCTTGGGCGGCAGATCCGGCCAATGTATTGCTTAGTTCTTTGGCTCGTTTTTGGATGCCTTGAGGTGAAAAATTTACAACGGCACGCGCAAAATCATCGAGCTGTTTTTTAGCCGTTCTTATTGCATCTCCCCCTGCACCTGCTCCGGGAGCAAGCAGATTTATAGGTTTTAATCGAGATACAATGGTGTTTAGTTTTTCAACAGACGCTAAAACATAGTCGAGACGATTTTGTCCGCTTACAGTAACGTTTATATTTGCGTTGTAACTAGGCACGGGGCAGCTACAGCTTCTGGTACTTCAGTTTACGGTGTAAAAAGCCGCCGGGGCTAGCGGCGGCGTTTGGCTTCTTGGATTTGTTTTTCTTGGTCTTCGTTCAGGATCTGGAAGTAGGCGCTCCAGCCGAGCATTTCCTCGGCGGTCATTGTGGTCCGAACCTCGGTAAG
>Ga0194124_10004820_pt1 | contig 12893 bp, 11 predicted proteins | sample TA2KigCas0mmetaG_FD_148605 | JGI IMG/M metagenome (GOLD analysis project Ga0194124, IMG submission 148605) | Freshwater microbial communities from Lake Tanganyika, Tanzania - TA2015031 Kigoma Deep Cast 0m | ecosystem: Environmental > Aquatic > Freshwater > Lake | place: Tanzania: Lake...
AGATGTTCGTGCTCACGATGGCAGCCTACAACCTCACCCGCATGCGAACCCTGGGACAAATCCGTCCTGAAGCAGCGTAATGAGGCAGAAACGAGGAAACACACCCCGATAAAGTGCCTAATCCGACATCAACGCGCTCGATGGAGCGATGATTAGCTCTACATGAAACAACAATCGTCCCCGCGTCGACCATATCAACGTCTTTTCCCGGATTTTTCAGCAGCCTGCTAGGCGCCTGCAGCGAGAAAGATGGACAGAAGGTTTATGAGACGATGGATATCTTGGGTAATGGCCCGCTTGAAAGAGAGAGGCAGGCAAAGGTTCTGGCAGATATGCCGCCGAATCAATCCAAACTACTGGCCGCCTTCAAGGCCGCGTGTACTGACTACGACAACCAAACTAATGACATTACTAAGACATAAAATAATTTACTTCATAAAACCACACTCTGGATGACGAAAGAATGCGGCAATGACGGACGGCAGTTTCTGTAAACGCTCCAGCGCTTCACGAACGAGTATACGGAGCTGGTATTTATCAGTTGGGCCTTGCTTGGCGACACGTTCCTTGACGTTTTTCCAGACCTGCTCATCTGGATTGAGTTGCGGCGAATAAGGCGCCAGGAAGTGCAGTTCCAGTTTACCATCAGTGGAATTGACGTAGTCGGCCACCAGTTTGCTGCGATGCACCGGATGACCATCGACGACCAAGATGATGCCCTGCTCGGCAGCGAGCATGAGTTGCTTCAAGAACTGCACGAACACTTCGCCGTTGACACGGCCGTCCACGAGCATGAACTGCATCTGACCGTCGCCGCCGATGGCCGAGATCATGTTGACCGTGGAGCGTTGCCCCATGGTCTTGACGATGGGAGTTTGGCCGCGCGGCGCCCTCGGAGCCGCGCACCTCGGTGGCGAAGATCGCGGAAAACGTGGAGCGCGTCCGGCGCGGCGAACTACCGGGAAACCTCGTGGATTTCGCGGCAGGGTATTGAAGTTCCCGCCGAAGCACTTCAATTCGAGCAGGTTAGTCGGGTCAGCGTCTCGTCCGCTCCGCGACCCGCCGGCGCACGGCTCTGGACATCTCCTGCAGACTGACGGGACGAGACGGCTTGTGCAATGAACCCTTCAGGACTCGCACGTCCCGCTTTTTCCTGGTCTTTCGAACCCTTGATTTCTCGGGCAACCTGCCCGCGTGCCGCTCCGCCAGCGCGACCAAGCCCTTGAGCGCCGAGCCTTTGCAGGCGGCTGGATCCACCCAGACAAAGCCCTCGAACACGCGGCCGCGGATCGTCATCTCGCTCGCCCCTTTGCGCTTCAGCGCCGCGGCATGCGCCTCCTTGCCCACGCGGAACATGAAGCCCGGACCGCCGCTGCCGCAGAGCATGTTTCCCCGCAACAGAAAGCACACTCCGCCGAACATGCGCTTTTCCTTGACGCCGCGCCTGCCCGCAAGCGCGGTGCGCAGGACACCGGCAAGCGCCTGCGGGTCATGCTCCTTCGCCCAGGCGCTCACTGCGGCGCGGTTTCCTTCCAGCTCGCGCGCTCCTTCGGCGCACCGATCATTGGCGAGCGCGTGTTCCCGGCGGCGACCTCGTGGAGGCTCTCGCGATCACCTCGAAGCCGACATCGACAATGGTCTGCGCTGGCGACTCACCCCGGATTCGCGCAAGCAGGAGCTGTGCGGCCGTGCGCCCCATCTCGTACCGGTCGAATCGAACCGAGCTGAGCGCCGGCACGAACTCCCGGGCGAGTTCCACGTCGTCATACCCGGCGATCCCGACGTCCTCCGGAACCCGAATCCCGCGCCGCTTCGCTTCGAGAGCGCAGCCGATCGCCTGCAGGTCGCTGGCGCAAAAGACGGCATCCAGGTCGGGGCGGCGGGCTAGCAGTTCCGCGAAGGCGGTCGCGCTGCTCGCTGGGCTGAACGGCGCCTCCGCAATCAGCGCCGGATCGGAATCCAGGCCCAGGTCCGCCACCGCCTGCCGATAACCCTTGAGGCGTTCCTGAAGTAGCTGGTTGCTCGCGATGTCCGCGGACAGAAACGCGACCCGGCGGTAGCCAAAGCGCGCCAAGTGCTCCACCATCGCGTAACTGGCGGCCTCGTTCGAATAGCCCACCGCCATGTCGATCAGTCGCCCTGAGATGACGGGAATCTCGACCACCGGAATCCCGGCCTGTGCGATCAGGCGCCGTGTGCGCTCTGCGTGCTGCGTCCCCGTGAGCGCCAGCGCAGCGACCCGCTGACCCAGGAAGGCCACCACGTGCTGCAACTCGACCTCAGTGGAGTTTCCGCTCAGGCCAAGAAGGAAATTGTAGCCCGCGGGCAGCAGCACATCGGTCATGCCTTGGACCCGCTCGGCAAAGGCCGGATTCGTGATCGACGGCAGCACCACGCCGATCGATCTCGACTGGTTCGAGGCGAGGCCGCCCGCGAGCCTGTTCGGCACGTAGCCGACCCGTTCGACCGCCTTGCTGATCGCTGCGCGCGTCAACTCGGAGACCATCCCCGGCTTGTTGAGCGCCCTGGACACCGTGATTGGCGAAACGCCGGCCATCCTCGCCACGTCCTCGAGGCGATGCCCGTCGTCACCGCCGCGCCTGCGCCTGAATTTTCTTGCCACCGGCCCTCCGCAAAAAATCTCGCTTCGTTCGACCGGGTCCGGCGACGGTGTGCTTGTCCTCGCCCCGGGGTGGGTCCAGGGGTGAAATGGTAACGCTATCTTCGATAGCTGGTGGCACCACCGCGCGCTGGCGGAGCACGCTTCAACCAACTGAGGCCGGACAGCCGGTGGCGGCCCTTGCCTTGTTGACGATCCAAGAATGATAGCGCTAACATACTACACAGATAGAACTGGTTGCGTTGTCCGCGAGCCACTTTAAGCAGAGTCCGAAGATCCCACTCAGGAGGAGAACCCCATGAAGAAGCTTCCCAATAGCCGGCTGCAATCTGGAATGTCCCCTGACGCCAGCTACACCGAGGGCGCCCCGTCGGCTGGGCCGCGGGCAAATGGGCCCGACCGCGGCCGTCGCAGCTTGCTGGTGGCCGGTTCGGCGGCGTTGGCTCCGAGCGCCCTCGGGCTGCACGCCCCGGCGGTCATCGGCCAGGCCAAGCGGTTCAGCGGCGTGACGCTGAACGTTTCATGCTGGAGCGCCAACTACCCCAGTCTGCTCGCCGATTACGTTCGGGAGTTCACCGAACAGACCGGCGCCAAGGTGAACTACGACACCCCGGGTTTGCAGGTTTATAACCAGCGGGCCGACCTCGAGCTGTCGACCAAGGGCGCCGGGTTCGACGTCCTGAACATCACGTTCATCTTCACCAGCCGGTGGATCGGCAATGGTTGGTTCACTCCGCTGGATCCGTTCATCAACGACCGGAACAAGACCTCTGCGGAGTTCGATTTCGCCGACTTCCTGCCGGGAGCCCTCTCGCCGCTGAAGGACGCCAAGGGCGCCACCTATGGCATTCCCTGGGTCACCGATTCCGGTATGGCGATCGCTGCCCGCTACGACCTCCTCCAGGCGAACGGCCTGGGCATGCCCGATACGTTTGACGAACTTGAGACCGTCGCAGGTGTTTTGCACAAGAAGGACGGTGTCGATGGCTTTCTCACCGACAACCACTGGGGGTTTTGGTATATCCCGCTGTTGCAAGGCTACGGCGGCAACGTCTTCCGCGCGCCACCCGACGACCTAATGCCCACTCTGGACACTCCCGAGGCGATCCACGCCGCGGATCAACTGACGCGCATCGTCAGCAAGTACGGGCCGCCGGGGGCAGGCGGTATGGCCTACGGACAGACTGTCGAGATCCTGAAAGCCGCCCGGGCGAACCTGTCGGTCGTCACACACGCGGCGGGCATGTCGGTCGCGGAGAAGAGCAACAAGGCGGCCGCAACCATTCGCTTCGCCCTCATGCCGCGCGGTCCCAAGGGTCGCTTCCCCGGCATCGCGTCGCATGGCTGGGGCATTCCCGTGGGCTCGAAGAACAAGGACGCGGCCTGGGCCTTCATCCAGTGGGCGATGTCCAAGGAACTGCTGCTGCGCATGGTCAGGGAGAAGGGCATGGGGTCGGTCACGCGGTCGTCGATCTACGGCGCGCCGGAATACCGCAAGCTGATCAACGTGAACGGCGTCGACACCGGCCAGATTGTGCTGCAGACGATCAAACTCGGCGAGCAGGGTCACATGAAGTACCGTACCGTGCCGGTCTACCCGCAGGTGAACGTGCAGCTGAACCAGGCGATCGGCCGGATCATCTCGGGCCAGATGAGCGCGAAAGAATCCATGGTGCAGGCACAGGCGTCGGTGATCGCCGACCTGAGGCGCGCGGGCGTAAAGATCTAGCCCGAGACGATGGCCGCCGCACTGGCCTACCCCGCCTCCTGGACCGCCAGGCGGGACCGAGATCTCGTTCGGGGGCTGGCTCCGGCGCTCGTGGTCCTCGCCGGACTGACCGTGGTACCAGGCATCTACCTGGTGCTCACGTCGCTGACGCCGCTGAACCTGGCATCCCCGGGCAGCGAGTGGGACTTCAGCCGACCGCTGGGCAACTACGTCGGCATGTTCGAGGACCCGCGGTTCGTCCACTCGGTCGGCGTGCAGATCAAGCTGTCGGTCGCGTCGGTCGTGCTGCAGCTCCTCATCGGCCTGGGCGTCGCGCTGCTGCTGCATCCGAACACTACGGTGCGCCAGCTCGCGCGCCCCTGGATGCTCGTGCCGATGGTCCTGCCGCCGATCGTGGTCGGCATCACCTGGCTCGCGCTGTTCACCGTCGACATCAGTCCGATCCACAGGTTCCTCGCCTGGATCGGGCTGCCGATGGCGCCGCTCCTCACCAACGCGTCGACGGCGATCTGGGCGATCGTGCTCGCCGGCACCTGGCAGCACTTTCCGTTCGCGATGCTGATGGCGCTGGCCGCGCTGCAGATGGTTCCGGAAAATCCGATCGAAGCGGCGCGGATCGACGGGGCGAGCCGCTGGCAGGTCTTCTGGCACGTGAGGCTGCCGTTCATCGCACCGACGTTGGTGGTGGCCGGCCTGTTCATCCTGATCGACAGCGTCAAGGCGTTTCCGCTGATCTTCATCATGACCGACGGCGGACCGGGCGAAGCGACCGAGGTGACGAACTTCTACGTCTACCGCCAGGCATTCTCGTTCTCCCTGTGGGGCTACGGCAGCGCGATCGCGGTGCTGATGATGCTTGGCGTGTTCGTGCTGAGCTGGGTGATCGACCGGATCACCACCCGCAACGACGGCCAGTGGAGCTAGGCGCGCGATGACATCCGCGTGGCAACGGCGATTCCCGCACTGGCGCGGCGACACAGTGACCGCGTTGCTCGTGCTGATGGTCCTGTTCCCGTTCTTCTATCTGATTCAGATGTCGTTCCGGCCGAAGGAGGACATCTTCGGCGGGGGGTTCTTCTTTTCGCCGACGCTGGAGCACTACGGGGCGCTCTGGCGCGGGAACTTTCCGTTTTCGTTCGTCAACAGCGTGGTCACCGCGAGCTGCGCGACCGTGCTGGCGATGGCGATCGGCGTTCCCGCAGCCTATGCACTGTCGCGCGCCAGCTTCGGCGGCGCCCGCCAGATCGGTCTGTGGATCCTGGTCACGCGAATGGCGCCGCCGATCGCCTTCACGATCCCCCTGTTCATCGCCTACCGTTATGCCGGTTTGCACGACACCCGGACCGGCCTGGTGATCGTGTACCTGACCTTCAGCCTGGCGCTGGTGATCTGGATGATGAAACCGTTCTTCGACGCCGTGCCGCGGCAGCTCGAGGAAGCAGCCGCGATCGACGGCTGCAGCACCTGGAAGACGTTCCTGACGATCACCTTGCCGCTCACTGCGCCGGGTCTCGCGGCCACCGCGGTGATCTGCTTCATCCAGTCGTGGAACGACTTCTTCTTTGCGCTGATCCTCACTCGCACGCAGGCCTCCACCGCCCCAGTGGCCATTGTGGGATTCATCCAGTACGTCGGCTGGGAATGGGGCCGGATGGCGGCGGCCGGCACGCTCGTGATGATGCCGGTGGTGCTGGTCTCCGTGCTGGTTCGCAAGTATCTGGTGCGCGGCCTGGCCGCTGGCAGCATCAAGGGCTGAAGGCGCAAAGGAAAACGATGTCGACGGTAAGCCTCGAGGGAGTGTGGAAGCGATTCGGCGACGTCGTCGCGGTGCGCGACGTTGGCCTGCAGCTGCCGCACGGAGGCCTCACGGTGTTCCTGGGGCCCTCGGGCTGCGGCAAGACGACCACGCTGCGGATGATCGCCGGCCTGGAATCGGTTTCCGAGGGCCGCATCTTGATCGGCGAACGCGACGTGACCTGGCTCGACCCGAAGGACCGGAACATCGCGATGGTATTCCAGAACTACGCGCTCTATCCGCACAAGACCGTCGCCGAGAACCTCGGCTTCGGCCTGAAGATCCGCGGCGTGGCAGCCGCCGAGATTGCCGCCCGCGTGGCGGGCGCCTCGCAGCTCCTCGGCCTCGCAGACCTGCTAGAGCGGCGGCCGAAGCAGCTCTCGGGCGGGCAGATGCAAAGGGTGGCGCTGGGGCGCGCCCTGGTGCGCGACGCCGAGGTCTTCCTGCTCGATGAGCCGCTCTCGAACCTCGACGCGAAGCTGCGCGTGCAGATGCGCGAGGAGATCTACAAGCTGCATCGGCGGATCGGCAAGAGCATGATCTACGTGACCCACGACCAGATCGAGGCGATGACGCTGGCCGACCGCATCGTGATCATGCGTGACGGCGTGGTGCAGCAGGTGGGTTCGCCGCTCGAGATCTTCGATCGCCCGACCAACGTCTACGTCGCGGGGTTCATCGGCACTCCCGAGATGAACCTTCTCGACATGCGGGCCGCCGGGGGAAACCTGGCCGGCGCCTCCTGCATCGTGTCCGCCCCCGCAGGTTGCGCGATAGCGCCCGATGCGCCGCTCAAGGTGGGCATCCGGCCGGACCATGTCGTGGTCGTGCCCGATTCCGAAGCCGATTCGTCCTCCGGGTGGCTCGAGGTCGACGTCTGCGAGCATCTCGGCACCACGACGCTGCTGATCGGCGGCTTCGACGGCCAGCGACTGCGAGTGCTCACGCCGCGCTCGAACGCCCGGCCGGGCGACCGCCTCGCGGTACGCCTGCCGGCCGACCGGTTGCACCTGTTCGATGCCGGCAGTGGCGAACGGATCCACTGACGACCGGCACGCCACCGCTGGCGCTCCCAACGTGACCGAAAAGAGGGAACCAATGGCGGCAACTTCCGTCCGCAACGTCATCCTGGTCGTGTTCGACTCGCTGCGCCGCGACGCGCTGGGCTGCTACGGGGCGCCACCTGCCTGGTCGGGTATCCGCACGCCAAACGTCGACGCGTTCGCGGCGCAGTCCGTACGCTTCACTCGCGCCTACCCGGAGTCGCTGCCCACGCTGTGCGCACGCCGTGCCATCTACACGGGGAAGCGCACCTACCCCTTCCACAACGGCGACTTCCGCCATATGAAAGGGGACTGGTGCGTCCACTTCTTCCCGGGCTGGGGACCGGTTCCCGAGGAGCAGGACACGCTGGCGGAGATCTTCTCGGCCGAGCGTTTCCGCACCGGGCTCGTCTCCGACCTGTACCACCAGTTCCGGCCGGGCAAGAATTTCTGGCGCGGCTTCGACCAGTGGACCTTCATTCGCGGCCAGGAGATGGACCCTTCGCGCAGCGGCCGCGTGCCAAGTCAGGAGGAGATCGAGCGCTGGATTCCGCGCGAAATGAGCGAGCTCCACGATCCGGTGATGAAGCGTGCCTACAAGGACTCGTTCTGGTTCGACAGCCGGGCCCTGCTGAACATGCGCGACCGCGTGCGCGAAGAACTGTGGTTCAACGCGCAGGTGATGCAGGAGGCTGCGCGCTGGATCGAACAGAACACCGACGCGAAGCGCCTGTTCCTGACCGTGGAGTGCTTCGACCCGCACGAGCCCTGGTTCGTCCCCGAGCACTACCGGCGGCGGCACGATCCGCACGAGGGGCGCGAACAGGTCATCTCTCCCTATGCCGAAGTCCCCGATCTGGCACCGGACCTGCTACGGCGCACCCGCGCCAACTACGCAGGCCTGGTCGAGATGTGCGACCGCTGGTTCGGTCACCTGATCGAGACGTTGCGCGTCAGCGGCCGACTCGACGACTCGCTGGTCATCGTCACCGCAGACCATGGCCACACCCTATGGGACCGTCGCGGCTTCATCGGCAAGCGGCACTATCCGTCCGATCCGGAAGTGTTCCACCTGCCGCTGCTGCTGCGCCACCCGCAGGGCCTGGGCGCCGGCACGGTGTGCGATGCTTTCGTGCAGGCGCACGACCTCGCGCCGACGATGCTTGAGGCGGCGGGCGTGCGCGCGCTGCAGCCGCTGGACGGGCGCTCGTTCCTGGGCACGGCCTTCCGCGGCGAGGGCCCGATTCGCGAGCACGTCACCGTTGGCTGGGGTGCAAGCTTAACCGTGATCGACGAACACTGGTGGTTCAACGCAAAGGTCGACGGCACCGGCGCGCTGCTCTACCCGGCATCGCGTGCGATCGACGAGCCAAGCGTCGCAACGGACCACCCCGAGGTCGTGCGAAGGATGTTTGCGACGGGCAGCGCAGATGCCGGCGGACGCTTTCCCGAATACCTGATTCAGCGCGCCGCCACCCTGTCGGACCTGCCGGGCAGTGCCCCTTTCAACGCCGCGGCCTGAGCGCCAACGGCCGACCCGATCGCGACAACAACTGGAAGGACCGAGCATGGCGACAAACCCGAAGATCCGCGAGCTGACGACGCTGTCCTGCAGCGCTGCGTGGCGCAACTACTACTTCGTGAAGCTCGTCACCGACGATGGCGTCGTCGGCTGGAGCGAGTTCGACGAGGGTTTCGGCTCGCCGGGAGTGGGGGCCGTGATCCGGGAGCTGGCCCCGCGGCTGGCCGGCCAGTCGGTGATGAACCACGAGCGCATCCGCGAGGACCTGCACTGCGTGACGCGCCCCGGCTCCGGCGGCGTGGTCGGCCAGGCGCTGGGCGCGATCGAGAATGCGCTCCTCGACGCAAAGGCCAAGACGCTGGGCGTGCCCTGCTATGAGCTGCTGGGCGGCAAGATCCGCGACCGGCTGCGCGTGTACTGGTCGCACTGCGTGACCTGGCGCGCAGCGCGCAGGCCGCACTACCAGCCGGAGATCGGGAACGCGGACGGCGTGCGCGCACTCGCCCGCGAGGTCCGCGAGCGCGGCTTCACCGGGCTGAAGACCAACATGTTCCGCTACGACCGGGACGGCAACATCATGGGCTGGGGCGCGGGCTTCGGCACGCCGTTCCTGCCGGCGCTCAACATCGAGCGTGAAATCGTGCGCGGCCTGCGCGATCATCTGCAGATTATCCGCGAGGCCGCAGGACCCGAAATGGACGTTCTGCTCGACCTGAACTTCAACGCGAAGACCGAGGGTTACCTCAAGATCCTGCGGGGAATCGCCGATTTCGACATGTTCTGGGTGGAGATCGACACGCTGAACCCGCATGCGCTGGCCTGGATCCGCTCGCAGAGCCCGCACCCGATCGCCTCCTGCGAAACGCTGATCGGGGTGCAGCAGTTCCTGCCGTTTTTGCGCGAGCAGGCGGTGGACGTTGCGATCGTGGACACCCCGTGGAACGGAGTGTGGCAGTCGATGAAAATCGCGGCCGCGGCCGAGGCGCACGAAGTGAACGTCGCCTGCCACAATTTCTACGGCCACCTGTGCACGATGATGAACGCGCACTTCTGCGCTGCGGTGCCGAACCTGCGGATCATGGAAGTCGACATCGATCGCATCGCTTGGGACCACGAGCTCTTCACTCACCTGCCCGAATACGTCGACGGCCACCTCGTGCTGCCTGACCGTCCCGGATGGGGCACCGAGCCGAACGAGGAGGCCTTGCGGCGCCGCCCTCCGATCGCAGCCCACGGGCTGATGGGCCGTAGCAAACCCCAGGTCTGAGCGGGCGACGCCATGTCGGAACCGGTAGACGTCCTGATCATCGGCGCCGGCGCCTCAGGCGCCGCGGTGGCCTGGAGTCTGGCCGATACCCGGATGCGCATCCTGTGCCTGGAGCAGGGCGACTGGGTGAAGTCCACCGAGTACCCCAGCAACGGCCGCGACTGGGAAGAACGGCAGTTCGGCGACTTCAGCACCAGCCCTAACCGCCGCGGCAACGCCGCGGACTACCCGATCGACGACTCGGATTCGCCGATCAAGGTCGTCAACTTCAACGGCGTGGGCGGCGGAACGATCCTTTACGCCGGGCACTTCCCGCGCATGCACCCGTCGGACTTTCGGGTGCGCACGCTCGACGGCGTCGCCGACGACTGGCCGGTCGACTACGCGATGCTGGAGCCGTACTTCGCGCTGAACGACCGGATGATGGGGATCGCGGCGCTTGCTGGCGATCCGGCCTATCCGCCCAAGGAGGCGGTGCTACCGCCGCTGCCGCTGGGCCGGACCGGCACTACGCTCGGGCGTGCGATGAACCGGCTCGGCTGGCACTGGTGGGCCGCCGACAGCGCGATGGCCACGCGCGACTACGAGGGCCGTGCGAAGTGCATCAACCTCGGCCACTGCATCGCCGGCTGCGCGCAAGGCGCCAAGGCGAGCACTGATCTCACCTATTGGCCCCACGCGATCCGGCAACGCGTCGAATTGCGCACCCGCTGCCGCGTGCGCGAGGTCACCGTCAACGAGCATGGAATAGCCTCGGGTGCGGTCTACTACGACGCCGAGGGCGTCGAACGCTTCCAGCCGGCCGAGGTAGTGATCCTCGCCTGCAACGGCGTGGGCACGCCGCGCATTCTGCTGAACTCGGTTTCGGGGCGCTTCCCGAACGGCCTGGCGAACACCAGCGGGCTGGTCGGCAGGAACCTTATGTTCCACCCCTACTCATCGATCCGCGGCTACTTCGACGAACCCTTGGACGGCTACCGCGGCCCGCACATTGGCACCTGGAGCCAGCAGTTCTACGAGACCGACCATTCGCGCGGCTTCGTGCGCGGGTACACCTACCAGTTCGTTCGCGGCCAGGGGCCGGTGCTGACCGCGATGACCGGGATGGCCTCGGGGAGGATTCCCTGGGGCGAGGGCCACCACGCAGCCTATCGGCAGCTGTTCGACCGCAGTGCAGGCATGGTCGCGATCTGCGAGGACTTGCCTGAACAGCACAACAGCGTCACGCTGCACCCGCAACTGAAGGACGCGCATGGCATTCCGGCGCCGAAGATCACCTACCGCCTGAGCGAGAACAGCCAGCGGATGCTCGAGCATTCGATCGCCCGCGGCGCAGAGATCCTGCAGGCCGCGGGCGCGCGCGACATCGTCACCGAGGCGCCCTTGCCTAACGCCGGCTGGCACCTGATGGGCACCGCGCGCATGGGCACCGACCCGGGCCGTTCGGTCGTCAACCCGTGGGGCCGCAGCCATGACGTGAAGAACCTGTTCATCGTGGATGGCAGCATCTTCGTCACGTCCGGCGGCGTGAACCCCACGGCGACGATCCAGGCGCTCGCACTGTATGTGGCCGACTCCATCAAGCAACGCCTGGCCAACCTGTTCGATTGAGGCTGCAATGAGTCAATGGATCCCGGTCACGAGCCCCGCGCCGCTGCAGGACGCCCAGCGCCGTGCGCTGCGCTGGATCGCCTCGCTGATGGTGCCGCCGAGCGAGGAGCACGGCGTGCCAGGCGCCGACGACGAAGCGATCTTCGCCGATATCCTCGGCTCGCTTGGCCGGGACGCCGATGCAGTGCGCAGCGTGCTGCGTCGCCTGGACGAACTCGCCGGCGGACTGTTCGCTGACTCCGCGGATGATGCGCAGCGGGCAGCGGTGGAGCGTCTGCGCAAGGACGATGCCGCGTTGACCGCCGTGCTGGTCGCGGTGGTCGTGCGCTGCTACTACCGCGACGACCGGGTGATGCGCTCGCTGGGCATGCAGCTTCGCCCGCCGTACCCGAAGGGCTTCGAAGTAGAGCAGGGCGACTGGTCTCTGCTGGAGCCGGTGCGCGCGCGGGGCAGGGTCTATCGCGAGGTTCCCTGATCGGGTTGTAACCGGAAGACCCCTCGTTTGCGTATTCCACGCGTAACTGGACAGCGATTCCATGAGGATCTGGACAGTGATTCCATGAGGATCTGGACAGCGATTCCACGACAACCTGGACACCAATTAGAGAGGGGTTTGGCTGGTCGTTGATTGATTACGCAGCGTGCGGATAACCGTTGCACCCTCGGCGGCTTTTTTGCCGAGGACCACATGGCTAAGAGGTTATCCATGCGCAAGATTGCAGAAGTTTTACGGCTGCACCACGAATGCTCAAGCAGCCAACGAGACATTGCCCTAGGGAAGCGCTGATCAAAACGGGTTTTTGAATGCGCAGAGGCTGCCTCGCGCCATCTGTTCGAAGTTTAGGACGTGTTTTCGCCTCCGAAAGGCCTCCAGACCCTCCGAAGGCGCAGTTTTGCTCCGTTTTTCGCCGTTTTCTTCGTTTTTCCCTGCTTCAGGACGGATTGAGGGTGTCGAGTTCAAAAAGTCGACGCTTGACCAGCACCAGGTTGGCCATCCCAAAGAGCGTGTAGAGCTGCGCGGTGTTCTTGGCCAAGCCACGGTAGCGAACCTTGCGCATCTTGAAGAGATTCTTGACCACGTGAAACGAATGCTCCACCTTGGCCCGCACGCTTGCCTTGAGCTTTTCGATTCTCTCCAGCACCCGTCCGTGCGCGTCATCGGCCAGGGCCTTGCGCTTTCCCGGACGCATCGCCACATGCCAGGTGGCCTGCACCTGCGCCTGCTCGGGACGCTTTTCCGCACCCTGGTACCCCGAGTCGGCAAACACCACCTTCTCGTTGCCGTGCAGCAAGGCGTGCGCAACGT
>Ga0194124_10004843_pt1 | contig 12859 bp, 9 predicted proteins | sample TA2KigCas0mmetaG_FD_148605 | JGI IMG/M metagenome (GOLD analysis project Ga0194124, IMG submission 148605) | Freshwater microbial communities from Lake Tanganyika, Tanzania - TA2015031 Kigoma Deep Cast 0m | ecosystem: Environmental > Aquatic > Freshwater > Lake | place: Tanzania: Lake Tanganyika...
ATTGGATCGAATGTGCCAATTTTTTCGATGAAGCGGCCATCGCGCGGATAGCGGCTATCAGCAACGACGATTGAATAATGCGGACGCTTTTTTGCACCACCGCGCGCGAGACGAATTTTTACTGACATGTTTTAGTTTCCTTTAGTTGAAGTGAAGTGAATCGGGTTTGTTTAAAAGCGAATAGCGAGTTGCGAATAGGGAGTAGGGGGAAAGGCATGTCGCATATTCCCTATTCGCTTTTTGCCATTTGCAATTCACTAATCTCGTCATTTCTTCTTCCCTCCGAACGGATTGAATCCGCCCAGTCCGGGAAGGCCCGGACCTTTCGGTAATCCAGTGGGGAAGGGTGGAAGTCCTTTTGGTGCGATGTTTTGCGTTCCCGGAAATTCCGGCAAACCACCACCCATTTTCTTTTGCATCTCGGCAATTTCTTCTGGCGAAGGAATGGCGCCCGATGTCGGCATACCGCCGCCAAGACCAAACATATTGGCGAGACCCGCCATCGGCCCGCCGCGCTTGTTCTGACCCATCATCTTCATCATATCGGCCATTTGCCGATGTTGTTTCAAAAGACGATTCACAAGTTCAACCGAAACGCCTGCGCCTGAAGCAATACGTTTCTTACGCGAGGCTTTCAGCACGTCCGGATTTTTGCGCTCACTTGGCGTCATCGAATTGATGATGGCGACTTGTTGTTTCACAACCTTGCCATCGAGATGCGCGGCAGAGATTTGACTTTTAATTTTGGCAATGCCGGGGATCATCCCCATCAACCCGTCAACGCCGCCGATCTTTTCGATTTGCTGCAATTGATCGCGCATATCACTGAGATCGAATTGACCTTTGCGCATCCGCTCAGCGGTGCGCATGGCTTTTTCTTGATCGATATTCTCAACGGCTTTTTCAACGAGCGAAACAATATCGCCCATGCCGAGAATGCGATTGGCGATGCGCGCGGGATGAAACTCTTCGAGCGCATCCATTTTTTCGCCGGTGCCAACGAGCTTGATCGGCTTGCCGGTGATAGCGCGCATGGAAAGCGCGGCACCACCGCGCCCATCGCCATCAACGCGGGTGAGCACAATGCCCGTAATGCCCACGCGTTCTTCAAAGGCTTTCGCGGTGTTGACCGCATCTTGACCCGTTAACGCATCGGCGACGAGCAATACTTCATGCGGCTTGGCGAGTGATTTCACTTCCGCCACTTCCGCCATCAGCGCTTCATCAACCGTTGTGCGGCCGGCAGTATCGAGCATCACAACATCGAAGCCGCCAAGCTTTGCCGCTTCAATCGCACGGCGCGCGATCTGCACTGCGCTTTGTCCGGCAACAATCGGCAAGACATCAATTTTCGTATCAAGCGAGGCCATCAACACCTTGCGTTTGGATTTATCGGTGAGGCGGTGCGCAATTTTCGCAGTCGACGTGGTTTTTCCTGAGCCTTGCAAACCCACCATCAAAATCGCAACGGGCGGCACCGCATCAAGATCAATCGGCGCGGCATCGGAGCCTAATGTGTCAACAAGAACATCATTGACGATCTTGATGACCATCTGGCCGGGGGTAACAGACTTAACGACCTCTTGGCCAACAGCGCGCTTGCGCACTTTGTCGGTGAAAGAGCGGACAACATCGAGCGCGACATCAGCTTCAATGAGTGCGCGACGCACCTCGCGCAGAGCGGCATTCACATCCTCTTCGCTCAACGCGCCGCGACGCGTGAGCGCGTTCAGAATGCCGGAAAGTCTATCGCTCAGGCTCTCAAACATGAGGGTCCTTAAAGTCCACTTCTTTATTTACGCATGCTTTCCGCGAAAAACCGGAAACCACTTTTTCGCCCGCATGCGTGACGCCCCAAAGCCAAACGCGCCCGAGGGCGCAACGCGCTGTCGGGCGTGGACCTCCGGCCTCATGGACCGGGCGGCGGCTCAAGGACGAGAACGTCGATGAATGAGCGTTTTAGTAGGTAAGGGATGAGAAAGAGTCAAGAAAAAGGGGTAATGTCGACGTCAGGTCATGTCAGATGTCTTCTCAATTTTCAATTTCAATCCTAGTGCTGCTGTTACTTTCAGCACCGTCGATAATTCCGGATTGCCATTCGAGGACAGAGCGCGATACAGCGCTTCGCGCGATAGGTCTGTATCGCGGGCAATTCTCGTCATACCTTCGGCTCGGGCAACGACGCCGAGCGCATCCGCAATAAAGGCGACATCACCCGTTTCAAACGCTTCACTCAGATAGGCGGCTCGAGCAGCTGGCGTTTTGAGATAGGCGGCGGGGTCAAAGGCGCGGATCGCGGGTTTCATTCCTCGTACTCCTTAGCAAGTCGTTTTATGGTGGCGATGTCCCGTTTTTGTGATGATTTATCGCCGCCTCCTGAGAGCAGGATTATTTGGTTTCCTTGCTGACGAAAATAAACGCGATAGCCTGGACCGTAATGGATTCGCATTTCACTCAAGCCGTTTCCTATTGGAGCGACATCGCCAACCTGTCCAAACGCAAGCCTTTGAATTCGGGATGAAATTTTAGCAATAGCTATTTCGTCTCGCAGTTTGGCAAGCCAAGAGGAGAAGGTCGACGTTTCTCGAATTTCGATCATTATGTAACTTATGAGTTACAATTTCAAGAACGAATTCCAGCCTATGAAGGAGACTGGTCGTAAAAAACCTGTCACATCAGACAGGTTGCCGTCGGGAATCGTTCCTTACGAGTTTTTCTGCGCCTTCCGCATCAGCCGGGTCCGCAGGCGGCGCATATGGGCCAGCACCCCGCCCCGGCCGAAGCGGCTGGTCAATTCACTCTCAATTTGAGAGCGAAAGTGCCGGAACTGGACCAAAGCTGGTTCAACTTGGTGCCGCGCCCAAGCCCGCGCTTTGGTGAATTGCCCCGCGACCCAGCGATACCAAGCAAGGTCTTCGAGTTTTTCGTGGCACACTTCGAAAAGAATGAGCGTGCCAATGAGGCCGAAGGCTTTGGCGATAATGAACAGCACCGTCCCGCTGATCACGGCGCCTTCGGCCACCATCCAGAGTGCGAAGAATTGTACCGGGTATGATAGCGCATCCGGCAGCACAAAAACGAAAATCACGAGCGCGGCGGGCAGGCGTGCGATCCCGCGTGCGAGAGCGGCTTTGAACGCGTCATAGGGGATGAGCCGGATCACGGCAGCGATCACTGGACGCATAAGATCCCAGAGCCATGCCTCTAAAAGGAAGAGCAAGGCCAAGAGGAACCAGAGTGATTTAACAAGGCGGCGGGTCATTTGCCTCACATGGCCCGCCATTCTGTCCGCATCAAGGCAACGGTGACGACTTTATCGCCGCGTCTGCTCAAATATGGATCGCGCGCTTCTCAACGCCGAGGGCGGCTTCTTTCACCGCTTCACTCATGGTCGGATGCGCATGGCAGGTACGTGCGAGATCTTCCGACGAGCCGCCAAATTCCATCAGCACCGCGACTTCGTGAATGAGGTCGCCTGCGCCTCTGCCTACAATGTGACAGCCAAGCACACGATCCGTTGCAGCGTCTGCAAGAATTTTCACAAATCCTTCCGTTGCGCGCATCGCACGCGCGCGGCCATTCGCCGTGAACGGAAACTTGCCGACCGTATAAGCGACGCCAGCGGCTTTCAAATTCTCTTCGGTTTTACCGAGGCTTGCGATTTCCGGAACCGTATAAACAACGCCGGGGATCACATCATAATTCACATGGCCCGCTTTACCCGCAATGATTTCCGCAACCGCCACACCTTCATCTTCGGCCTTATGCGCGAGCATCGGTCCGCGCACAACGTCACCAATCGCGTAGATGCTAGCAACAGAGGAACGGAAGTGATCATCGATGATCACGCGGCCGCGTTCCATCTGCACACCCGTAGCCTCTAACCCCAAACCTTCCGTGTAAGGGCGACGGCCGATGGCGACGAGCACAATATCGGCTTCGATTTTTTTCGCGTCGCCACCTTTGGCGGGTTCAATCGTCACTTCGGCACCAAGATCATCGGTGTCGACTTTTGTAACTTTTATACCGAGTTCGAATTTGAAGCCTTGCTTCGCAAACATGCGCTGCGCTTGTTTGGCAACTTCATCATCCATGCCGGGCAGAATCCGATCAAGATATTCAACAACCGTGACTTCAGCCCCCAGACGTCGCCAGACCGAACCCAGTTCAAGACCGATGACACCAGCACCCACAACAAGAAGTTTTTGCGGCACCTCGGTGATTTCCAACGCCCCGGTTGAAGTTACAACTGTTTTCTCATCAATCGTCACGCCGGGAAGCAGCGCTGAGTCTGAGCCTGTGGCGATGACAATATTTTTTGTTTTAATCGTTTCAACTTTACCATCGGCTTTCGTCACGGTGACTTTACCTGCACCAGCAATCGCGCCTGTGCCGATGAATGTATCAACCTTGTTCTTCTTTAACAAAAAAGCGACACCTTGCACATTGGCATCAACCGTTTCTGTTTTATGTTTCATCATTGCTTTGAGATCGAGCGTCGGCTTGCCAATCTTCACGCCAAGCGAAGCCATGCCATGACTGGCTTCCTCAAACATTTCAGAAGCGTGCAACAACGCCTTTGATGGAATGCAGCCGATATTGAGGCATGTGCCGCCAAAACTAGAACGTTTCTCAATAATCGCCGTTTTGAGGCCAAGCTGCGCTGCACGAATGGCACAAACATAACCGCCGGGGCCGGAGCCAATCACAATAAGATCATAAGACATGACAGCCTCCAGCCTTTATAAAACGCACATAAAATAAAATTAAAGATCGAGCACGAGACGTGCCGGATCCTCAAGCGCTTCCTTCACACGCACAAGGAAGGTGACAGCCTCTTTGCCGTCAACAATGCGGTGATCATAAGAGAGCGCGAGATACATCATCGGGCGCACTTCGATCTTGCCGCCGACAACCATCGGACGTTCCTGAATCTTGTGCATGCCAAGAATGCCGGATTGCGGCGCGTTCAAAATCGGCGTCGACATCAGCGAGCCGTAAATGCCGCCATTCGTAATCGTGAATGTACCACCCTGCATCTCTTCGATCTTGAGAGATCCATCACGCGCGCGCTTGCCGAAATCCGCAATTGATTTTTCGATTGTGGCAAGACCCATGCGATCCGCATCGCGCACAACCGGAACAACAAGACCCTTATCAGTTCCGACCGCAATGCCGACATGATAATAGTTTTTATAAACGAGATCGGTGCCATCGATCTCGGCATTCACGGCTGGCAATTCCTTGAGAGCCTGCGTGCAGGCCTTCACAAAGAAGCTCATGAAGCCGAGCTTCACACTATGCTTCTTTTCAAACGTCTCTTTGTAGCGATTCCTGAGCGCCATCACTTCCGTCATGTCGACTTCGTTAAACGTTGTCAGCATCGCGGCAGTATTTTGTGCATCTTTCAAACGACGCGCGATCGTCTGACGCAATTTCGTCATGCGCACGCGCTCTTCACGCGCACCATCATCAGGCGCCGACGGTGCACGCACCGCTACGGGCGTTGCCGAAGGCGCTGCACCTGTAGCAATCGCTGCAAGCATATCGCCTTTGGTGACGCGGCCATCTTTGCCGGAAGCGGCAACGGACGTGGGATTAACACCTGACTCGGCAGCCAAGCGCGCAACAGCCGGACCATTATCAACCGCGGGCGCAGCAGCAGCTTTTGCGGCAGGTGCGGGAGCAGCAGGAGCCGTTTGAGGTGCTGCAGCAGCACCTGTACCAGTGGTGATCGTGCCGAGAAGTGCACCGACACCAACAGTCTCGCCTTCTTTAACCACAAGTTCGGCTAAAACACCGTCAACCGGCGCGTTCACTTCAAGTGACACTTTATCGGTTTCAAGTTTGAGCACGGGCTCATCTTTCTTGACGGCGTCGCCGGGCTTCTTGAACCATTTTCCAATCGTGGCTTCAGAGACTGTTTCACCAAGCGTCGGAACACGAATTTCACTGGCCATTGTTTTATTCCCTATTTCAATTCTCTTTACGCATCACGACGTAAAAGCTTCATCAAGGAAGGCTTGCAATTGCGCGAGATGCGTCGACATTAAACCGGTAGCGGTCGCAGCTGATGCAGGACGTCCGGCATACCGCGGACGCTTTACCTTCGCGCCAGCCTGTTCAAGCACCCAAGAAAGATAGGGCTCAACAAAAGTCCACGCGCCCATATTTTTTGGCTCTTCCTGGCACCATACAATATCAGCATTTTTGAAACGCGAGAGCTCGGTCACAAGCGCCTTCAAGGGGAAGGGATAAAGCTGTTCAACGCGCAAGAGATAGACATCATCAATGCCGCGTTTCTCGCGCTCCTCATAGAGATCATAATAGACCTTACCGGAGCAAAGCACGACACGACGAATCTTGTTGTCTTTTGCGAGTTTGATTTTCTCGTTTTTAAGATACTGTGCATCATCCCACAGAACGCGATGGAAGCTCGTTCCTTCTGCAATCTCATCAAGACGAGAAACCGCACGCTTATGACGCAGCAACGATTTCGGCGTCATCAAAATAAGGGGTTTACGGAAATCGCGTTTGATTTGCCGACGCAAAATATGGAAATAATTCGCAGGCGTCGTGCAGTTAGAAACCTGCATATTATCTTCCGCACACATCTGTAGGAAACGTTCAAGGCGCGCGGACGAATGTTCTGGACCCTGACCTTCATAGCCATGAGGCAGAAGGCAGACGAGTCCCGACATGCGCAACCATTTGCGTTCGCCCGATGAAATGAACTGATCAAACAAGACCTGCGCACCATTCGCAAAGTCACCAAATTGCGCTTCCCACAAAGTAAGCGCATTGGGTTCAGACAACGAATAGCCATATTCGAAACCGAGCACAGCTTCTTCCGAAAGCATCGAATTGATGACTTCATATTTGCCTTGGCCTTCACGGATATTGCTCAAAGGCTTATAGCGACGCTCCGTTTCCTGATCGATGAGCACGGAATGGCGTTGCGAGAATGTTCCACGCTCACAATCTTGACCGGAAAGGCGCACGCGCGCGCCTTCATTCACAGTCAAACCAAAAGCCAAAGCTTCGCCTGTTGCCCAATCAATCCCTTCGCCGGTCTCAATCGCCTTGCGGCGATTTTCAACAAAGCGCTGAATTGTTTTGTGTGCATTGAAATCAGCAGGAATTGTTGTGAGCTTTTGACCGATTTCTTTTAGAAGTGAAATCGGTGCACCGGTTTCACCTCGACGGTCGTCGTCTTGCATGGCTTGAGCGGTTTTTAAACCGGCCCAACGACCATCAAGCCAATCGGCCTTGTTTGGTTTATAGGCCTGGCCCGCTTCATGTTCAGCTTCAAGACGCGAACGCCAGTCGGCTTTCATCTTTTCAACTTCACCTTCGGTGACAACACCTTCAGCGATGAGTTTCTTCGAATAGATTTCAAGCGTCGTCGGCTGCTGACGAATTTTTTTATACATCAGCGGTTGCGTGAAGCTCGGCTCATCACCTTCATTATGTCCAAAGCGACGATAGCAGAACATGTCGATGACGACAGGCTTATGAAAAGTCTGGCGGAATTCGATAGCAACCTTAACCGCAAATACAACCGCTTCCGGATCATCACCATTCACATGGAAGATCGGTGCTTCGATCATCTTCGCGACATCTGACGGATAGGGCGAAGACCGCGAGAAACGCGGATAGGTTGTAAAGCCGATCTGGTTATTGATGATGAAATGAATTGAGCCGCCCGTCTTGTGACCCTTCAATCCCGAGAGGCCTAAGCATTCCGCAACAACACCTTGGCCAGCAAAGGCTGCATCACCATGGATCAAGAGTGGCATCACTTGCACACGCTCTGCCGTATCATTTAATTGATCTTGCTTGGCGCGCACTTTACCAAGCACAACAGGATCGACAATTTCGAGATGTGATGGATTAGCAGTCAACGATAAGTGCACTGTATTGCCGTCAAAACTACGGTCACTTGATGCACCCAGATGGTATTTGACGTCGCCTGATCCTTCCACTTCAGCGGGCGCGAAAGAGCCGCCTTTGAATTCATGAAAGAGCGCGCGGTGCGGCTTGCCCATCACTTGTGTAAGAACATTCAAACGGCCGCGATGCGCCATACCGAAGACGATTTCTTTGACACCGAGATTGCCGCCACGCTTGATGATTTGCTCAAGCGCAGGCACAAGCGATTCGCCGCCATCAAGACCGAAGCGCTTGGTGCCCGTGAATTTCACATCGAGAAATTTTTCGAACCCTTCAGCTTCGGCCAGCTTATTCAAAATCGCGCGTTTGCCTTCACGCGTAAACGCGATTTCTTTATCCGGCCCTTCAATGCGCGCTTGAATCCAGCCCTTCTCGGCTGGATTCGAGATATGCAAAAACTCCCACCCGATGGTTGAGCAATAGGTCCGTTTCAAAATCGCAAGCATCTCACGAATGGTTGCCAATTCGAGTCCCAAAACATTATCGATAAAAATTTTACGGTCCCAATCCGCTTCCGTGAAACCATAAGAGGAGGGATGAAGCTCTTCGTGATCTTTTGCAGGCTCAAGATTGAGCGGATCTAAATCAGCATGAAGATGACCGCGCATACGAAACGCGCGGATCATCATCAAAGCACGCACAGAGTCGCGCGTGGCTTGTTGAACATCAGCAACCGAACCGCCAGACTTTGCGGCATCGGCCTTGCCTTTGAGCTTATCGCCGATCACTTTTTCAACTTCGGCCCAATTGCCATCAAGCGCTGAGACAATGTCATTGCGTGGTGTTACCGGCCAATTCGGCTTCTTCCACGAAGCGCCCGCTGCGGATTTTTCAACTGTTGACGGATCATCTTTCAACGCGTCGAAGAATTCACGCCATTCGGCGCTTACCGAAGAAGAGTCTTTGGCGTAACGTGCTTCCAATTGCTCGATATAGGCAGCATTGCTGCCATAAAGAAACGAGGTTTCGATAAAGGCTTTGTTCTGATCTTGGCGTGACATGAACCGCTCCTTGCTATCAATGACCTTTGAGAACTTCAACGAGCGTTTTGCCAAGACGCGCGGGTGATGGCGACACGCGGATGCCCGCGGCTTCCATCGCTACGATCTTGTCTTCCGCGCCGCCCTTGCCGCCGGAGATGATCGCACCGGCATGACCCATGCGACGACCCGGAGGGGCTGTGCGACCGGCAATGAATCCGACAACCGGCTTCTTGCGGCCGCGCTTGGCTTCGTCCTTCAAGAACCGCGCTGCTTCTTCTTCTGCCGAGCCGCCGATCTCACCGATCATGATGATAGATTCTGTCTTCGGATCTGCGAGGAACATTTCGAGCATGTCGATGAATTCGGTGCCCTTCACGGGATCACCGCCGATGCCGACAGCTGTTGTCTGGCCGAGGCCTTCCTGCGTTGTCTGGAAGACGGCTTCGTAAGTCAGCGTGCCGGAGCGCGAGACAATGCCGACATTGCCCGGCTTGAAGATATTGCCCGGCATAATGCCGATCTTGCATTCGCCTGCTGTCATCACACCCGGGCAATTCGGCCCGATGAGACGCGACTTCGAACCTGACAAAGTACGCTTCACGCGCACCATGTCGAGCACCGGAATGCCTTCGGTAATGCAAACGATGAGCGGGATCTCGGCTTGGATGGCTTCGCAAATTGCATCTGCCGCGCCCGGGGGCGGAACATAGATCACGCTCGCGTCGGCTCCCGTTGCCGCTTTTGCTTCGGCAACTGTGTCGAACACCGGAAGACCGAGATGTTGCGAGCCACCTTTGCCCGGTGACGTGCCGCCGACAAGCTTCGTGCCGTAAGCAATCGCTTGTTCGGAATGGAACGTGCCAGTTTTGCCGGTGAAACCTTGCGTGAGGAGCTTTGAGTTTTTATCGATGAGAATGGACATGATTAACCCCGCACGGCTTTAACGATTTTCTGGGCAGCGTCGTCGAGATCGTCAGCCGGAATGACATTCAATCCTGATTTCGAAATGATCTCTTTGCCGAGCTGAACATTGGTACCTTCCAAGCGCACAACGAGCGGCACTTTGAGACCCACTTCTTTCAACGCGGCGATCACGCCTTCAGCGATGACATCGCACTTCATGATGCCGCCGAAAATATTGACGAGAATGCCCTTCACATTCGGATCAGCCGTGATGATCTTGAACGCGGCTGTGACTTTTTCTTTCGAAGCGCCACCGCCGACATCGAGAAAGTTTGCCGGAAACTCGCCATAGAGCTTGATGATATCCATCGTCGCCATGGCAAGGCCCGCGCCATTCACCATGCAGCCGATTGTACCGTCGAGCGCGATATAAGAGAGATCATATTTTGACGCTTCGATTTCTTTCGCGTCTTCTTCCGTATCGTCGCGGAGTTCCATGATCTCCGGATGACGATAAAGCGCGTTCGAGTCGAACGACACTTTCGCGTCGAGGCATTTCAAATGATTGTCAGCAGTGACAATCAGCGGATTGATTTCAAGCATCGCCATGTCTTTGGCAACAAAGGCTGCGTAAAGCTTGCTTGTCAGCACTTCCGCTTCCTTCCCGAGATCGCCCGAGAGCTTCAGAGCTTTCGCAACAGCACGGCCGTGATGCGGCATGATGCCGGTGGCAGGATCAACCCAGAAGGTCACGATCTTTTCAGGCGTCTTGTGTGCGACTTCTTCAATATCCATGCCGCCTTCGGTCGAGACGACGAAAGCAATGCGCGATGTCGCGCGATCAACGAGCATCGAGAGATAGAATTCTTTCGCAATGTCGGAGCCGTCTTCGACGTAAAGACGATTGACCTGTTTGCCATGCGGTCCTGTCTGGATCGTGACAAGCGTGTTGCCGAGCATTTGGCTCGAGAACTGTTTCACTTCATCAATCGACTTTGCAAGCCTCACGCCGCCTTTGTCACCTGCGGCGGCTTCTTTGAACTTGCCCTTGCCGCGACCGCCTGCGTGAATTTGCGATTTCACAACCCAAAGAGGGCCACCGAGCGCTTTTGCAGCAGCTTCAGCTTCCGCCGCATTCATAATCGCCTTGCCATTCGACACAGGCACATCGAACTCTTTCAAGACGGCCTTGGCTTGATATTCGTGGATGTTCATATCTGTTTCCTTCGGGAGGGGCGATCAGAGCTTCTAATTAAACGGCAGTCGGCAATCGGCAGTTGATCATGTACTTTCGATTGCCGATTGCCGAATTCCGATTGCCTCACTTCAAAGCCGGATTAATCGTCTTGCACGCTTCAATCAGGCTTTGAACAGAAGCGGCTGATTTTGCGAAAGCGGCCTTTTCAAAAGGCTTCATGCGCAGTTTCACGATGCGCTCGACACCTTTTGCACCGATTACAATCGGCACGCCAACAAACATATCTTTTACGCCATAGCCATTCGCGATATACGCTGCGCAAGGCAACACGCGCTTTTGATCCTTAAGATAGGATTCAGCCATCGCAATCGCGGACGCGGCAGGCGCATAATAGGCCGAGCCTGTCTTCAAGAGATTGACGATTTCACCACCGCCTTTGCGTGTGCGGTCAACAATTGCATTAAGACGCTCTTGCGTCGTCCACTTCATCTTGACGAGATCGGGAAGCGGGATACCGGCAACGGTCGAATAACGAACCATCGGCACCATATCGTCACCATGGCCGCCTAGCGTCATTGCGGAGACGTCTTTCACCGAGACTTTGAATTCTTCTGCCAGGAAATAACGGAAACGTGCGGAGTCGAGCACGCCGGCCATGCCGACAATTTTCTTCGGGTTTATGCCGGAGAATTTTTGCAACGCCCACACCATCGCATCAAGCGGATTGGTGATGCAGATCACGAAGGCTTTCGGCGCATATTGCTTGATGCCGGTGCCGACCGCTTCCATCACTTTGAGATTGATGCCCAAGAGATCATCGCGGGTCATGCCGGGCTTGCGCGGTACACCGGCGGTAACGATCACCACATCAACGCCCGCAATGGCTTCGTAATTGGATGCGCCTGAATAGCCGGCGTCAAAACCATCAACCGGGGAGGATTCGGCGATGTCGAGGCCTTTGCCCTGCGGAACGCCATCCGCGATGTCAAAAAGAACGATGTCGCCCAATTCCTTAAGACCAGCGAGATGGGCAAGCGTGCCCCCGATTTGTCCCGATCCGATCAATGCAATTTTCTTGCGTGCCATGTCCCCTGTGTCCTTCCATCCGTTCTGTCTTTATCGGGTCCGAAGATCCCGAAACCGCTTCTTTTGTGGGCGTGTGATACCGATCCCTCCATTTTCGAGCAAGTTGGCCAAAAGACGAAATTTTGGGCAACCCTACCGAGGTGAAGCGGGCACCATGCGGTTGAGACGAGATATTATCGATATATTTCAGAACGTTAAAGGATTTGATTCAAATTGACGACAGTTCGATCGTCTGAGAAATTTTTGATTACAAATTACAAAATATGAAAGTTGTAACACAATTTTTAGGCAATTTTCAGCCTCGACGCACAATATGGTCAAGGACAGCCGTGGTCACGGCCCCGAGCCGCAATTCAAGCGAACGTTTGGGCGTCTCGGCGTCATGATAGAGAATGGACGGGTTCAAGAAGCGGTAAAGTGCGTCAAGAACGAAAGTCAGCGCTTTCTCCCGGCTGCCCGCGGCAAAGGCGCCACCGCTTTGCCCTTCCTCTAAAATCCGGTCGATAAGCGTCCGAATTTTTGCCCGATGCTGGCGCGCCGGTGGCCGGCTTTCCTCAAAGGCTTCGACAAAAAGCTCAAAGAGCCGAGGCTCGTCATCAATCCGATCGCGATAGGCACGCATCAGCGCGAAGATCATGCGTTCAAGTTTGTCACGCGCCGGATCAGGCGCATCCGCAATTTCGCTCAAACGTGCTTCAATGGATTTAATCCATTGCGAGGTTATGGCGTCAAAGAG
>Ga0194124_10004844_pt1 | contig 12857 bp, 9 predicted proteins | sample TA2KigCas0mmetaG_FD_148605 | JGI IMG/M metagenome (GOLD analysis project Ga0194124, IMG submission 148605) | Freshwater microbial communities from Lake Tanganyika, Tanzania - TA2015031 Kigoma Deep Cast 0m | ecosystem: Environmental > Aquatic > Freshwater > Lake | place: Tanzania: Lake Tanganyika...
TAATAATTCTAAAAATAACACACCACACACCACACACCACGCACCACACACCACGCACCACACACCACACTCTACTACTGCATATATATTTTAGATAAAATACATAAATTTTTAATATACTTAAATGCCTTTTCTTGATTTTCTTTGCTCATATTTCTTATAGGTTCACGAAGTTTGTCTATATTGTGAATAATGTCATCAGAATAATTCATATCTACTAAATCATTTTTATAATCTTTTTCTAGAAAAAAATTAATGTTATCGTTATTAATTTCACTTTCATATTTAGAACATATATAGTTATACCATATCTTTATTGTAAGTGTAGGATTTACTTTTTTTATCATAAGAAGGGACGATTTTACTTTTTTTATCGAACTATCGTCGCTAAAAACAAGTTCTATATCTTCTATAAATTCAATTAACTGTGTATTAAATGCGTTTGAAAGCAACGACTTATCACAACTATCTAATGACTGCGACGACGAGCACAACATATTTAATTATACCAAACAAGATATATATGATTATATAATATTATACTATTGTTTTAAATATTTTTAATTTATAATTATATTATTATATTATTGGTTAAATCTTACATTTTTTTGTTGTTGTAGTTGTTGCTGTCTTTGTTGTTCTTGTTGATGCACGAGTTGCGGACCCATTGCTTGTATATGTTGTTGAAAATGTTGTTGCTGTGAATATTGTGCTTGAAACTGCTGCTTTTGTTGTTGTTGTTGAACAAACTGTTGTTGTGAAGGATGTTCAACTATTTTTGCCTGTTTATCAAAGTTAACCTGTATTTCAGAGTTTCTCTTTTGTTGTAAATTTTCTAAAGAAACACTTCCTATCTTATCAGGTGTATAGTCTTCCTTTGGTGCTTCTATTCTCATGTTACTATCTACTGTTGCGTAGTTATACAACTGTCGCATCCCTCCATTCCCTTTTGCAGATAAGTCATCGCTCGTTTGGTCCCAGTAGCTAAATGAATCTGATGCCACTCCATACCCCCCAATACAATCATTATTTAATGAAAAAGGCGATGGTTCCCCATTATTATTTGTCGCTGCCATATTTATCGCCGTTTCTCGTGGTTGTAAGTGTCCTAAAATCTGGTCTCCATACAATACTTGGTGACCTTGTTTCATAAGGAGTAGTGCAGGTACACGATTTACTTGCGGTGGCATAATAATCTTTTCTCCATTTTGAAGAATAATGTACCACGAACCTGTACTACTTTTTACTCGCTTATCGATACATAAAAAATGCAACTCTTCTTTAATGTTGCTTTTTGCTAATGTCTGAAGAATTTTTTTAGATTTTTCACAAAAGTTGCTATAATATAAAATATTACTCATAATATAAATTAACACCGAGTATTTATCATTTATTTTAACTTATTATTTAAGTTATTTATCTTAATTTTTATTATTTTATTCTTTTATTCTTTTATTATTTTATTCTTTTATTCTTTTATTCTTTTATTCTTTTATTCTTTTATTCTTTTATTCTTTTTGAGAATTGATAATGACAATTATCATTTTTTTCTTAATTATATTAATAAAAAATTGATTTAATAAATTGTATAATACTAATATAATAAGAAGAGCAAATCACAAACAATGGAACCCCGTATTACAAACATGATGGAAGAAAACGGATTTTTGAAATTTACGTTGGTGGACTGCAACATGAGTATTGCAAATGCCCTGAGAAGAATTATAATTTCAGATATTCCTACATTTGTATTTAGAACATTCCCTTATAGTGAAAATAAAGCAGAAATTACCCATAATACTAGTAGATTGCATAATGAAATTATTAAACAACGTCTCAGTTGTATTCCCATTCACATCACGGATATGGATTTTCCATACAAAGACTATATTGTAGAAGTCGATGTGAAAAATGACACAGACAGTATTTTGTACATTACCACTAAAGATTTTAAAATAAAAAATATTAAAACGGATGTCTACTCAGACGAATCGGCTGTTCGAACAATATTTCCTCCATCACCTGTAACCGGAGACTATATAGAATTTGCTAGACTTCAGCCTAAACTATCTGAAAATATCGACGGAGAACGTCTTACACTTCGCTGCGGTCTCGATATCGGAATGGCATCACAAGATGGCGCATTCAATGTTATTAGCACTTGTGCATACGAGTGTACACCAGATGAGTCAAAGGCAGCCGAAGTATGGAAAGATATAGCAGCAGCTATGAGAAAAAACGAAAAAACAGATGAAGAAATAGAGTTTGAAAAACGTAACTGGTTTCTGCTTGAGGCAAAACGCTATTACCAGCCAAATAGTTATGATTTCACTATTGAGACGGTTGGTGTGTTTGAAAACAACGAAATCGTCCTAAAAGCATGCGAAATTATGATTTCAAAATGTGAAAAGTTTTTGGGAAATTTACAGCATGGAAAAGTTGCCATTGTACCATCCGAAACAACACTGAAAAACGGTTTCGATGTTACACTAGTGAATGAGGACTATACATTGGGAAAGGTTATTGAATTTTATTTATATCAGCAAAATTTTATAGCAGACAAGACACTGTCATTTTGTGGGTTTAGAAAGCCTCATCCTCATGCAACTGACAGCATTATTCGTGTTGCGTTTCATAATGAAATAGACCCTGTCGGAGTATCCGGATATGTACAAGGTGCCACCGATGCTGCTATTTCCGCATTTAAAAAATTAGCAGAGCAAATGGGAGGCGACTTGAAGAAAACAGAAAGGGTGCGATTGTCCACAGGAATGGCGATGTCAAAGTCGAGTAGCAGAGGTGTGAGCCCTAAAAAGACTTCCTTGGCAACCGACGTAACCGAAAGTAAAAAAGAAAAGTCAATACCTGCGAAAAGTGCATCGGCAACTTCGAGTAAACCAAAAAAATTAAAGTCACTCAGTTCTGGTATTAAACAAAAATTATCAGAAATTGTAGCCGTAGGCGACGAAGAAGAGGATGAAGAATAGGATGAAAAAGAGGATGAAAAAGAGGATGAAAAAGAGGATGAAAAAGAGGATGAAGAATAAAAATGTAGTATATTTATATTTTTATCGTTTTACACAGTTAAAAATGTAAAATGATAAAAGGTCTAAAAATAATTGTTAGTTGCATCGTTAGTTTTGAAAAATATATATTTCACTCTCCAAGTGTTGAAATTTTTTATTTATATACGTGGGGTCAGATGTGTGTTTATTAAACACTCTAATAAAATTTTGTGAAAGTAAATATTCTTCTATATTTTTTTCGTTATTGTGACTACAATTTTCATAAGCATAACACTCTGGTTCTGCTGTTACATAAACAACTTTATCTTGTAGATAATGACTAGCACCTTTTAATATATCCAAGTCAGATCCTTGTGCATCAATTTTAATATAGTCAATGTATTCAAATTTATCAAATGGAAAAAAATCAAAAAAATGCCGTAAAGAATAAACTGGAACTGTTGTTTTTATTTTATATTCACCCAAGTTTGAATCAGTTGGTTTATATAAACTAGAACAACCTACATCTTTTTGAGTCTCATAAAATGTCATTTCACTGGGTTCATTTACATTTGATAGTGCAATTGGAAATAAAAAAAAACGGTCATTAACATATTTTTTTTTTATAGGTTCACCATGACAAGAATCTCTTTTTGTAATACTATCATTTGACGAAATACTAGCCAAAAAATCCGGATTTGGTTCAAAACCAATAACTAATAAATTTGGCTCGTTCTCTAACCAATTTTGCGAATGAGGAGCATTATACGATAACCCAATATCAAGTTTTACATGCTTGATATTTTCTTTGATAATAATACTATTAAAGTATTTTTCCATTTTATATGTTATTATCTTTATAATTATTTTTATATACTTATTCTGGTTACATACTTATTCTGGTTCCATACTCACCATATTTATTCTACACTACCCAGTTATAATGTAATCCAACCTTTTTTTGCTCTATGCCAAAATGGTAAATAATATACTTCGGCATCAGTTAGTATTGCCGCAATATAACTAAAAGAACTTGCGGACATTACTAATGCATCAGAACCTACTAACCCTACAAATGTTTTAGTTACTTCTTCATCAATATGAAAAACAACATCGTCGTTTTTATAACAGTTAAATTTTTCAATATTTCCTTGTGAATAAATATGGAAACATAAACAAATATCTTCTTTGTTTTTATACTTTTCACGAATACTATTCATTGCATTTAAATAATATGAGTCTTCTGTATTTGTACCTTGAATGCGGTCGTCATGAATATTTGGTCTTCTAATATGAACCGCAACATTAAATTTATTATTCTTATAAACATCTTTATCTTTATTTTCCCAAAAACATCTCTTGATTTTATCAATTGCTTCATTATTCGTTGTATATAAATCTAAATTCTCTTCAACAATGCGATATATATACTCTCTACTCGATGTATTAATGCTATAGTTATTTATATTTTTTTTATAATCATAGTCATCATAGTCATCATAATTGCCTTGTATATTCATACATTTGTTTACTCTTTCTATAAAATCAGCTTCTTTATTATAATTATGTTCCATATTTTTTATTTTTTTATGAATGTAATCCAAGTTATTGAAATTTGCATATAAAATATAAAAAACAATTGACTGAAACTGTGACCCAAAACCATCATGTTTATCAATGAATATTAATTTTTCTTTTTCTGTTTCTGTTTCTTTTTCAACTTCATAGTCATTCAATAAATGGTTAATAAATTTATCATTTTCTAACTTAACATGTGACCCTATAAATATATTTCTAGAAGAACTGTTACTAGAAGGAAAGTGTAATGGATATTCCGTGTTATTCGGCTGAGTTTTCACAGTATAAACAAATTTAAAATATTTATTTAACTGATTCCAAATATATAACCTTCCTGGTCTGCTTCCATACTCGCTGTGAGACTGTTCATTTGTTGAACCTTCCCATATTATATTATTATTTTCGTCATTTTGACCACTTGTACAAGTACTTATAATAACAAACTCATTACACAAATTTGCCAAATTTGTAAATGCATTTTCCAAATTTGTTAAGTGATATAGTGTGCCATAACATATAATTATATCAAACTTTATTTTATCTTTAATAACTACATTTAAATCGTATGTGTTAAACGGTAATTCTTTATTTATGTTAACCATCAAAGCGTCTATATTTTCTTTTCTATAGTCGTTTAATGTTACATCTGCATTTTTACTTAATAAAAATTTTGTAATATCCCCACATCCTCCGCATCCCGTTTCTAATACTTTTTTATTATTAAAATCAATATTTAAACTGTTCAAGTGGTCTATTCGTGCTTTATTTAACTTTCTAGCATCGCCATAATAAAATGAGTTTAATATATGATGAGGTATCATTGTTATTTGTTAATAACTTATATATTTTATATAATTTATATACTTTATATAATTTATATAATTTATATAATTTATATACTTTATATAATTTATATACACTTTATATAATTTATATACACTTTATATAATTTATATTATAACTATTACATCGTATAAATAAATTTTTATACTACTTATACTACTTATACTAGTTATATCACACAAACACTAATGTGTAATTTCAAAACTATGTTTTATTATCACTAATTATTTTATTTAACCTAGGAAAGAATCCCAGTTCATTTATTATTTTTTGTTTTTCTTTTTTTATTATATCTATGCGCTGTGACCACCAGTCTTCCTCTATTGCTTTTGTAATAATAAATAAAGACTCTTCAAAATTATCAAGCGGTAATCTAACAAAAGCACGTGAATCAATGTGGTCTTCCAGATTGGGACACCCCCAATAAAAACAAAGACACTCAAATAAAATAGGCTCCCATATCTTCTCAGTTGCATAATTTTTTTCACTATTGTTTTCACACGAAAAACAGTACTTGTATTTTACCATCTCCATTTTATTTTGCGTCTCGTCTACATACGATTTTAACGCGTGATAATTTTTACGACCATAGACATGCATAACTTGCAATTCTGACTCCATCTCCACATATTTCAAAAAGTTGACCCTCTTCATATGTCCTTCGTCGTATAATTTATCACTTAATACACACATTACCTTATTTATTTTATCTTCGCCTGAAATATTTTCCGGCGGTGATACTTGCCATTGTACATTGTTAAGACTTTCCGCATGTCGAAACACTTTCATAAATTTGCTCGCATCCGGTATAGCCCATTCCCCCCATGTTTTAACTCCCCTATTTTTAGTAGTATCATATATCCATGGTTCCATCTGAAAAATAATAGTCTTTTTCGGTTCATATACACCTAATGAATCATATGTAGGCATATTTATAATCACATAATAGTCAATACTATTATTACTATTATCATCAGAAACAAGTTCGATATTATTTATATATGTTCCTTTTATATCATTCATGACAGAAAATTCGCGACACAAATCTTTCGAAGAACACCAATTGCATAACATTTTTACACGTTTTTTATTTACGTTTTCTAATATATCCGATTTTCGATTAATCTCACGCGTCTGTTTCATCTCATGTTTTTTAATCTCTCGTAATCGTGATTCCTCCAATATACATCTGAAGTTCTCATCAAGATTTTCTACAACTTTTGATGCATACTCTTTTTTAATGTAAATTCCATCACCTTCTCCAAACCATGGCGAAGTTGTAATCGTTTTAATACTACTCTTAAAAAATCCGAGCGTATTAAATGCAATACATTGTTTATCGCGTGCGGCACATAGTACCATATTTTTTAGACTATCCTGTTTGCGATATAAATCAAACCCTATTTGGTCCCCACCCGGGATATAAATAAAATTATCTTTCAAAATGTCAAGGTAACGGTTTTCATGCAAGCTAAAGTCGATCGAATCAACGCTTCTTTGTATATCTGTATCATAATTGACATCATCGTCGTGCCATATTGCATTACAAAGGTTTGGTTGTGTTTCATAACAGTTAACAGTATTTACGATTTTCATAACATAGTCTATTCCATGTTTTATTCCATTTTTGTGAATATAATCTATCATTTTTTGTGCGCCACGTTTATTAATACTATATCCATGTGTTCCTCCAACATACAAATCTTTTTTAAGAGGATGTACTGATACACATGTTTCGTTTTTTACCAAATTATAGTCGTATATGTCTTTGTTATTTAGACGATCATTTTTATACATTAAATAACCATGGTATAAAATGTCTTTCTCTTTAAATTCACTTTCCAGTTTTGAAATTTGTTCTTTATAACCATTACATAAAATAACATCGTCCTCCATAATAATATAATAGTCATTTATTGTATCTTTTACTAACTCGAGCCACAAACCATAGTGCGACAACGCACAACCGATAAATCCACATCTACTTCCGAAATCATTACCTTGAAAAAGTTTATATAATTCTATTGTAGGCGATATCGCCAAGTCATTACCATATACAGCATCAATAATTTCGTATTCATTTTCATTTTCAGAAAATCCCGATTCTTTTAATATATTCACTACTATTTTTTTACGGTCATCCCTATGTTTTAAGTTTAAAACTTTAATTCTACACGATGTGTTTACTTTTATGGGAGGGCTGTATCGTTTTCGAATACTTTCATTTGATGCGTCATCGAATTCGCAAGAATCGCAAGAATCGCAAGAATCGCAAGACTCGTAAGATGGGGAGTGAACAAGAGGAGAAACAATAGATGAAGCTATAGGCAATATAGACGCATGAGATTCGTGAGATTTATCTAAATTAAATTGAGAAATATTATTTAATTCATAAGAGTTTAGTTTTGTTTTATCATGTCGTTCAGATGTAAGTCTACCGATATGACGACAACATATCATATTAAAAAATGCACTTCTATATCCTGCATCATACCAACGTTTTGCATAATCCGATTCAAAAAATTGATTTTCAGTATCATAATTACCCAAGCCGAGTATAGTTTCAACATCTATCATCGCCGGACGAAAGCTATAGTCTTGCCAGTAACAACAATTCGGGAAAAACAACTCTTTACTTGTAGTATGGTTATGCAGAACAACAGGAATACCCGGAATACATTCATTAGGGGGTAAAATGGTATGACCTTTGATAGCGGTGTCTGCAATGGTTTCCGAATAGTTTCTGTTGAATAAAACTTGTCGAATATTTTTAGAAGTGTGATATGTTTGAAGAACTTTTATAGAGTCTTCAACATAATTTCGTTTCGTATAAAATAAAAAGTCATCTTCCATGTGTATCCAATATTTTGGTTTGAGTTCATTTAGTTTATTCCAAATAATATTCATACTTTCTCTGTGACCCTTTTCCGATTCCGACTTCATATAAAACGTAATCCACGGAAAATTACTCTTCATATATTCCCTATCACTTTTAGACGAGTTATCATCCACGCAAAACCAATAGTCAATCTTTTCTTTATCTAACCAATGATTTAAAATAGAACCGATTGACTGTTTAAATAAATCAAGTCGTTTACATGTAGTAAATGAAATAAAAACACCATTTGCGACACCATTTGCAAGACTATTGGTGCGTTTAGATGTTCCTGAAGATACTTTATTATGGAATAAAGTTTTACTATTTTTAGGAATATCACATAACCTAGAACGATTTTTTTCAAATAAAATATTCCAACATTCATGCATCCGTTTATCAACATTGATACCATCACTTAATAACAACTGTATTGTTTCGTTGTATTCATAAAAAAAAGGAAGAGTATCGTCAGTGTCACGCATCAGCTGCTCTTTATAACAGGATAGGTTAATACAGGTTTTAATGTATTTATCAACATTATCGATACACCTGGTAATAATAATTTTTTTACAACATTCGTATCCTAACTTTTGCTTTCCACAGTAAAACCCTGCAATATTACACGAATATTCGATATGGTTAAAGTAAAAAGGCTCAAAGAGGAACAGTTTATTTGGCGGTGGTTTCATGTGTCCCAAGAATGGTTCACCCAACGAACAACAGAGTAAATACATTTCTTTTTGTAAAAGAATTTCGCAAGCTAAAGCGACTCCTTCTATTCTTTCGTGGTCAAAAATGCTGGATTTTGTCAAGTATCGAATTGCGTTTTCAAAATCATTTTGACGCATGTATAAGTCTCCCAATATAAAACAAGAATAATATCTTTCTTGAACCCACGTGTTTAGTTTATCCGCTACCATTGTATACCACTCAATCGCATCTTTAACCATACCACTATCTTTATAACTCTGTGCACAATAAAAAGCATAACGGTTGGATAATCCTTTGTCTGGTTTTTCGAGTTCAGTATAATATGCCCTTTTTAAAATTTCGGCATCCTTTTTATATTTATTAGGGTCTTTACTTCGACTCCCTTTGCGTCCCGATTCTACATAGTAATCGCCATTTATCACCACCCCTTCGACATTTTTGTTTACACATGTTAAAAATTCATGAAGAACACCATTGAATCGCCACTCAAGATGATTATTTATTAAAAGAGGGCGAACATAGGCTACATTGTCTCCTCCAAATTTCAAGTTATACATTTCTTTATTAAATAGTTGAGGTTCGGGAAGTTCAAAACTGCCATGTATACTGTCATCCGCATCAAAAATAAATAAATAGTCTGTTTTTTTATATGCATGTTGTAGAGCTAGTGTCCTATTATGTCCAAAATCACGCCATTCATCTTGAAATAGCTCTCCGTCAATATTTTTTGATTTAAAATAATTCTGTATTACATCCTGTGTACCATCAGTAGAACCTGTATCAGAAATAACCCAATACGCAAGAGGAATATAGTTTAAAATATTATCAAAAGTTTCTACAATAATATGTGCTTCATTTTTTACAATCATATTTAAACATATTGTTTTACTCTGTAGATAAAAAGTGTTTTTTATTTGAGGTGTCTTATTCTTCATATTTGTAGTATATACAACAAGTATTTAGGAATCATAAGAAAAATATATTTATATTTATTTTTGTTATAATAATAACTTTAGTATGATAAAAATAGGATAAAAATAGGATAAAAATAGGATAAAAATATTATAAAAATAAATATAATAATAAATATAGTAATATAATATAATTACACTATTATAATAAATGTCATTTACTCGTTTTCATGACGACCCGTGTAGAATAGAAAAACAACAGCAAGAATCTACCGACCCTGGAAAATGGAGGCTCAATGTCCCTGGAAACGGAGATAAGCCGTGTTTTATGATAGACCCATCTATTCGTCTACAAAAATGGGGTGCAAATTTAATGACAAATACAATAAATCTTGAAAGTTCTCTATTTGGTCTTGATAGAAACCTAACAAAAGACTGTATTCCACAAAATAATTATAAAGATGTCGTTATACCTACGTCAGCAATCGAGTACCCTTCATGTTCTCCTTTTACAGACCAGTCGAGAGTTACAAATCCAGCATGGTGGTATAGAGATTTAGAACAACCAAATTGGGACTATCTTCATTTGAATCCACAAGAGAATACATGTATGTCGTTTCAGAATAACCTTAGTACCAGAATTTTAGAAAAAGACAACTATGTTACAAAGGTTCCTTGTTTTAACTATAACACTATAGATAATACTAAAAATTTATTTAAAAAATAATGACATCAAAAATAAAATAAACAAATACGTGTAAAATAAAAAGGAAAGGATAAAACTATATATATGTAATATTTAAGAGTTAATAGAGACTAAAAAATATATTACATATATATAATAAACATATATATAATAAAATGGAAGTTGTTATCCCAATATTGGCGGCTACAGGATTAATTATGGCGGCAAATAATAAGAAAGAAAATAATATTGACGATACAAGAGCAAAAATGTTTAAAAAAGAAGCATTTACAAATATGGGCGCAGGTAGAGTAAATCCTCAAAATTATCTACCAAATACTCAAGTACCTTCTACAAATTACCCCACTGTAGACACTTCTACAAGAGGGAATATAAACCGGTTTAGAGGAGGTTCCGCTGTAACAGACAAATATTTCAATGTATCTGTAGGGGAAAGAGTACTTGAACAAGGCGACCAATTTGGTAACCCATATTTTAATAACGGAAACGGAAACGGAAACAACGACGGCAATGGAAACAACGGCAACACTAATGACGAAAATATAACATCGCTAACTGGACAAAAAATTAATGTATCAAATTTTGAGCACAATAATATGGTACCGTTTTTTGGTTCAAGAATAAGAGGTCGCACAACTGACGCTGATACTCATGAGTCTATTTTAGATAGCTATAGTGGGTCGGGTAGTCAAAAAATATGCAAAGAAGAACGCGCGCCTTTATTTGCACCTGAGGCGAATATGCAATATCCAAGTGGAATGCCGAATTTTACGTCATTTTTTCAGTCACGCGTCAATCCTGGGACTCAAATGGCGAATGTAAAACCTTGGGAAGAAGTGCATGTTGCTCCGGGATTAAATCAGGGTTTCACGTCTTGCGGAAGTAACGGTTATAACTCGGGTATGGAAGCACGCGATTTATGGGTGGACAGGAATGTAGACGAGCTGCGAACCGTGAACAATCCCAAACTTACATACAGTTTAGAAAATCACGAAGGACCTTCTTATAACTGGAATGTTCAACAACCTCCTAGCGCCAACACATATGGACACGTCGAAAAATTCTTGCCCGACAAGTTCTACTTAAACACTCCTGATAGATGGTTTACTACTACTGGTTTGGAAAAAGCACAGTCTGGACGCCCTGAAGAGTTAATGAAAGACCAGAACCGTATATGCACCACGAAAGAATACTTCGGTGTAGACTCAAATATGAACGGAACATCGCAATATGCTCCGAAAAATTTTGAACCATCAAGAAAAGTAACGCTTGAGGGCGTTCCGGTTATAAACGCTTGTGGTGTAGGAAAATGCGAACCATCCAAACACGACTACGGGCGCGGAATAACAAGAATTCGCTCTACAAATCGGTCAAACTCCAAGGCACCATTATTTTTAGGGTCGAGTGTAAATGCAGCATTAAAGTCGTTTGTTGCACCAATATTGGAAGCTGTCCGACCCTCTAGAAAAGAAAACGTTGTCGGAAGTATCAGACCATCAGGAAATATTCAGCCAAATGGTTCGGCAGGACGTGCACATAACCCAGCAGATAGAGCACCTACAACAATTAAAGAAACGACCGAAAGTTTGCTTGACTTTAATCACTTAAACGTAACGCCACTTACCGAAGGTACAGGTTATTTAGTTTCTGACCAACAAGAAGTATATACACAACGCCAAACAACTGAACCAGAATACTTTGGACCTAGTGATGGTTCAAGTAACCAAGGGTATCGTTCTACAATGGCTGCGCGAAATCAACGCAATAATACAAATAAAGTAAGCAAAGAATATACTCCATCTGGAAATCTGTCTGCATTTAACAATAATGCAAATATAAATATTAGAAGACCTGACAAGAATAATCAGGAATGCCCTTGGAATGGAGGAGCAAGTGCCGGTTCTGGTTTAGGAGGAATGCCCCCTTCTGCAACGCAATTTGGTAAACTAAGCAAAATGCCGCAGTTCTATCAACATTCTATTCACTGTGAAAGAATTCAACCTGATGTTTTGGATGCATTTAAACGTAATCCATATACACAAAGTTTACACAGCTACGGTGGTATATAATGAGAGGCAAATAATAATAATAATATGAATAATAATAATAATAATAATAATAATAATAATAATAATAGTAATAATAATAATAATAATAATAATAATAATAATAATAATAATAATAATAATAATAATAATAATAATATCAGTAACAAGTGACGTTTA
>Ga0194124_10004851_pt1 | contig 12844 bp, 18 predicted proteins | sample TA2KigCas0mmetaG_FD_148605 | JGI IMG/M metagenome (GOLD analysis project Ga0194124, IMG submission 148605) | Freshwater microbial communities from Lake Tanganyika, Tanzania - TA2015031 Kigoma Deep Cast 0m | ecosystem: Environmental > Aquatic > Freshwater > Lake | place: Tanzania: Lake...
AAAATTGGCCTTGAGTGCAGGTGCGTCGCGAAAGGCCTCCGCGAGGTTCACCAAGGGAACCAACGTGCCTTGGACCTTGCCGAGATTGAAGCTCCCCAGCTCGGCGGACAGCGTCTCGGGGTCCAGGTCTTCCCATGACGCCAAGTGCTGCTCGGCAGCCTGCACGGTCTCTTGGGCCAAGCGATATTGCTGGATGGCGATCTGCGCGCGCCGCCGCAGATCCGGGCTGGTGGCGATGGCGGCGGCCATGCCTTCGGCCCGCCGGGCCTGCTCCGGCGTTCGAGGCGCAGAGGGTGGCGCGGATGTCTGAGGTGCTGGCTTCCGGGGGCGTGCAACAGGCGGACAGGCGGCTTGGGCGGGGGCGGAGCGGGGCGTCCTGTGGCCTTGCCCAAGCCAAGCAGGGGCTTCCGGCCGGAAGCCTTGGCGGGCTGGGCAATCGGCGGCTGGGGAGCCTCGACCCGCACGGCCTCTGCGGCGGCAGCCTTCGCGATGGCCCAGTCGAGCAGCGCCATGCGCGCGGTCAGGCCATCAAGGGCGATGCGGCAGGCACGAATCTGTCGCTGGTGGCCGGCGAGCAGTTTCGGAGCCTCGTCGGGGTCGATGAAGTTGCCTGTCGGGCGGCGTTGCCCGTCGAGCGGACCCGTGCCCCCACGCACGAAGGAGTCTGCATAGCCCGCGCCCGAACCGAAGCTGACCGGTCCCAGGGGCTTGCCCTGCCCGAAGCGTATCTCGTCCTGGCCGCTCAAGTCCTTGTCCGATGCCCTCTCTTGGCCAATTTCGCGCGTCTCGTCCCAGAGAGCTCCATACCCGGCTGCCCGAGGGGTCATCACGGGCGGTCAAACGTTGTCTTCGCTCTTGTGTTTTCGTTAAGAGCATGGTGTGATCGGCTTGGACCCGTCGAGGTCCAGTCGTTCCGTGAAGCACACCGTCACCTTTGCCGGACCCGTCATCCTCTGCCTGGTCCTGGGGCTGTGGTTGGATCGGCGGCTGGGTTCCCTGCCGTGGTTCACGTTGGGTGGTGTCGTCCTCGGCTTCGTTTCGGGGTTCGTGGCGATGCTCAGGCTCCTTAGGGAGCCACCCTCCGATGGTTGACCAGATGGACCCAGAGCGCTTGCCGATGGTCCTGACCGGTTCCGTCATCGGTCTGGGGGTTCCGGCGGCTGGGTTTCTGTACGTCGCTGGCCACCCCGACTTGGGGCGGGGCGTCGTTTCAGGGATTGCCCTGTCCACCGTCTACCTTTTGGCCCTGCGGCGCTACGTCGGGGCATTTGTCGGAAGGGCGACTGGCCGGAAGGTCGGTCTTCTGGATCACCTGATTCTGAGGGCCGGGTCGATTGGGCGATACGGGCTCGTCGGAGCAGGCTTCTCCGCCGTGGCGAAGGCGCATCCCGTCATCAACCTCTGGGCAGCCATCCTGGCGTTCTTCCTGTTCCGGTTGCTGCTCGGTGCCTACCAGGTTCTGGTCTGGTTCCGGGCCAGGCGGGAGCCCCTGCCCCCGCCCTTGCCGCCGGAAGAGGGTGAAGACCGGTTCACGAGTCGCGAGAGGTGGAGAGTTGGCCGCAGAAGAAGCAGGCGTCAAGGTCGGTGAGCACATCTACCTGATCGTCAAGGACGGGTTCACCCTGCCCTTCGGGTTCGAACCGCGCACGTTCGGCGAGTTCGAACAGTGGAAGCTCCAGCATGGTCTCCAGGATCTGTCGCCCTGGTCTCAGCTGCATCTCGACACCGTGATCTGGTCCTGGGCCGTGATGGTCATCCTGATCATGGCCGGTGCCCTGCTGGCCGGCAGCCTCCGGATGAAGCCGGACGGCCGCCAGACGGTCGTCGAGGAGCTCGTCTCGTTCGCCCGTGGCATCGTCCACAACTTCATCGGCCACGACATCGGCCCCTATATGTGGTATGTCGGCTCGCTCTTCATGTTCATCCTGCTTGCCAACTGGCTGAGCATCCTGCCCTGGAAGTTCCTGCACTTCGGCCCGTTGGCCGACCTGCACCTGCCGCACTACGAACCGCCCACCGGTGACTTCAACACCACCGTCGGCCTGGCCTTGCTGAGCTTCGTCGCCTACTTCGCCTTCGGCATCGCGGTCAAGGGTTTCTCTTACTTCAAGCACTACGTGACGCCCAAGCCGTGGCTGATGCCCTTCATCCTCATCGAAGACCTCTCGCGGCCGCTCTCGCTCTCGCTTCGACTCTTCGGCAACGTGACGGCCGGCCACGTCGTCATCTCGGTCCTGCTGATGTTGGCTCCCTGGTTCGTGCCCCTGCCCCTGATGGGCCTCGAGCTGTTCCTCGGCTCCATCCAGGCTTTCATCTTCGCCGCCCTGTCCGCCTCGTACATCGGGGCTGCGGTCGCCGAGCACCACTAGTCCTCTTCGTCCCCCCCCTGTGCCGGTCTAGGCCGGTCAAACCCCCAATCCAAGGAGTCCGCCAATGGATACGTCCATCGTCTACGCCGCCTCGGCCCTCGGTGCCGGTCTGGCCATCGGCCTTGCGCCGCCATCGGCCCCGGCATCGGCCAGGGCAACGTCTCGTCCGCCACGGTCGAGGGCATCGCTCGTCAGCCTGAAGCCCAGGGCACCCTTCAGGGCGTCATGTACGTCTCGTTCGCCATCATGGAGGCGCTGGCCCTCTATGGTCTGGTCGTCGCCATCATCCTGCTGTTCGCCAACCCCCTGACCAAGGCTGCCGGCGAGGCCGCCAAGGAAGCTGCGATGCAGCCCGCCGCCCGGACGGCGGTCGTGACCCCGGCCAACGGCAACAACTAGCCGTCACTTGTCTGTCGTTACCTGCGGAGGCACTCACCCATGCTCGACCTGAACCTGACGCTGATCGTCCAGATGGTCAGCTTCCTGGTGTTTGCGGGGCTTCTGGATCGGTTGTTTTTCCGGCCAGTTTGCGTCTCGTCGACGCCCAGCGCTCGGCACAGGCCGTCGTCGACAAGGCGGTTGCCGAAGCTCGGGCCGAGAAGGCCGGGGTCGTGGCTGCCGCCACCCAGGAGGCCGCCGCCTCGCTCGACCAGGCCCGCAAGGCCCTCGCCGAGGAGCGCGACCGTGCGCTGGGATCGCTGGATGGCGAGGTCGAACGGATCGCCGAACGCATCGTGGGCCAGGTCCTTTCATCGGACCGCGCCCGGGAGGGAGCCAGCGCGTGAGTTTGCTCAGCGTCCTGCCGGTGCTCTCGGAGCACGCCTCGGGCGTGCCCGTCTGGAGCAATGGGGATCTCTGGTCCCTGATCAACTTTGTCCTGCTGGTGGTCCTGCTCGTCCGCTTCGGCGGCGCGCCCATCAAGACTGCGCTGGAAGCTCGGCGCCTGCGGGTCGCCGATGAGGTCGATCAGCTCGAGCGGGGACTCGCCGAGGCGCAGTCGGCCCTCGGGCGCCAGAAGGGTGAGGCCGATGCCGGCCTGGCCCAGCTGGAGCAGATTGGCGCCGGTGCCCGGGCGATGGCCGAGAGCCTTGCGGTGGGCATCCGTGCCGAAGCCGAGACCGAGGCAGCCCGCATCAAGGCGTCCGCCGCTTCCGAGTCGGATCGCATTCGTCGCTCCTTCTCTGACGAGGTCCGCCGCCGCTTGGTCGAGGCCGCCTTCGTGCGTGCCGAAGCCCAGCTCGCAAGCCGCCTCGGACCCGAGCATCACGCCGCCCTGTTCGACGACTTCTCCGCCAAGGTGGCCGAGGTGACGCCATGAGTCAGGTCATCGCCAACCGCTACGCCGAGGCCCTGTTCCGCCTCGCGAAGGCCAAGGATCTTCTCGACACCGTCGACAAGGACCTCGGGCTGGCTACTCAGGCCGTTGCCGAGAGTCAGAGTCTCCGGCAGCTGCTCGAGCATCCTCTGGTGGCCAAGGCGGACAAGACCGAGATGGTTCGCCGCATCTTCACGGGCAAGGTCGACGGCATCACCTTGAACTTCTTGCAGTTGTTGCAGGACAGGGGCCGTGGCACCCTGCTCGAGGCCATCCAGGCCCGGTTCCACCAGCTGGTGGCCCAGAGCGCGCGTCGGACCACGGCGCACCTCCGCGTCGCCCGGCATCCCGGCGAGGAGGCTGTTTCCCGCTTGCGCGCCCGCCTCGAGTCCTCGTGGCAGAAGCAGGTCGAGCTGGATATCGTCGTCGATGAGCAGTTGGTCGCCGGTGCGTGCCTTCGTGTCGACGACGAGGTGCTGGATGGCAGCCTGCGCGCGCGCCTCGACACCCTGAAGCAGCAGCTGCTTCGCCCCTGACCCTTTCCCGACAGCCTTCCCCCACCCAGAGGAGACGTTCCGCATATGTTGAGCATTCGCCCCGACGAGATCGCGTCGGTCATCCAGGAGCAGATCGAGAAGTATTCGACCGCCCTCGAGGCCAAGACCACGGGTACGGTCCTCGAGGTGTCGGTGACGGCATCGCTCGCATCCATGGCCTGCAGAAGGCAATGGCCGGCGAGCTGCTGACCTTCGCCTCGGGCGTCGAGGGCCTGGTGTTCGACTTGGTCGAGGACCACGTGGGCGCTGTCATCCTCGGCGACACCAAGACCGTCAAGGAGGGCGACAGGGTCGAGACCACGGGCCGGATCGCCTCCGTGGGCGTGGGCCCCGGCACGCTGGGCCGCGTCGTCAACGCACTGGGCCAGCCGATTGACGGCAAGGGTCCCATCGAGACCGTCGGTACCTTGCCCATCGAGCGCAAGGCGCCCGGCATCGTGTCCCGCAAGTCGGTTCACGAACCCGTGCAGACCGGCATCATGTCCGTCGACGGCATGATTCCCGTCGGCCGCGGCCAGCGCGAGCTGATTATCGGCGATCGCCAGACCGGCAAGACGGCAATTGCGATCGACACGATCATCAACCAGAAGGGCAAGGACATGGTCTGCGTCTACGTGGCCGTCGGCCAGAAGACGTCCACCGTGGCCCGCGTCATCAAGGCTTTCGAGGATGCCGGCGCGATGGAGTACACCGTCGTCGTCGTCGCTCAGGCCGACGAGGTTGCCCCGATGCAGTACCTGGCTCCGCTGACGGGTACCGCGATTGGCGAGTACTTCATGAACAAGGGTCAGCATGTCCTTTGCGTCTATGATGACTTGACGAAGCAGGCGTGGGCCTACCGCGAGATGTCGCTCCTGCTCCGTCGTCCGCCCGGACGCGAAGCCTACCCCGGCGACGTCTTCTATCTCCACAGCCGCCTGCTCGAGCGTGCCGCCAAGCTTTCCGACGCCAACGGCGCCGGCTCGCTGACCGCCCTGCCCATCATCGAGACCCAGGCCGGTGACGTTTCTGCCTACATTCCGACCAACGTCATCTCGATCACGGACGGTCAGATCTTCCTCGAGACCGACCTCTTCAACGCCGGTATCCGTCCGGCCATCAACGCCGGCATCTCGGTGTCCCGCGTCGGTGGGGCCGCTCAGACCAAGGCCATGAAGAAGGTCGCCGGCAAGCTGCGCCTCGAGCTCGCCCAGTACCGCGAGCTGGCGGCGTTCGCCCAGTTCGCCTCGGACCTGGACAAGAGCACCCAGGCTCAGCTGTCCCGTGGCCAGCGCCTCACGGAGCTGCTCAAGCAGCCTCAGTACGCGCCGCTGTCCGTCGGCCAGCAGGTCATCCTCATCTACGCCGCGACCAACGGTCTGCTGGATGACGTCGAGGTCTCGGCGGTTTCCCGCTTCAAGGCCGAGCTGCTGACCTGGCTCAAGGCCCAGAAGGCCGAGCTTGTCGATGGCATTACCGGCCGGGGTACCTTCGAGGAGGCCGACATGAAGGCCGTCACCGAAGCTGTCAACCAGTTCAAGACCACCGCCTTCCTGGCGACCAAGGCCTAGGGGGAAGCTCATGCCCCTGAATACCAAGGAGATCCGTCGCCGGATCCGAAGCGTCCAGTCGACGCAGAAGATCACCAAGGCGATGGAGATGGTGGCCGCCGCCAAGGTGCGGCGTGCTCAGGACCGGGTCACCGCGAGCCGGCCCTACGCCGATCGGATTCAGGCGATGTACGGGGAAGTCTCCCGGGGGCTCAGCGGCGGTGAGAAGCGCGCCACCCCTTGCTGGCTACCCGGCCCGTGAAGTCCGTGCTGCTCGTCCTGCTGACGAGCGACAAGGGCCTCTGCGGTGGCTACAACGCCAACGTCATCCGTTTCCTCGTTCATCGCATCCGCGACTACAAGGCCAAGGGCGTCCAGGCGAAGGTCCTCGTCGTCGGGACCAAGGGCGTCAACTTCTTCAAGCACGCCAGCTTCGAGGTCGTTGGCCGGATCCAGAACCTGCCGCAGGTGCCGACCTTCACCGAGGCCTCGGTTCTGGTCGAGGAGGGTCAGCGCCTCTTCGAGACGGGCGAGGTCGATGCCGTCGAACTCGTCTACACCCGGTTCCAGAGCATGGTCCGGTACGAACCTGTTGCCCTGCCCCTGCTGCCGGCTGCGCCGGCCAAGGACTCAGGGTCCGCCCGCAACGTCGGACCGGTCATGCTCTTCGAGCCCGACGCCGAGACGATGCTCTCGGAAATCCTGCCTGCTTATCTCAAGACCATGGTTTACCAGGCGCTGCTTGATGCCTCGGCATCCGAGCTGGCCAACCGGATGATGGCCATGGGCGCGGCGTCCAAGAACGCCGGCGAGATGATCAGCCACCTCACGCTCGTCTACAACAAGGCCCGCCAGGCCGGCATCACCCAGGAAATCCTGGAGGTCGTCGGTGGGGCCGAGGCCCTGAAAGGATAAAGGATCCAGCCATGACCCAAGCTCTTGTTGCCGCCCTGGAGGGCGCCGTCACGCAGGTCCGCGGCCCCGTCGTGGACGTGCTCTTTGCCGATGGCCATCTGCCCGCCATCTACAACGCCCTCGAGGTTACCTTCAACCGTGAAGGCAAGGACCTTCGCCTCGTCTGCGAGGTCCAGCAGCATCTCGGTGACGGTCGCGTCCGCGCCGTCGCGATGGATTCGACCGACGGTCTGGTCCGCGGCATGAAGGTGACCGACACCGGCTCGCCCATCACCGTTCCCGTGGGCGACCTCACCAAGGGCCGTATCTTCAACGTCATCGGCGAGCCCGTCGACGAGAAGCCGGAGCCGGAAGGCGCCCCCCGCTGGCCCATCCATCGCGCGGCTCCCAAGCTGACCGACATGAACGTCACACCCGAAGTCTTCGAGACGGGCATCAAGGTCGTCGACCTGCTGGCCCCCTACGCAAAGGGCGGCAAGGTCGGCCTGTTCGGCGGCGCCGGTGTCGGCAAGACCGTCATCATCATGGAGCTGATTCACAACATCGCCCGTCATCACGGCGGCGTTTCCGTCTTCGGCGGCGTGGGCGAGCGTACCCGCGAAGGCAACGACCTCTTCACCGAGATGACGGAGTCGGGCGTCATCAACTCGACCGCCCTCGTCTACGGCCAGATGAACGAGCCGCCCGGAGCCCGCATGCGCGTAGGCCTCTCGGCCCTCACCATGGCCGAGTATTTCCGGGACGAGCAGAAGCAGGACGTGCTGCTGTTCATCGACAACATCTTCCGCTTCACCCAGGCCGGTTCCGAAGTCTCGGCGCTGCTGGGCCGCATGCCTTCCGCCGTCGGCTACCAGCCTACGCTGGCTACCGAGATGGGCGCCCTGCAGGAGCGCATCACCTCGACCAAGGATGGTTCTATCACCTCGGTCCAGGCCGTCTACGTTCCCGCAGACGACCTGACGGACCCCGCACCCGCCACCGCGTTCCTTCACTTGGACGCGACGACGGTTCTCTCCCGCCAGATCGCCGAGCTGGGCATCTATCCCGCCGTTGATCCGCTGGCCTCCACCTCGCGCTCGCTTGATCCGAACATCGTCGGCGAGGAGCACTACAAGGTGGCCCGCGAAGTGCAACGGGTTCTGCAGCGCTACCGCGAACTGCAGGACATCATCGCCATCCTTGGCATGGAAGAGCTGTCTGCCGAGGACAAGCAGGTCGTCACCCGCGCCCGCAAACTGCAGAAGTTCCTTTCGCAGCCGTTCTTCGTGGCTGAGGTCTTCACCGGTTCGCCCGGCAAGTACGTCAAGCTGGCTGACACCATCCGCGGCTTCCAAGAGGTGGTCGAGGGCAAGCATGACGATATCCCCGAGCAGTGCTTCTACATGGCGGGTGGTATCGAGGAAGTCCTCGAGCGCGCCGAGAAGCTCAAGGCCGAAGGCAAGTAGGTCATTCCGACATGCCGCTCACCTTGGATGTGATTACCCCGGAGCGCACCGTGCTCTCCGAGGAGGTCGATTTCGTTTCGGCGCGTGCGCTCGAGGGCGAGCTGGGGGTTCTCCCCGGTCACGCCCCCTTGTTCACGTCCCTGCGGAGTGATGTCGTGGTCGCCCGCAAGGGTGCCGACGAGATGGTGCTCGCGGTCATGGGCGGCTTCCTCGAAGTGGCTCCCGGGCGGGTTACCGTCCTGACGCCCGCTGCCGAGCGTGCCGAGGATATCGACAAGCTGCGCGCCGAGGAGGCGCGCAAGCGTGCTGAGCTCGAGATCGATCGGACCCGGACGACCGAGGGCGAGGCTGCTTTGGCCCGCGCCCCCCTATCCGTCTTCGTGCGGTCGAGGTCCTGGGCGGACGTCGCCTCAAGCTGCGTCCGCAGGCCTGAACCCGCCTCAAGCTGTAAGGTCGGCCTTTCCCGGTCTCTGGATCCGGGGAAGGCCGTCCTGTATTTGCAGGCCCTCGCTTCCCTCCCAGCGGTAGCCGTGGCCGGCGCGTGTCACGATGGCTGCGCGGCACGCCCCGAGCTTGCCGCGCAGGCGACGCATGTGGGTGCGGATGATGTCTGGGTGACCCTCGCCGGGGGCATAGCCCATGGCGGTTGCAAGAAGCTCGTGGGCACCAATGGCCCTGCCCGGGCGCCTGGCCAGGTAGTGCAGGATGGCCGCCTCGGATGGCGTCAGGCGCACGTGGCTGTCCTCGACCCGTATCCACGAAGGCACGGTGCGCTCGTCCAAGGGTAGCGCGCGTGGCTTCTGGCGCAGCGCACGGCGGGCGAGGGCCTCGAGGCGGAGGTCGAGTTCCCGCTGGTCCAAGGGTGCGACCAGCACCTCGGAGCAGCCGGTTGCCCAGGCCAGGTGCCGGGCCCTCGCGCCCTCGTGGTCGAGCGTGACGAGCACGGGACCCAGCCGTGCCGACCCGGCCCGAAGGGTTGCGGCCAGACGTGTGCCCTGTTCCAGGCCGTCTCCGTCGAGATGGACGTGGCCAAGTCTTGTCCGTGGGCCATCGCTCATCAGTTGTCCCAGATCATGCCATCCCTCGCGAGGCGGTTGATGGTCCACCCGCGTCGCCGGGCGGCCTCTGCGAGGGCCCGCCCTACGTGTTCCGAGTCCCCGAGGCTCCAGAGTTCCATCGTTGTCTCCTCCTGCGCTTGCGATGAGCCGAGTGTGCCAAGCAGGGCAGCGCCGGACCATCAGCATGGCCTGTGGATCCTGTGTGGAACGTCCAAGGATGCCGTGACACCCAAGGGGATACAGAAGGCGTCCCGACTCGAAGGAGGTGCCCTCTGAGACGTTCTGCTTCCCGCAGGGAGATTCTGCTGGCCCTTGGCGATGGTGGGCTCGAGCGCCTCTTGCTGGCGATGTGGCCAGATGCTCGCACGCCCCTTCGTCCCATTCGCTCCCGCGGGGAGCTCGAGGGACTGCTGCCGCACGGTCCCCATGGCGGCATCATCCTGGACCTCGCCTTGTGGCCCCGACCGCCCCTCGCGCATTGGTGCCTGGACGGACGTGGCGCGTTTCGAGGAGCACCGGTCATTCTTCTGGCGCCGATGGCCATCCCGGGCGATCGTGCGGCGTGGCTGGCCGAGGGTGCCACGGATGTCGTGCTTCCGCCGTTCGAGGTGGCGGAACTTTTCCTGCGTCTGCAAGCTCGTCTGCGCCACGCCGGCACGGATCAGCGACGCGGTGGCGTCCTATCCCTGGGTAGCGCGGTACTGGATCTGGATCGGGCGGAATGGTGCGAGGAGGGCCGCCGCATCCATCTGACGCCCCTCGAGGCCGCGTTGCTCGAGTGCCTGCTCGAGACGCCAGGTCAGGTGGTGCCCATGCCGCGCCTGTTGGCCGAGGGTTTGGGCCACGCCTCCGGGCAGGGCAGCCCGGAGGCGGTCCGGAATCATATCCGTAATCTCCGGGCCAAGCTGGAGCGATACCCGGGTGAGCCACCGCGCCTGCGTAACATCCCCGGGGTCGGCTACATGTTCCTGTTGCCGGAGGATCCGATGCGCGCTGCCGCGCTGGATCCGACGCAAAGCTTTACCTGATCCATGGCGCAGGTTTACCGAGCGACAGTCATCTTCTCGGACAATCCCCTCGTTACCGTGTCCAGCTGCCCGAGGTCCTCCCGATGACGATGGTCCCTGCCGTCTCTCCTTGGTCCGCTGCCAGCGTCGTGCCCACGCCTCCGGTGCTGGCCCCCGTACCCCAGCCCGGCCAGATGCCACAGCCTGCGCCGGTTCAGCAGCCCGACCGTTTCGTGCCTGGCCCGTCGATGCCCATGGCTTCTCCCGCGCCTGCGGCCTCTCCGGTCGACCCGATGGCCCGGCCCGGGGCGCATACGCTGAACGTCATCGGTGCCGTGGCGCCGGTGCGCATGGTGCCATGGTGCCCGAGATGATGAATCGTGCCGCGGCCTCCGCTGTGGCGCGCTCTGCAGATGCCGGCTTGATGCTCAAGGCATCGGTCGATGGTATCAAGGGCCTCAAGCCGACCTTCGGGGCGGCGCTCGGCCAGGCCCTGAACCCGATGAACCTGTTCCGCAGTCTCAAGCTCGGGGCGCTCATCAGCTTCCCGTTGGCCTTCGTGCAGAACTTCATCGACATGCGCAAAGGCCAGATCACCCAGAACCAGATGCTGGCCGGAACGGTCGCGGATGGTATCGGCTATACCGTCGCAGGTTCGCTGGGCACTGCCATTGGTGGGCTCGTGGGTTCCATCGTGCCGGTCGCGGGGACGCTCATCGGCATGCTGGTCGGAGCTGGCGTCGGCATCCTTGCCGGCGAGATGTACGACAAGCTGCTCAAGCCGGATTTCCGCAAGACCGTCGAAGCCAAGATGTTCCAGGGCTGAAGGCCTGGTCTCGGCCGGCAAGGCCGGCTGGCCGTGTCTCGGACACACAGGCCCGCCCGCCTGACGGCGAGCCTGAATCAGCGCCGTGTGGTCGGGTCCATGGCCCGGCCCTTGGTGTTGAAGTCCATCACGGGCCCCGGCCGCCCCAGGCGAGGTCGGTGGGCGAAACGAATCGCAGGTCGGGCGTCCGACCGGTGGCCTTGGCCAGCAGATCCTCGCCCAGTGCCTTCAGGTCTGGGCCACGCAGCTTGGGCAGGAAGCTGCCAAGGGCGCTCTGGATGATGGCGAGGGGATGTCTTCCGTCCATGACCTGACGAACGATGGGACGCAGGGTTTCGTTGGGACGCACGGGACCTGCCGCGTCGAGCACGGCGTGGACGGCGCGCATGCCGCCGTTGAGCGAGGCGTCACGCGCCACGGGCATCCGTACGCCGGCTCCGGCCTTGGATGCCCACGCCATGTAGACCAACTCGCTGCAATAGAACGCCTTCTCCCCGCCTTTGCCGTGGTCGAGATTCGTGAAGGCATAGTCGTAGGGCCGCCCCAACTGCTGTCGGGCGTAGTCGACAGCCCGCGAGACGGCGGCCTCTCTCTGGGCCGGGGGGAGCGCGTCGGCAGGACGCAGGATGCGGAAGGCGATGTGGCGAATGGCATAGTCCTGGATGCGTGACTGCCGTACCCGATTCCCCGTCGGGTCGCCCTTGTCGCCCGTCACGCCGATGGCCTCGATGAACTCGGGCTGGGGGGGCCTTCCTTCACGCAAATCATGGCGTGGTTGTAGGGACCTCCGGTCATGCCCGTGACCGGGTCGCCGGGCAGGAACTCGGCCGTCAGGACGATGTCTCCCTTGCGGACGGTCCGGGCCAGCTCCTGAAGTTCCGGCGTACCGGCGAGCGTTCGGGCACCCTTCAGCATGACTTCACGGTCCGTGTAGCTCATGGACCGAGCCGGCGCGCCCGGACGCATCGCGAGGGCTTCGGCAGCGGCCCTGCTGCGGCCGCGGGCCTGGGCATATTCGGATGGCAGCCAGCCGGCGGCCATCAAGGCCTGTTCCTCGGCGCGGCTGGCCGGTGCGGACAGCACCCGCGCATCCACCGTACCCGGACGTTCGTCGCGCTTGATGGCCCTTGGCGGCGCCGCAAGCCCCGCAACCGCAGTCTTCCCTGCCTGGGCAGGGGGCGTGCGGTGGCGGATGGTCGTGTCCATGGTCCGTTGTGTCTATCGTCGGAGACGGGGTGCAGCTTGCCGCTTCCTGAGCAGGAAACCTTGCACTCGATCAGCCACGAGGTGGCGTGCCCATGTCGTACCCTGCCTGCACGCAAACAGCCCCGGGGGCCGATGTCGGCGCCCCGGGGCTGTCGGTTGTGACCCGGGCTACGGGTGCAGCTGGGTGGCGAACGCCGTCACCACGAGCAGCGCCACGATGTTCAGGATCTTGATCATCGGGTTGAGCGCGGGACCCGCGGTGTCCTTGAAGGGATCACCGACCGTGTCGCCGACGACGGCTGCCTTGTGCGCATCGGAACCCTTGCCGCCGAAGCTGCCGAGCTCGATGTACTTCTTGGCGTTGTCCCACGCACCGCCACCGGTGGCCATCATCAGCGCCATCAGCATGCCCGTCAGGATGGCTTTTCGGACAGCATGCCGGCCAGCAGCTTGATGCCGACGAATGCAGCGACGACGGGTGCCAGGACGGCCATGGCGCCGGGCAGCAGCATCTCGCGGATGGCTGCACGGGTGACCAAGTCGACGGCCTTGCCGTAGTCGGGCTTCTGCGTCCGGTCCATGATGCCGGGCATCTCGCGGAACTGGCGACGGACCCC
>Ga0194124_10004857_pt1 | contig 12835 bp, 12 predicted proteins | sample TA2KigCas0mmetaG_FD_148605 | JGI IMG/M metagenome (GOLD analysis project Ga0194124, IMG submission 148605) | Freshwater microbial communities from Lake Tanganyika, Tanzania - TA2015031 Kigoma Deep Cast 0m | ecosystem: Environmental > Aquatic > Freshwater > Lake | place: Tanzania: Lake...
AAAAACTGCCCACAATCTTCATGACGCCGAATGGCTTCAGGCCAAGGGCGTGCAAGTTCAATTTCGTGCTTCGCTTGAGCAAGACCTTGAAGCCATGCATCACTTCAAGCCCGATCTTGCCATTGGAACCACGCCTGTTGTGCAAAAGGCTAAGGAAATCGCCTTGCCTGCGCTCTACTTTACAAACCTCATTTCAGCGCGTCCACTCATGGGACTGGCGGGTACAAGTTCTTTAGCGACAACCGTCGCAGCGGCGGTCAAAGGGCAGGAAAGGTTCAAGCGCATGCTTGGCTTTTTTAGCGCTAATCAAGCGAGCGAGGCAAGCACATGCTTGTAATCGATCACGATCGCGCAGGCGGCTATTGGGGAGCTGTGTATGCGTTTACAGCCGTTAAGGGCTTGCAGGTCATTATTGATGGTCCCGTTGGCTGCGAGAATCTGCCAGTTACTTCGGTGCTTCATTACACCGATGCCCTGCCACCGCACGAATTACCAATTGTGGTCACTGGCCTTGCGGAAGAGGAATTAGGGCAGCACGGTACTGAAGGCGCCATGAAGCGGGCCCATGCGAGCCTTGATCCCACAAAGCCTGCGGTGGTTGTGACAGGTTCAATCGCCGAGATGATTGGCGGCGGTGTCACGCCGGAAGGCAGTGGTATTAAGCGCTTTTTGCCGCGCACGATCGATGAGGATCAATGGCAAAGTGCCGATCGCGCCTTGATGTGGCTGTGGAACGAATACGGGTCAAAGAAGCTTCCCAAGCTTAAGTCGCGTGCTCAAGGTGAAAAGCCAAAGGTCAACATTATTGGACCGATGTATGGCAGCTTTAATATGCCCTCCGATCTGGCTGAGATTCGACGCTTGGTTGAAGGGATTGGATGCGACATCAACCTTGTTTTCCCTTTAGAAAGTGAACTCAAGCAAATACCCAAGCTTGCCCAAGCCGAAGTCAATATTTGCATGTATCGAGAGTACGGCCGCATGCTTTGTGAGGCGCTTGAGCGTCCTTATTTGCAAGCGCCCATTGGTTTGCATAGCACCACCGAATTTTTAAGAACGCTTGGGGAACTTGTTGACCTTGATCCCGAGCCATTCATCGAGCATGAAAAGCAGAGCACGCTAAAACCGATCTGGGATTTATGGCGATCTGTTACCCAGGACTTCTTTGCAAGCGCCTCATTTGCTGTTGTTGCCAACGAGACCTATACCCGGGGACTCAAGCTCTTTCTTGAGGAAGATCTTGGCTTACCCTGTCAATTTGCAGTGCCTCGCCGCGCGGGTGAAAAGACAGCCAATGATGAAGTTCGTCAATTGATCAAGAGCAAGACGCCGCTTGTCTTGTTCGGAAGCTATAACGAACGCATGTATTTGGCTGAGTGTGGCAAGCGTGCGGCTTATATTCCTGCTTCCTTTCCTGGTGCCATTATTCGACGCCACACAGGCACGCCCTTCATGGGCTACTCGGGTGCTTGCTATGTCGTCCAGGAAGTTTGCAACGCCTTATTTGATGCGCTTTTTCATATTCTGCCGATCGCGACCGAACTTGATCAGCATGATCCAACGCCAACTAGAAGGCAGCTGCCTTGGGCTGCAGAAGCCGAACAATTATTAGAACGAAGTATTGGTCAACTCCCCTTCCTGATTCGAATCTCAGCGGCAAAGCGTATACGCGATCAGGCCGAGCAGCGTGCTCAGGCACAAGCAGCTGAGCGCGTTGAGTATGGGGTGTTGCTTGAACTGCTCTGCGATGAGGGCTTGCAAGGGGTTGAATTGCAAGGCGCAGGGAAGCATTCAGAGCACTCCGAGACGCGCGAGCGGCTCGGTTCGTGCGTCGATCCGCAGCATAGGGTTGACGTGTCCGACCGCGTCTTGCACGCGCGGTAACCGCCGAAAGGCATTGTTGGAGGAAATGTACTCATGAGCAGAACCAATATCACCGGTCTGACCGATGAGGAATGCCAGGAGTTCCATGGTTACTTCCTACAAGGTATGTCGCTTCTTACCGTGGTTGCGGTTATAGCGCACATTCTTGTTTGGATGTGGCGTCCCTGGTTTACCCCTTAAGAGGAATCTGGCCATGACATACGGTACTAGACAAGCTTTGCTCGAACCCGCCGAAGCATCAAAGGGTTTCGATCTGATCTTTATCATCGGTTTTATCGTGATTTTTTCGATAGCGCTGATGGGAAAACTGATTGCCTGGGATTGGCGAACCTGGTTTCCGGGTGCAGAAGGTCAAGGTTCACTGATCCCTAGCGTTCGGGCAGCGGTCTATACCTTTATGTCGCATCTCAGTTGACATTTTGGAGGGATTAATCATGTGGCGTTATTGGCGACTCATCGATCCACGCAAAGCGATAGTGGCAGTTGGTATCTTTCTAGCTGCCCTGGCGTTCATGATCCATCTGGTTGTTCTCAGCAGCGACCGATATCAGTGGCTCGATACCAAACCGCTGCCTGTCAAGGCAGCAGCTGCAGCACCGGCGAAGTAAGTTGCGCCGGATTCGGCGGCTAGGTTCTGGCTTGAATAGCGGGATTTGGTCTGCCGATCGATTCGTGGTCGGTGAGCAGGATGTTATAATTTATTGTGGGTCGTAAAAACGATAAAACGATATATTATATTTATTGATGTTCATCGATTGAGAAATTAAAGAGCGATATTGTGATCGCGTGTGGTAAGGCGACAGGGAGGCCCAGCCATGAGCATGCTCAGTTTTGAAAAGAAGTATCGGGTACGCGGTGGCACCCTGCTAGGGGGTGATCTATTCGATTTTTGGGTAGGTCCCTTTTATGTCGGTTTTTTCGGCGTATTGACGGTTTTTTTCACCGTTGTTGGCACAGCGATGATTCTTTACGGAACTTCGCTTACCAACACCTGGAACGTTTGGCAGATTAACATTGCACCGCCTGACCTGAAATACGGCCTTGGGCTTGCACCGCTGAAAGAAGGCGGGATTTGGCAGGTTGTCACCGTGTGTGCGCTGGGTGCCTTCGGCTCATGGGCCTTGCGTGAGGTTGAGATCGCTCGAAAGCTTGGCATGGGTTTGCACGTACCTTTCGCCTTCGCAGTGGCCATATTCGGCTACTTTACTTTGGTTGTAATCCGACCGGTGCTGCTCGGCGCTTGGGGCCACGGCTTTCCCTACGGCATCATTAGCCACCTGGACTGGGTATCAAACGTGGGCTATCAGTACTTGCATTTCCACTACAACCCGGCTCACATGATTGCGGTAAGCCTTTTCTTCGCAACGACCTTTGCCCTGGCATTGCATGGCGCCTTAGTGCTCTCAGCAACCAACCCGATGAAGGGTGAGCCAGTCAAAACCGCCGAGCACGAGAACAGCTTTTTCCGAGATACCTTGGGTTATTCCATCGGCACCTTGGGGATTCACAGGCTTGGGTTATTCCTTGCGATCTCTGCGGTGTTCTTTAGTGCGGTTTGTATTGTGATCAGTGGCCCATTTTGGACACGTGGTTGGCCTGAGTGGTGGAACTGGTGGCTGCGGCTACCGATCTGGTCTTAAGGCGGAGTGGCATCATGATTGAATATCAAAACCTCTTCACCCGGGTACAGTTACGTACCAACTCACATGGCCCCGCGCATACCGGACTGCCACTACCAAGGGGCGACTTTGATCGCACGGGAAAACCTTCGTACCTCTATTGGTTGGGTAAGTTCGGCGAAGCACAGATTGGCCCTATTTATTTAGGGGTGCTTGGCAGCGCTTCCATCGTCTTTGGTGTGCTTTGGTTCTGGATCGTCGGCTTTTCAATGCTGGCCTCGGTGAACTGGAACATTATTGAAATGTTTCGGCAATTACCTTGGCTTGCCCTAGAGCCACCGCCGCCAGAGTATGGCTTGCGGATGCCACCGCTCAGCAAAGGCGGCTGGTGGGTAATTGCAAGCTTTTTCTTGCTGCTCTCTGTGATGCTCTGGTGGGCGCGGACTTATGTCCGGGCTAGAGCACTTGGCATGGGCACACATGTGGCTTGGGCCTTTGCGTCAGCGATTTGGCTCTTTTTAGTACTCGGCCTGTTTCGCCCGGTCTTGATGGGATCTTGGTCTGAGGCTGTGCCCTATGGCATTTTTCCGCACTTAGACTGGACATCCGCGCTTTCGATTCGATATGGTAATTTGTTCTATAATCCATTTCATATGCTATCGATTGTATTTTTATATGGCTCAGTTCTGTTGTTCGCAATGCACGGAGGAACCATTCTTGCGGTGAGCCGCTATGGTGGCGATCGTGAGATTGAGCAAATCGTCGACCGTGGCACCGCTTCTGAGCGTGCTGCCCTTTTCTGGCGTTGGACGATGGGTTTCAACGCATCGATGGAGTCGGTTCATCGCTGGGCATGGTGGTTTGCGGTTCTCTGCACGCTCACCGGTGGCATTGGTATCCTTCTTACCGGAACGGTGGTTGACAACTGGTACCTGTGGGCGGTGAAGCACGGCGTGGCACCTGCCTATCCAGAAGTCAGTCCAGTCATTGTTGACCCCGCCCTCACACAACAAGGAGCGAGCAAATGAAGAATAGCTTCATGGATCGTCTCGGGATTCGATGGATGATTCTTGGCCTTATCGGCTTGGGTCTTGCAGCCTGCGAACGCCCTCCGATGGAATCGCAGCAACTAGGTTATCGCGGTACGGGTACGGTTGAAATCAATAATCCTCGCTTGCAGCAAGCCGTATTAGCCGCAAATAAAGCGCCAGAGCCTTTGCCAGCTGTATCGAGCGAGGGCCCTAAAGCCTCTGAAGTCTATAAAAACGTCCAGGTGCTCGGTGACCTGAGCGTAGGAGAGTTCACGCGGCTAATGGCTGCAATAACCCAGTGGGTATCGCCGGAGCAGGGCTGTGTTTACTGCCATGCTAACAATAACTTTGAATCAGACGATTTATATACCAAACTTGTGGCGCGGCGCATGCTGCAGATGACAGTACATATCAACAGCACATGGAAGTCGCACGTAGCTGACACTGGGGTGACTTGTTACACCTGTCATCGAGGACAACCTGTTCCAGCCTATTTGTGGTATGAGCAGCCAGCGCCTAAGCAGGGCGGCGCGATGGGCTGGCGTAACGCGCAAAATACGCCAGCTACTGGTGTTGGCCTGACGTCTTTACCTTACGATCCTTTTAAGATGTATTTTCTAGACAAGGAGTCTATTCGGATTCAGTCTACTAAAGCGCTGCCATCTGGCGAGGATAGAGCGCTAAGAACGGTTGAGAGCTTGCAGCATACCGAGTCAAACTACGCCTTGATGATGCATTTCGCTGGTTCACTTGGCGTTAACTGTACGTATTGCCACAACAGTCAGAATTTCGCTTCTTGGTCAGGAAGTAGGCCCCAACGGGTAACAGCTTGGCATGGGATTCAGATGTTAAGAGACTTGAACCTGAGCTATTTTGATCCGCTTAAACCGACCTATCCTGCATCCGACTTAGGGCCACTAGGCGATGCACCAAAAGCAAATTGTGCAACCTGTCATCAAGGTGTTTACAAGCCCTTGGCGGGTGCCTCGATGCTTAAGGCTCACCCTGAGTTAGCGGCGGCTCCTGCGAAGTAGCAAAAGAAGAAGTTTGGCATAGCGGCCTCATTGTCGTTGCGATAACGGTCATTGGAGTAAACAATTTGAAGTGCACATCTTAGCGAGCAGGTTTAAGTGATGACAGTAAAGCCTCAGCCCTTGCTTGAAGGCATCAATGCACCCGATGAACTTCGACAACTTGCCGAGCATCAGCTGCCAGTGCTTGCCGATGAGTTAAGAAACTTTTTGCTTCAATCGGTGGCCCACACAGGGGGCCATCTTTCTTCAAATCTTGGTAGCATCGAACTGAGCATTGCACTTCATTATTGCTACAACACGCCGTACGATCGCTTGATCTGGGACGTAGGTCACCAAAGTTATCCGCATAAGATCCTGACCGGGCGCCGACAGGCGATGTCTAGTCTTCGGAAGCTAAATGGCTTATCGGGTTTTCCCAAGCGCAGTGAAAGTCCCTATGACGCCTTCGGCACGGCCCACTCATCAACCTCGATTTCGGCCGCATTAGGGATGGCCTTGGCAGCACGGGAAAATGGCCAGCACCAGGGCGACGATCGCCGAAGGCATATTGCAGTCATTGGCGATGGTGCACTTAGTGGCGGTATGGCTTTTGAAGCGATGAATCATGGTGGAGCTACCCGCGGTCTCGACGTTCTAGTGATCCTCAACGACAATGAGATGTCGATTTCGCCACCGGTTGGGGCGCTCAGCCATTATCTGACCAGGCTCTTGCTGGGGCGCTTTTATGGGTCGGCCAAAGCCTTGAGTGAGGGTCTCCTAAAGCGTGTCCCGCGCCTGTTGACGCTCACGCGTAAGATTGAAGAACACGTCAAGGGCATGCTCACGCCCAGTACCCTTTTTGAGGAATTTGGTTTTAACTACGTAGGCCCTATTGATGGTCATGACTTGGCCATGCTCACTTACACGCTAAAGCGCTTGCGGCAACGACCTGGATTGAAGTTTTTACATGTAGTCACCCAAAAAGGCCATGGTTATCGGCCTGCCGAGAAAGATCCTATTCTTTATCACGGACCTTCGGCCTTTAAGCCTGAGCAAGGCATTATCCAGAGCGCGCCTGGCAAAGTGCCTTCGCCGACTTATACCCAGGTCTTTGGCCAATGGATTTGCGACATGGCCGCCTTAGATCCGCGTTTGATCGCCATTACACCGGCGATGCGCGAGGGTTCAGGATTGGTTGAATTTGAAGAACGATTTCCAAGCCGTTATGTCGATGTCGGTATCGCCGAGCAACACGCCGTCACCCTCGCAGCAGGTTTGGCCTGCGAGGGCAAGAAACCGGTCGTTGCGATTTATTCGACCTTCTTGCAAAGGGGCTACGATCAGGTCATTCACGATGTGGCCCTGCAGAATTTGCCCGTGTGCTTTGCAATCGATCGGGCGGGTCTTGTCGGTGCGGATGGCGCCACTCATGCGGGATCCTACGACATCGCCTTTTTACGCTGCCTTCCGAATATGAGTTTGCTTGCGCCTAGTGATGAAGACGAGTGCAGGCAAATGCTCTACACCGCCTACTTACATGATGGGCCGGTTGCTGTGCGTTATCCACGCGGGCGAGGCCCTGGCGTGAAGTTGCGCCGCGACTTAAGCGCACTCGCCTGGGGTAAGGCGCAAATCAGGCGTGCCGGCAAAGGCGTGGTGATTTTGGCCTTTGGCAGCATGCTTGCTCCTGCGCTCGAGGCGGCCGAGTCGCTAAATGCGAGTGTGGTCAACATGCGCTTCATTAAGCCACTCGATGTGGCGCTTTTGCGGCAAATGGCGAACACCCATGATGCGATTGTCACCATTGAAGAAGGTTCTCGCAGCGGCGGTGCAGGCGCTGCAGTGGCCGAAGCGCTAAGCGATATGGGGCTGGTCAAGCCGATACGCATGATGGGACTTCCGGATCGATTCATTGATCAAGGTGAAGTTCCAGCCTTGCTTGCCGCTTGTGGCCTTGACGCTCAAGGCATCCGAGCGCAAGTCCAAGCCTGGTTCGCACCCTACCTTAAGGGCATGGAAGCCCCTCTCACAAGTGAGGCCTTGCTCAAGGTTTAGGCTCGGGTTTTACCGTTGATATGTTTGCAGCTGAGGGCGCTTGGGGCGCTGCTAAGGTTGGTTTGTCCGACGGGGCTTGGGGCGCTACCGAAGCTTTTGGCGCTGTCGCGGCACTAGGCGCTTGCTCATGGGCTTGGTTGGGATTAAGCCATACAACGCCCCAGTTGATACTTGCCGCATAGCTTACCCAAATCAAATACGGCAGCAGCCAGCGAGCGGCAGACGGATTAAGCCCTCGAATCCGAAGCATAAGCCATGCGATAGAGGCCCAGAGTACAAAAACTTCCAAAGCAGCCCAAAGGGGCTTTTGAAGTTTGAAAAAGAGAACGCTCCAAAGAATATTCAACAAAGCATTGACAGCAAATCCAAGGACCACCGCGTAGCGATCACGGCTTCTCACCGAAGCGTGCCAGGCTCCCATCGCGCTTATGGCGGTACAAGCGAAAATAATCGTCCATGCAGGGCCAAAGGCCCAATCGGGCGGCTTCCACCAAGGTTGAATAAGCGACAAATACCAAGCACCAATATCGGTCGCCAGGCCGCCGAGCGTGGCAACAAGCACCACGGCAGTAATCACTGTCAACTTGGTCATGAGCGGCACCTGCCGCGTTGGGGGGCTAAAACTCATGATCATATCCCGCATCCTAAGCGGGCGCTGCAATTACACCGATGCAAGACCGCTTAAGTGAGCAAGGTTTTTAAAGAAAATTCTTGCATGTGCCAGGGGCTTAGCCTTGACCAATTCCTTGTTCATATAAGCATCCCAGGTCAGTTGCTGCACATCGCGGTCTTGGCAAATACGCACAAAACGCTCACGACGCTGGTCATTGGCATACCAATAGCGTTGCATCAGCCCGAGTACCCAAAAGACCTGGCCGTGAAGTCGCATGAATCGCTTTCTTGCGTCTGCTAAGGACTTGGGCGAGCCACGCTCTAAGCACTGAGTCACCGCTTGTGCCGCCATCCGGCCGCCGAGCATAGCGTAGTAAATGCCTTCGCCTGAAGCAGGTGCAACCACGCCGGCAGCATCGCCTGCAAGTACGATGTCTCTTCCGTTATCCCAACGTGGCAGGGGCTTGAGTGGGATCGGTGCGCCTTCGCGACGAATTAGACGTTGTTGGCTCAATCCAGTGCGCAGGCGCAACTGTTCAATGGCCTCACGCTGCGAAAATCCTTTGAGTGCACTGCCGGTGCCAATGCTTAAACTTTTGCCGTGAGGAAATACCCAGGCATAAAAATCGGGTGATAAATCGCCATCGTAAAAAACATCACAACGACTTGGATCGTAGAAGGCAGCTTCCGAATGAGATGCATGCGCCCCTGGCCTCTGATCGCTCAGTCGTTGTTGCTCAGGACTGCCGAGCACTTGGGGTGCCTCAAGTATTTCGTGGTACGCAAACACGTACTGGCCTTCGTTAGAACCTTCGATTTCTTGGCGTGCAATGGCGCTCCTGGCACCGTCCGCAGCAATTAAGTAGCGGGCCCTAATCGAGCTTAGTTGTTGCGAATCCTTTTCGCGAAAGTAGACCGATACCAGATCAGCTTGCTGATTCGGTTCGCGGCGAAGATGCGAAAAGCTGCCACTGAGTCGCACGGCGCCGGCCCGGGCAGCGCGCGCGCGAAGCCAGGGATCAAAGTCTGCACGATCGACCATGCCAACAAAGCCATCATCAATAGGCATACCGACGACTTGCTGCTTGGGCGAGATGATTCTTGCACCGCGTACCTTGGTGACCAAGACATCATGTGGAATATTGAATTCGTATAACAGTTTTGGAGGGATCGCGCCGCCGCAGGGTTTGATGCGACCTTCACGGTCAAGTAGCGCAACGCGATAGCCGCGCGTGGCTAGATCGAAAGCTGCCGTAGCGCCACTTGGGCCACCTCCAAGGACGAGTACATCGAAGGCCTGGCTGTGAAGCGCTTGGGGATCATCCAATTGAGGCATGATTTAGTTGCTCCCTAGGTGGCTCAAGTCGACGCTCCATCTTCAATGGCGGGGTGCTTGGCCGAATGGTGCTGTCCTGCGATTCGTCGCTAAGTTCAAGGCCCTCGGGTGCAGGTACTCGAATCGCCATCCAAGCCGACAGGACAAAGAGCATGGACTGGATCGCAAACACCCAGGCATAGGCCTTGCTCGGATCGGCAACGAGCCATTGGGCTATATCGCTTGCCATGGTCCCCAAAAAGCCCCCAAGTCCAAAGGCGATCGCCTGCGCGGCGCCCCAAAGTCCCATGCGCAAACCTTCTTGGTTATGTTGACCTTCACCAGCAAGTGTCATCATCGACCCAATCGCCGCAACGGCGAACACACCGTTTGCAATGCCCAGGGCCATCACGCTGAGCTGCAACGGCCATGAGCCCGCATGCATGCTTGCGGCCGTTAGGCTTAGTAGCGCAAGCGCTGACGCCGCGCAGCCCCCAACTGTCCAGCGTCGCATCGACTTCATCGATTGACCGCTACGACGCCAAGTGCCGATCAAAGCAACGAAAATCATACCGATTAAAACGCCGCCGTGCTGCATGCCCGCAAGTTGTGTGCTTTGACCAGGCGTCATCGCAAAGACTGCGCCAGCAAAAGGTTCAAGGATTAGATCCTGAGCGCTATATGCCAGCATCGATATGAAAACAAATATGGTAAATCGCCGACTCGCTGTCTCTGCCCAAACCGATCGTAGTGCCAGCCAAAAGCGCGCGTCTTCGGCAGATCTTGATTCAGGGACTTGGGCGCGTGATTTAGGCTGATAGGCAAGGAAGCCTTTGGCGTGATGCTTGGATTCTAAGCCATAGAGCGCTATCACACTTAGTGCGAAAGCGATCAGACTGACTACGCCACTGACCTTTACAAGTCTTTCGTTTGAATAAGGGTCAAGAAAATGACCTGCTGTTGCCGCGGTTAGAACAAAGCCCATGATCATCATGACCCACACAATCGTTGCAGCGGCAGGTCTTCGCTTTGGACTGACTGACTTTGCAAGTAGCGCAAGCAGCGACGTACCGCTTGCCCCAACGCCAAGGCCAATCATTGAAAAAGCGAGCGTTGCAAGCATGATGCCCAGACCTTGTTGGGTGTCAAGCATGCTTGTGGCAAGCGCTGCGAGCCAGCCACCGCTTGCAAGGACTGCCATACCAAGCAGGATCCAGGGGCTTCGACGACCCTTGACATCGGAGTGGTGTCCCCACCGCGGACGCAGTATTTGTAGCGCATAGTGCAAGCCCACCAGTGCACCGGGAAGCATAGCTGGCATGGCCATTTCAACAACCATCACGCGATTAATCGTTGATGTGGTGAGCACAACAATCGCACCGAGTGCAGTCTGTACCAATCCCAGCCTGAAAATCTCAAACCAACTCAGTCCAGGCGCTTGCACAAGACAGCCGTCTGAAGCGGGTGCATGGTCTGAAGCGGACGAACGACCTGAAGCTGGCGTAGGGTCTGAAGCTGGCATACCGCCTGAAGCGGGCCCATGACCTAAACTTTCGCGTGGGGATGTCATACGCTTACCGGACTAGCGATGGGCGTTCGCGAGGCTTGGAGGGCAAATGCTGCAATAAGCATACCGAGCACATAAAGGCTTGTCCCGGTTGCGTTGTACCAGGCGGCGCGTTGATGAGGGTTTCGCAATAATTTTTGCATCAGCAAAAATTGTGCTAATAAAAGGACCGCTATGGCCAGTGCGTGAAAGCTTTGTCCCCAGTAATAGATGAGCCCAATCACAATCATCTGAGGTAAGGCCATCACGATGCATGCAAGCCTTGCTGCCCTGTCCACGCCAAGTTGAACTGGCAATGAGGCAATGTTCCATTGCCGATCACCCTCGACAGATTTAAAGTCGTTGAGGGTCATAATCCCATGTGCCCCAAAACTGTATAACAGCGCAAGAGTCAGACTTCTTGAGTCCGGAAGCGCCCCTGCGGCAAGCACCGTGGCACCGGTGATCCAGGGGAGTCCCTCATAGCAAACGGCCACGGCGGTATTACCCCACCAGCCATTGCGCTTAAGCCTCAGGGGCGGTGCGCTATAAGCCCAGGCAAGTACTAAGCCGATTGCGGCGGCTCCGAATCCCCAGGGGCCAAGAAGCGGAGCAATCGCAAGCGATAAAACAGTCCATGCAATGGCAATGTAAAGACCGCTACGACCAGGTAAGCGCCCCGAAGGGATGGGTCGTTGTGGTTCGTTGACCGCATCAACATGTCGGTCAAACCAGTCGTTGACCGCCTGGCTGGTGGCGCAGACCAAGGGGCCTGCGAGGATAATTCCCGCAATGATGATGAACCAACGGCCGTCGGGCGAGGCTCCTGACGATACAGCGCCACAGGCAAATGCCCACATCGGGGCAAACCAGGTAATCGGTTTGAGAAGTTCGAAGGCGGCACGCCATTGGATTGGATGCATACAGCGAACAATACGCTGGACGCATCGAAGCGTCAATCAGATTGGACAGTATGGTCCTGACTGTTTTCGTACTCTGCGAGTCCGTAGCGCCGCAGTTTTGTATAAAGGCTTTGACGGCTCAATCCAAGCATTTCAGCGGCCGAGGCGCGATTATCTTTAGTCATTTCGAGCGCGGCCTCAATGCAAAGGCGCTCGATGACATCAGTTGACTCACGTACTAAATCCTTGAGCGATACGCTGCCAACGAGCTCCGATAATTGTTCCATTGAGCGTGACATGGCTGGGCCGCGTGTGGGCTTGCTCGCAGCAGGGCTAAGCGTGCTTCGAATCGTCAACCCAAGGCTTTTAGCCTGCTCGTCGAGAAAGGCAGCTGAAATGTCAACTTCAACTGCTGAGCTGAATTCGCTGCTCAGCGTGGTTTGGTAGTGGCGAAGTCTGCGAGCTTGCTTCATGCCGCTCATCAATACATCAAGGTCGACCACGCCGCGCCCTAACCAGCGCGCAAGGCTTTCGCCTCGAACAAGGCCTTCGTGGGGTAGGCGGACCATTTCAAGAAATGCTGGGTTGGCCTTTTGAATGTCGCCGTGCGGATCGCAGATCACAATGGCGTCGGGCGCGTGTTCAAACCAGGCCTGGCTGCTTTGTAATTGCTCGCGGTCTGCTCCTCGCAGACCCGCTTCGGGCGCGAGTCTGAGCAGCACATGAATCTGACCCTCGTGTCTTAGAGCCTGCACGCTTGCGAGATATTCCTCTTTACTCTTGGCATGACGCACGCGCACGTGTTCGGCCTGGCCGCTCGCCCTTAGCTGATCGATTTGATTGCGGATGCTGCGCTGC